>Ga0272446_1000322_pt1 | contig 76291 bp, 61 predicted proteins | sample YNPCB0061_FD_194587 | JGI IMG/M metagenome (GOLD analysis project Ga0272446, IMG submission 194587) | Hot spring microbial mat communities from Yellowstone National Park, WY, United States - YNP-CB-006-1 | ecosystem: Environmental > Aquatic > Thermal springs > Hot (42-90C) > Sediment | place... | reverse complement strand
ATAAAAGCCCAACCCGCAGCTACCATTATGCAAAAACGTATCAGAGTACCCGACTCCCAAAAATTCAGACTGCTTATCTCGTCTTACTTTCGTTATCAGCTCAATACAATATAACAGTGAACGATTACCAATTATCATTCGTCATTACTCACCGCTCACTGATAATTGCTCACTGATAATTGTTAATTGTTAATTGATTTGCTATCTTTGCCGAAAATTTTTTCAAAAGATGCCTAAAAATCCTGCTATCAAGTCTGTTTTGATTATCGGTTCGGGTCCCATTGTTATTGGGCAAGCCTGCGAATTTGACTACTCTGGCTCGCAGGCGGCTCGCTCGCTACGTGAGGAAGGAATTGAGATTGTGCTTATCAATTCAAATCCTGCTACTATAATGACTGACCCCATTACCGCCGACCACGTCTATTTGCTTCCGCTGGAACGAAAATCCATTGAACATATTTTACAAAAACATCAAATTGATGCCGTTTTGCCAACTATAGGAGGACAAACGGCATTAAATTTAGCTATCAAATGCCATAAAGCAGGACTTTGGGAAAAATATGGTGTGCAAATGATTGGCGTAGATGTAGGAGCTATCGAAACAACCGAAGACAGGGAAAAATTCCGCCTCAAAATGCTAGAACTCGGAGCAGGTGTTTGTAAGGGCGAAACAGCAAGTTCTTTTCTCAGAGGAAAAGAAATCGCCCAAGAAATTGGCTTTCCACTTGTTATTCGTCCTTCTTTCACTTTGGGAGGCACAGGCGGAGGTTTTGTAAATGATGAAAAAGATTTTGACGAAGCCCTGCGAAAAGGTTTGCAAGCCTCACCCGTACACGAGGTACTCGTTGAGCAATCTATTTTTGGTTGGAAAGAGTTTGAGTTAGAACTTTTGCGAGATAATGTTGGTAATGTAATTATCATTTGCTCTATAGAAAATTTTGACCCTATGGGCATACACACAGGCGATAGCATCACGGTTGCCCCTGCGATGACGCTCTCGGACACTACCTACCAAAAAATGCGTGATTTGGCTATCAAGGTGATAAACGCTATTGGCAATTTTGCAGGTGGTTGCAACATTCAATTTGCTGTAAATCCGAAAAATGAAGATGAAATTATTGTTATAGAAGTAAATCCACGAGTATCGCGTTCATCGGCACTTGCCAGCAAAGCCACAGGCTATCCTATTGCCAAAATCGCCGCCAAACTTGCCATTGGCTACAATCTAGACGAACTCAAAAACCAAATCACTAAAACCACTTCGGCATATTTTGAGCCTGCCTTAGATTACGTAATCGTTAAAATTCCTCGTTGGAATTTTGACAAATTCCGTGGAGCTGATGACCGCCTCGGACTTCAAATGAAATCCGTTGGTGAGGTAATGGGTATTGGCAGAAACTTTCAAGAAGCACTGCAAAAGGCTTGTCAGAGCCTCGAAATCAAACGCAATGGCTTAGGGGCTGATGGCAGAGAAATCACCGACCAAGCTGTTTTACTCCGAAGCCTCGAAAATCCTTCGGGAAACCGCCTTTTTCATATCTACGATGCCTTTAAAATGGGTATATCGTTCAAAACTATTCAGAAACTTACGCAAATAGATGCGTGGTTTTTGCATCAGATTGAGGAATTAGTATTGCTTGAAAAAGAAATTCAGAAACATACGCTTGCCGATATTCCCCGAGAACTTCTACTCGAAGCCAAACGCAAAGGCTACGCCGATAGGCAAATTGCTCATCTCCTGCGTTGTCTTGAAAGCGAAGTTTTCAAGAAACGCACCGAATTGGGCATCGAACGCACCTACAATATGGTAGATACTTGTGCCGCCGAATTTGAAGCGGTTACACCTTATTATTACTCTACTTTTTCAATACCTCTGGGGCTGGGGGTAGTTCAAGATACTCCTCAACTTCCTAAGGAGGGGCTGGGGGTGCTTGAAACTTCTAATACTCCCAAGAAAAAAATCGTGGTACTCGGCTCGGGTCCTAATCGGATTGGGCAAGGGATAGAATTTGATTATTCTTGCGTACACGGCGTGCTTGCCGCCAAAGAGTGTGGCTACGAAACCATTATGATAAATTGCAATCCCGAAACGGTTTCTACAGATTTTGATATAGCCGATACCCTCTATTTTGAGCCTGTTTTTTGGGAACATATCTACGATATTATCCAAAAAGAAAAGCCCGAAGGGGTGATTGTTCAGCTTGGCGGACAAACTGCCCTCAAACTTGCCGAAAAATTGAACCGCTACGGTATTCGTATCATTGGCACAAGTTATGAAGCCTTAGATATGGCAGAAGATAGAGGTAAATTCTCTAATCTTTTAAAGGATTTGGACATACCTTATCCTAAATTCGGAGTAGTTATCAATGCTGATGAAGCCGTTTTGCTTTCAAAAGAATTAGGCTTTCCGTTGCTGGTGCGTCCGAGCTATGTATTGGGGGGGCAAAGTATGAAAATCGTCATCAACGAGCAAGAATTAGAGGAGCACGTAGTAAAAATTCTCAATGAAAACCCCGACAATCAGATACTTTTAGACCACTTTTTGGAAGGAGCCGTAGAAGCCGAAGCCGATGCCATTTGCGATGGCACAGATACCTACATCATAGGCATTATGGAGCATATCGAACCTGCGGGCATACACTCGGGCGATAGCAATGCCGTTTTGCCTCATTTTTCACTCTCGCCAATGATTATTGAACAAATAGAAATTATCACAAAAAAAATAGCCGTAGCCCTCAGAACCGTGGGTTTAATCAATATCCAATTTGCCATAAAAGATGGCAAAGTATATGTAATTGAGGCAAATCCACGAGCCAGCCGTACAGTGCCATTTATCTGCAAAGCCTATCAAGAGCCTTACGTAAATTATGCCGTAAAGGTGATGCTTGGTGAAAAGAAAGTAAAAGATTTTCAGTTTTCGCCCAAACGCTCGGGTTATGCTATCAAATTGCCTGTATTTTCGTTTGAGAAGTTTCCAAATGTAAATAAAGAACTCGGTCCCGAAATGAAATCAACAGGCGAGGCAATTCTTTTCATAGAAAACCTACAAGACGAAACCTTCCAAAAACTCTACGAAGAACGAAATTTGTATCTGAGTAGGTAAATTTAAGGCTATCCGAGCGTTTGGATAGCCTTAAAAAAATTTCAATCGTAGAGGAAATTCATTAGTTTGTGAAATTGCTTTTTGTTGTAACTATATCCCCATTTACCTTCAAACTCCTTTCCTACATAAGTTTTGTCTAAATTTTCAAAAACTTGCTTTAAAGTTTTTAAGAAAGATACGTGACTGCCCTCTAAGGCAAACAAGAGATTTTCAGTCAAATTAGGTGGGTCTTCAAAAGTGTGTTCTCTGTAAGTCTGCTCGTTGAATTCAAAGTACCTAAAATCATCAAGCAAATCAAAATCAATATTAAGCCAAATAGCAACTCTCAAAGTCTCGTTAGTGTAGTTGAATAACCAAACTACAAAATCAGTTTCTAAGTCGTGTACTAAAATTCGTGTATTCTCAGAAAGGACATTGTTTTGTGTGTATGATAGAGGATTTTCCATTATGGCAAGCATTACGTCCAATAAACCATTAAGCGGGTCTGTCAGATAGCTTGCCTCATAGGTAAATGTGCGGTTAGGATTAGATAAAGTGATTTCCATCCAACCTGCTTCTATTTTGCCTATTGTGATGCTAAAATCCCGTATAGTTGTAAAATTCAAGTCTAATAAACTGTTCATTGTTAATCGAAAATTTTTTATTTTTTTTTCATATATTTTGCTTTCTATACAAACTTTCTCATACGCCTACTTTATCCTTTTTATCTTCGTAACTTTTTTGGTAATTTCTTTCTACGTATTCAATGATTTTTCCTGCAATATCTACTTTGGTAGCTCCTTCGATGCCTTCGAGTCCGGGCGAGGAATTTACCTCTATGACCAAAGCACCTCGTTGCGATTGGAGCATATCTACTCCACAAATAGGCAGACTCATTGCTTTGGCGGCTTTTTCAGCGATTTCAATTTCTTGTTCGTTGAGGTCTATGGCTTTCCCTTCGCCTCCTCTATGCAGATTTGAGCGAAATTCACCTGCTTTGCTTTGCCTTTTCATTGCCGCTACCACTTTGCCGTCTACCACAAAGGCTCTGATGTCTGCTCCTTTGGCTTCTTTGATAAATTCTTGCACCAAGATATTGGCATTAAGCCCGTAGAAAGCCTCTAAAACAGATTTTGCTGCGTTTTTGGTTTCAGCAAGCACTACGCCCAGCCCTTGCGTACCTTCGAGCAGTTTGATGATAACAGGCGGACCGCCAACTTGTTTGATGAGATAATCAATATCGCTGGGGTGGTCGGCAAAAGCTGTTTTCGGAATGTCTACACCTGCTTTTGTCATAATTTGCAGGCTACGCAACTTGTCGCGTGAGCGTATCAGAGCCAAAGAACTGACGGTCGTGAAAACCTTTTGCATCTCGAACTGCCTGATGACAGCACTACCATAAAAAGTAACCGAAGCCCCAATACGTGGAATGATAGCATCAACTTCTTCAATAAGCCGATTACCGATATACACAGCAGGATTTTCACGCTCCATTACCATATAACACTTGGTATGGTCTATTACTTCTACCTGATGGTCTCTCTGTTTAGCTGCCTCTACCAAACGTCTGGTAGAGTATAGACTTGGTTTGCGAGAAAGTATGACAATTTTCATTGTTTCATTTTTGTTCTATTGCTTTTTTTAGATTGTAAGAAACATTTTTTAGACCTACGTCTACCAAAAAATTATTTTCCAAAAATTTTTTTCCTAAAAGAATCGGATAACGCATTTCCTGCCTATTGGCTAAGGTAAATTCAGTGTAGTATATTTTTCCAAAAACTTGTATTTTGGTCTTGATTACGTAGCGTTCTTCTTCTTCGCCAAAAGAATTTCGGATAATAGTTTTTGAAAAATTCCTGAAACTAAAAACTCGTTTCACATACAAAGGATGCGAAGGGTCTAATACTCTGAATTGAAGAATAGGAAATTGCTCTTTCATCGTAACCTGCACTTGGCAAGTATGAATAGCGGAGGTATCGGCTCCTGTATCTATTTTACAAGTAATATTATGCAGTTTCAGCGAAGGAAGGTCTATAATATCGCTCGCCCCAATAATTAGTTTATCTTGCTTGGATTTTTCTTCCATTAGGTTCAAATAATTACTTACATTGTAAGCAAATTTAAGAAAAAAAGCAAAAAGAAATAGCTTTTAACAAAAAATGTTCCTAATGGAAGAACATTCTATTTTTTTAGCGCTATATTTGTGAGGCATTTTTTATCACTAAATTTTGTAATAATATGAAAAAATTTTTATTTTTATTCGCCCTATGTTTAGTATGTAACTTGTTTGCTTCAGCTCAAACACGCATAGGCATCAGAGGCGGTCTGCAACTTGCCGATATGCGAAGCCAACCCAATGACAGAACCAACCTCACCGACGAGACCAAGATGCTTTTCGGGTATCAAGTAGGGGTAGTTTTGGATTATAGCTTCAATAAAGTAATGTTTTTCCAGCCGGGATTGCTCCTCAACAGCAAAGGTTCTAAGATTATACTCAAAGATAATTTGAATCTAACTACTACTACTATCAAAAATAATCCTTTGTACGCAGAATTACCTTTATTGTTTGGAGTACGTTTTGGTTTGCAGAATTTTAAACTTTTTGGTATGGCAGGCCCTTATTTGGCATATGGTTTTGCAGGTAAAAATTATTTCAAGTTTGAAAGCCTCATACCTGCTTCAAATCAAGAAAGTGAAAGCAGTATCAAATGGGGAGATAAAACCTCACTCTCAGACCCTCGCGACCTTCGCCCCTTTGATATGGGACTTACCGTTTCGGCAGGTGTAGAACTAAACAACTTGCAGATTGGAGCATATTACAGCCCTGGTTTTGTGAATATCAGCCCCGAAGGTAGTGGAAGAAAACTCTATAATACTACTATCGGCATTCAAGCTACACTTTTACTGGGAAGTAACGACTAAAAAAAACACTTGTATTTGTAGATACGCATCGCAATTTTTCGGTGCGTATCTACTTCTTTATAGGCTTACTTATCAGCCAAAGCCCCAAATAATTGAGCAAACCATTGAAAATAATTAGTTCGTCGCCAAAAGTATAGCCCCAAGCAGTAGAGTTTTGTTGCACTAAAAAAGCAATAATCGGACAAATAACACAAATAAAGGGAACTAACTTGTCGTGAAGTGTGCGTTTGGTTGTGATGCCAAAAGCAAACAGACCGAGCAAAGCCCCATATGTATAGCCTGCTGCCTGAAACAAAGCCCCTATGATATTGATTTGTGGGTAAGCATTGCGTACTTGTTCAAAAATTACTACAATAAGCAACAAAACCACCGAAAAGCCCAAATGTACGATACGCACCGTATTTTTAGCTTGTTTTTCTTCTTTGTCTTTTTTGGTAAGACCAAGAAAATCAATGCAAAAAGAGGTAGTCAGCGAAGCCAAAGCCGAGTCGGAGCTGGCATACGTTGCCGCCGTGATGCCCAATAAAAACGCAATACCCGCCACTACGCCAAAATGCTCAAATGCAAGCACAGGATACACTTGGTCCGTGATGATTTTTCCTGCTTTGCTTGGCAGAGCAATGTTTTGAGCATCAGCATACAAATACAACAAAGCCCCCATCACCAAAAATACAAAATTGACAAGCACCAGCACTACTACAAACGAAAACATATTTTTTTGTGCCTCTTGTAGGTTTTTGCAGGTCAGATTTTTTTGCATTAAGTCTTGGTCTAAGCCTGTCATTGCGATAGCAATAAACATTCCTGCAAAAAACTGCTTGATAAAGTGGTTTTTATTTTCGGCAAAATTATCCCAAAAAAATATTTGCGAAAGCGAACTTCGCTCAATTTCTTCTATCAATTTGCTTACACTCCAGCCCAAATCTTTTTTCATAAAAAAGATTGCCGAAAAAAGAGCCAAAAGCAAAAAGGTAGTTTGAAAGGTATCTGTCCAGACGATTGTCTTGATACCTCCCCGAAATGTATAAAGCCAAATCAGAGCAATGCTGATTGCCGTAGTAAGCCAAAAAGGAAAGCCCCAAGCCCCAAAAAGCCCGATTTGCAATGCCTCAACCGCCAAAAATAACCTAAAAGCCGTTCCGATAGTACGCGAAAGCAAGAAAAATAAAGCCCCCGTTTTGTAGGTATATCTGCCAAAACGATTTTCTAAATAAGTGTAAATGGAAATCAGATTGAGCCTGTAATACAAAGGCATCAGCACCAAAGCAATCATTACGTAGCCTGCCACATAGCCCAAAACTATCTGAAAATACCCGAAAGACCTCACTAAAACTGCCCCTGGAATAGAAATAAACGTAACTCCCGACAGCGAAGCTCCTATCATTCCGAAAGCTACCAAATACCAAGGCGACTGCCTATCGGCATTGAAAAATGTAGTGCTACGAGCATTGCGAGAAGTAATTTGAGCAATTACAATCAAAACAACAAAATATGATACTAATACGCTAAAAACGATTATTGGGTTCATTTATCATTTATCATTTATCAGTGAGCAGTTATCACTCACCACTCATCATTCATCACTCAATTGAATTCTTGTTAGAATCTTGGGGTGTTTTTGAGGAATATTTTTGAGGTACAAGAGTTCTTCCAACTCGCCCAAACGCCAATTTTCAACCATATTGGCATAATAAAAACTGCCCGGATTTCCTGACTGCCCGCCCGGATAGATGCCGTAGGCTTTTGGACTATTTGCTCCAAGCATTACGACCATTCGCCACGAGGGACCGTGGTCGCTACCTGTGGCATTGACGGTTCGCGAGCTACCCGAGGTCATCAACTTGCCCACACCTAAGTTCGGAATAAGCAAATGTTCCAAAGAAAAGCCTTTGTATTTCCCCCAAAACCAATTTTCATCATTATCTTTGCGTACTTCTTTGAGTTTGTTGATGGCTTGCTCAAAACTTTTTTGTACCAAAACTTTCAAATTTTCTTTTTCAGGCGTATGGATATTATCTATCCATCGGCTACTTGTATCTTTGAGCAAAATACGCAAGGTTTGGTCTGTATTGGGAAAATGATTGATACTTTCAAATTCATCGTTCCAAAGTTCTTTTCTAAACTCAGAAAACCAAATTTCAAAGAAGGTCGCCGCTTGCGAGTCAGCCTGATACAGATAATTCCATTTTTTTAGCGTAGCAAAAACTTTTTGAGCATCTTTCTCTAATTTAGTACTATCCAAACGAGCCAACATAACAGGCAAAGCCTTGCGAGCATGTATGCCCAACACATCATTTTGCAGTTCTCTGACGTTATCTAACTTAATTCTGTTCATCTCGGAAAGTCTTTCGTTAATCCTCACAGCTCTTTCGGGAGAGACAAAATCATAACCTACGTAATAGGGATAGGTAAGCGAGTCGGCGATAAACTGATTGGCAGAGGCGACAAATTGTTGTTCGGGGTTAAAGACCTTTGGATTTTGCTCGTAAGGGATAAACTGCTTGTATTCGTATTCCGAAGAAGAGCCATCTAAAACATATTTACCTTGCCCATTCCAACGCAATGGGATTTTACCAACTACATACAAGCCTATGTTTTTATCTACATCGGCATAAGCCACCACCGAAGAAGGGCAAGAAAAAGTTGCAAAAGCCTCTACGAATTGCTTATAGTTACTGGCTCTATTGAGTTTATGAAACGTAAGGATTTCGTTGGAAGTGCTATCTGCTCCTATCCACTGCAAAGCACTTCTGAATGGTACAGTGAGGCGATACAACTCATTGGGCTTATTGGGGTAAAGATTTGCCTTTTGTTCTAATAACACTGCTCCGTGATGCGTATGTCTGATGTATTCTACAATAGGTTTTTTGCCTCTTACTTGTATAATTTCTTTTCGCAAACTCGTTTTTTTCCAAGTGCCATCGTGCCAATATTCTTCTAAGCTATCATCTTTGAATTGCAAGAGATAAAAGTCGGCAGCATCAGTATAGGCATTAGTAATGCTCCAAGCGATTTTGTCGTTGAAGCCGATTACTACGGTAGGGGCACCGGGCAAAGAAACTCCATATACATTCACAGTGGGGCTTACTAATTGTACTTCGTACCAGATAGAGGGCAATTTAAGGCTGAGATGAGGGTCGCCAGCAAGTATCGGAAAGCCTGTTTCACTTTTTTTAGCTCCAATCACCCAATTATTACTTCCTTTTGGCTTTTCTGCTTTGATATTGCTTAATATGTTTTGCAATTCTTCTAAGTTTTTAGCTACTTTTCTACTCACCGAGTCGTAAGTTTTAGGCTTTTGGGGTTTTTTGGCAGGTTTGAAGTCTAAAGCTGTTTTCTGTGGGATAACCGTTTGCATTTGGAAAGGCACATACGCAAAGACACTATCTACGGATTTTTCGGGGTAAAGTTGGGCGGCAAGCGTGTTGGCAAAATCATCATTGTTGGCAAGCGAAAGGTCATACGCCATATATTTGAGCAAAAGAGCTGTTTTTAGTGGCGACCACGCTTCGGGCTTGTAGTCAAGAATTTTATACTCCAAAGGATATTTGTGTGGTTCTAAACTTTCTATGTAGGCATTCACGCCTGCTGCATAGGCATTTAGGATTTGGGCAGAGAGCGAGTCTTTCATTACGTTTCTAAGATTGGCTTCTGCCGAGGCAAGCATACCGATACGACGTTGGGAGCGGTCAATTTCAAGGGTGCGTTCTCCGAGGATTTCAGAAAGCCTGCCTGCGGCGAAGTGCGTCAGAAACTCCATTTGCCAGAGCCTTTGCGAGGCAGTTACATAGCCTTGGGCAAAGTAGAGGTCGTAGTCATTTTCGGCAAAAATATGTGGCACAAGGCGTTGGTCTATCAGGATTTCTACTTTTTTATTCAAACCTTTCAGCGATAAATGTAACTTTTCAGGTTGGCGTTTGGGTTCGGCATTTGCCCAAAAGCCGTTGAAAGGGTCTAAAAAAACGCCCAAAGGCGGAGCAGTGGCAAGCGTAGGCGGAACGTATCGGGATAGAAAAGTGTCGGCAAAGCGATTTTCAAGTACATAAACCAAAAAAAGTGTAAGTGCAGAGAGGAAAATAACTCTAAATATCTTCATTTCAGAAAAAGTAGATAGTCAAAAACTAAATAGGTGTTGGTTTCTTTTACAAAATTTTATAGGCTTTTTTGCTCAAAAGTAAGACTTTTTTCATTTTTTTGAAAAAAAAATAAAAAAATATGCAACATTGGCAAAGCCTTTTACGTAAATATAATTGCATAGTGTTCAATTTTTGTTTAACTGGAAAGGGGCTTCAATTTTTGAAGCCCTTTTTTACTGCATTTCTTACGAATTTAAAAACAGAAAAATTGCTTTTGAAAAAATAAAAACCTATCTTTGCACCCGAATTTCAAAACGTAAAAAACCTTTAAAATTTTATGGCAATTACCGCACAAGACGTAAATAAACTCCGTCAGATGACAGGAATGGGAATGATGGACTGCAAACAAGCCCTCACCGATGCCCAAGGCGATTTTGACAAAGCTATTGAACTTTTACGCAAAAAAGGAGAAAAAATATCTGCCAAACGTGCCGATAACGAAACTAAGGAAGGTCTTGTAATGATTTACACCAATGATGCCCAAAATGAAGGAATTATTTTTGCTTTCAACTGCGAAACTGAATCCGTTGCGAAGAACGCAGAATTTAATGAAATAGCCAATAGAATTTTACAAACTGCTATTACGCACAAACCAGAAACCATAGAAGCGTTGATGACTTTGCAGTCTGAAGGCAAAACTTTGCAAGAGTATGTTACTGATTATGTGGGCAAAGTAGGGGAGAAAATTTTGGTTACGGCTTATGCTTACCTAAAATCTGAAAAAGTAGTTTCTTACCTACACAGCAACAGCAAATTGGGCGTATTGATTGCCTTAGAAGGTACTGATGGCGTTGATGCCGTAAGCGTAGGAAAAGATTTGGCTATGCAAATTGCCGCCATGAATCCTATTGCCGTTGATAGAGAGGGTATTCCTCAACATATCTTGGATAAAGAGTTGGAAATCGGTATGGAGCAAGCTCGCAACGAAGGAAAACCCGAAAATATGCTTGAAAAAATCGCTATGGGCAAAGTAAATAAATTCGTAAAGGAAAGCACCTTGCTCAATCAAGAGTTTGTGAGAGATACTTCTAAAACCGTAGCTCAATATTTAGAAAGCATCAGCAAAAACTTGAAAGTCAAAACTTTCAAGAGATTTTCTACCAACTAACTTATTTGAAGTTGATTGAGCGAAGCCGAAATCAACTTCAAAATTTATTTTCTTAAACTTCTTCCAAACCTTCAAACTTCTTGTTTGAAGGTTTCTTAGCCTAAAAAGAGTACTATGAAAAACTTTCAGATGATAGCCTTGTGGGTGCTGGTTTTAGGACTGATTGCCTACACGATTTATGATAAAAAATTCAATCAAATTAGTTACGACACTTATCAGGATGGCTCTTGGCATCAGATGCAACTGATAGACTTTCGTATCCCTGAAAAACTCTACTTTGCCGACGAAGCCGTCCCTCTCAACGATATAGGCATTAGACAGCGTTTAGACCGAGAATTTTATGCCTTTATGTTCGGACACGCTGGCACTACCCTCACGCTCAAAAGAGCTAATTATTGGTTACCTCGTTTCGAGAAAATACTCCTTGAAATGGGCGTTCATCCTGATTTCAAGTATTTACCCATTATTGAAAGCAATTTGAGCAATGCTGTTTCGCCTGCGGGGGCGGGTGGTTTTTGGCAAATTATGCCCGAAGTTGCTCCTACTTACGGCTTGGAAGTAAATAACGAAGTAGATGAACGCTACCACCCTATTAAATCGGCGTATGCAGCTGCTAAAATTCTGAAAGAAAATTACCAAAAATTTGGCAGTTGGGCACTTGCCGCCGCCGCCTACAATGCTGGGGCAGGCTATTTGGAAGGAGCAATAGGTTTTCAGAAACAAAAATCGTATTACAATTTGTATCTTTATCCTGAAACGGCTCGCTATGTGATGCGTCTGATTGCTTTCAAAAATATTTACGAAAATCCGAGGAAATATGGTTATGCCATCAGCCCCGAAAATTTTTATCATTTTGAGCCTGTCAAGAAAATAAAAATTACCGAAAGCATCACCGATTTAGCCGAATTTGCCATTTCACAAGGTATTACTTATGCCAAACTCATCGAGCTAAACCCTTGGCTACGAGGAAAAACACTTACTATCAAGAATGGTAAAACCTATGAAATAGAAATCCCTTATGATGCGTCTGCTCCCCACACGAAAGATACAAGCAAGGTGGGTAGTGGGTAGTTGGTAGTTAGTAGTTGGTAGTTGTCCTTTTTGTACCTCTTTTATTTCTTTTAAGCCTTTTTTAAGGTCTTTCAAAAACTCATCTTTCGCAACCAACTTTTTTTGATTATTTTGGTAGTAATTTTTTTATTTCATAATTTGCTTTTTCAGCACACAAGCAAAACCTATTTTTCAACTCATCAGTTCATTAGTTTGACTATTTTTTGGATAAACTTGTTTGGAGTGTAGTGAGTTATTTCGGGGTTAAGAACTTTGATTTGGCGTATTTTTAAAACATCACTAAAAACGTAGTATGGTATAGTATTTGTGGTGTATTAAAAATAATATATTTTTTTGTTTTTTGTATTATCAAAATGTTTATCTTTGCATTATAGTTCTTTGATATATTGGTAAGAGGTTGCAAGTCAAAAACTCGGCTTGCGTAAAACCAGTAAGAGTTGAACGCTAAATATCGGTAGCCAAAGGTGCTAACATAGCATAAGTACGGACAAGGCATGCCTTGTCCCTTCTTAGGCAACATACCGATGGCGGATAACAAAGACAAAGGCAATCTCAAACTGCCTACTGGCAAATGAGATAGAGGGCGTTGTAGTTCGCCCAATGAAGATGAGTGTTTTTTTGAAATGCTCATAAATCATAAACAAATTTCGTAATACTACAAAATACTATGAAATTTGAAACTATTCGTTGAAATTGTATAGCTTCGCAGAAATTTTTTGCAATGAACAACAAAGTAATCCTTATTATTTTAGATGGCTGGGGCATAGCCACCAATCCCGAAGTTTCGGCAATAGATTTAGCTAACACTCCTTTTATAGATAGCCTCTATCAGCAATATCCGTACAGCTATTTGAAAGCCTCAGGTTTGGCAGTTGGTTTGCCCGAAGGACAAATGGGAAACTCGGAAGTCGGACATACCAACATAGGTGCAGGGCGTATCGTGTATCAAGACCTTGTCAAAATTCATAAAGCCTTCGAAACCAAAGAAATTCACCAAAACCGAACGCTTTTAGACGCTTTTACTTATGCCAAAAATCACAATAAAAATATACACCTTATCGGCTTGGTTTCTGATGGGGGCGTACATTCGCATATAGACCACCTGAAAGGCTTATGTAGTATCGCCAAAGAACAAAAATTTGAAAATATTTTCATACACGCCTTCACCGACGGCAGAGATACCGACCCGCAAGCAGGAATAGTTTTTTTGGAAGATTTGCAACAGCATCTCAACCAAAGTACAGGCAAAATCGCTTCGGTTGTGGGCAGATATTACGCAATGGATAGAGACAAACGCTGGGAACGCATCAAACTTGCCTATGACCTGCTCGTCTCGGCAATAGGAGAACCCACCGAAAACCTGACCGAAACCATACGAAAATCTTATCAAAATGGCATTACCGATGAATTTTTGAAACCTATCAAAATCTACGAAAACGGCAAGCCTCTGCCCAACATTGCCCCAAATGACGTTGTGATTTTTTTCAATTTCCGCACCGACCGTGGCAGAGAAATTACGCAGGCTCTTACACAAACCGATTTCCCTGATTTCGGAATGAAAAAAATGCCTCTCTACTACATCACACTCACCAACTACGACGACACCTTCGAGAACATCAAGGTAATTTTTGACAAAGATAATCTGACAAACACTTTGGGCGAAGTGCTTTCGCAATATGGCAAAAAGCAAATTCGCATTGCCGAAACCGAAAAATACCCACACGTTACGTTTTTCTTTTCAGGGGGGCGAGAAGAACCTTTTGCAGGTGAAAAACGCATTCTTTGTCCTTCGCCAAAAGTAGCTACCTACGACCTAAAACCCGAAATGAGTGCTTACGAAATTGCCAATGCTATATGCGTAGAGCTTGAAAAGCAAGAAACTGATTTTATTTGTCTTAATTTCGCTAATCCCGATATGGTGGGGCATACTGGTTCTATGCAGGCGGCTATCAAGGCTTGCGAAGCTGTTGATATTTGCACCAAAAAAGTAGTAGAAACTGCCCTGAAAAATCATTATACTTGCCTCATCATTGCCGACCACGGCAATGCCGATTGTATGCGTAACGAAGATGGCTCGCCACACACAGCCCATACTACCAACTTAGTGCCGTGTATCTTGGTAAGCCACGAAAACAAACAATACAAGCTGAAAAATGGTATCTTGGCAAACGTAGCCCCAACTATTTTGCAATTGATGCACTTAGAAAAACCCAAAGAAATGAATGAAGAAAGTTTGTTGGTAGAATGATGAATGATAAATAACGAACGCCGAGCGGAGCCGAGGCGTGAGCGAAGCCGAAGCACAAATGATAAATGAATATTTTTTGTATTTTAAATAAAAAAGTCTTTGAAAAAAGTAATTATCAGCGGTGGTGGTACGGGTGGGCATATTTATCCTGCCATTGCTATTGCCAATGCTCTCAAAGAGGCTTACCCCGATACCGAAATACTTTTCGTAGGGGCAAAAAATCGTATGGAAATGCAAAAAGTACCCCAAGCAGGCTATCGGATTATCGGGCTTGATGTAGTTGGTTTGCAACGTAGCCTAAGTGTAGAGAATTTGCGTTTCCCACTAAAACTTTTAGCCAGCTTGAAAGAGGCTAAAAATATTGTCAAAAACTTCAAACCCAATGTATGCGTGGGCGTAGGAGGCTATGCCAGCGGTCCTACGTTGTTTGTTGCTTCCTTGCTTAAAATTCCTACGCTTATTCAAGAGCAAAATAGCTATGCAGGCATCACCAACAAATGGCTTGCTAAAAAAGCCCGCAAAATATGCGTAGCCTATCCGCAAATGGATAAATTTTTTCCCAAACAGAAAATCGTCTTTACAGGAAACCCTGTGCGAAAAGATATTTTAGAACTTGAAAACAAAAAACTCACTGCCCTACATCATTTTGGTTTGATGGAAAACAAAAAAACGCTTTTGGTCATTGGGGGTAGTTTGGGAGCAAGAACTATCAATTTGAGCATAGAAAAAGGCTTAGAACGCTTAGCAGATAACGACATTCAAGTAATTTGGCAAACTGGCAAAACTTTCTTAGAAAAAGCACAAAAAGCCGTAATTGACAAAAAACTGCCTCAAATAAAGGTAATGGACTTTATCAACCGAATGGATTTGGCTTATGCCGCCGCCGACGTAGTGATTTCGCGAGCAGGGGCTTTATCAATTTCCGAACTTTGCTTGGCAGGAAAACCTGCTGTTTTAGTGCCTTCGCCCAACGTAGCCGAAGACCACCAAACCAAAAATGCCAAAGTTTTAGCCGATAACTTCGCCGCCCTAATGGTAGCCGATAAACACGCCGAAGCCTTTTTGGTAGGCGATGCCATTGATTTGTTGTATGATGAAATTTTGCAAGGAAATTTGAGCCGAAATATTCGTAAGTTTGCCAAACCCAACGCCGCCGAAGAAATCGTAAAAGAAATTGCTAAAATCTGGTGAAATGAACAATTATCAATTATCAATTATCAATGAACAATGAACAATGAACAATTATCAATTATCAATGTTCATTGATAATTGCTCACTGAATATATTGACAAATGAAACAGCATTTTCCGAATTTACTTACGCTTTGCAATGCTCTTTGTGGTTGTGTAGGCATTAGTCTGATAGCCGAAGGGCAAATCGTGGTAGCTTGCTTTTTGGTTTTTGTAGCTTTGTTTTTTGATTTTTTTGACGGATTTGTAGCTCGTATGCTCAATGTACAATCTGAAATAGGCAAACAATTAGACTCGCTTGCCGATGCCATTACCTTTGGCGTTTTGCCTGCTTTCATTGCTCAAAATCTATGGACGAAAACCAACAACAGCGATTTTTTTACATACTTTCCTTTTCTTTTGGCTTTATTTTCTATTTTGCGTTTGGCTAAATTCAACATTGATAAACGCCAAACCGATAGTTTTATAGGCGTACCCACTCCTGCCAATGCGATGCTTTGGGCTTCTTTTCCACTGATTTTACACTATCAGCATTCGGCTTTTGCTGAAAAAATTTTTACCAATTCGCATTTTCTAATGATTTTGGTTCTGTTGATGAGTTTTCTACTCGTTTCAGAACTACGACTTTTTGCTCTTAAATTCAAAGATTTTTCTTGGAAAAAAAACCAAATAAAATTTGTTTTTATGCTTTTGAGTGTGCTTGCTATCGTTATTTTGCAATTTTGGGCTGTTCCGTTTATCCTATTTTTGTATGTTTTTCTTTCGCTTGTCAGACCATTTTTTAAGTTCTAAAAAAATAATCTTGTGAATAAATTTACCGAAAAGTTCGTTTAAGCCTTAAATATTTTCTAAATTCGCCTCAAAAACTTTACGAAAATGAGATTTATTGCTGAAATCAATGTAATGCCTCTGAAAGAAATCCTTGACCCGCAAGGCAAAGCCGTAATGCTTGGATTGGCTCACTTAGACATAAAAAATGTAAAAGATGTACGCATAGGCAAACATATTACCCTACACGTAGAAGCTGATACCGAAGCCGAAGCCAAAGAAAAAGTAGAAAACGCCTGCCAAAAACTTTTAGCTAACCCAATAATGGAAAGTTATACCTACACGCTCAATCAAATAAATGAAAAAATTTTCAGAAAATAAAGATTTTTCACCTCTTGCCGAAAATCCTTGGAAAATTTTGGCACGAAAAAAAATCTACGAAAATCCTTGGATTTTGGTACAAGAAGATGAAGTTATCAATCCGAGTGGGGGCAGAGGTATTTACGGAACGGTATCGTTCAAGAACAAAGCTCTTGGTATTGTACCCGTAGATGAGGAAGGTTGTACGTGGCTTGTGGGGCAGTATCGCTATCCTTTGGAGGAGTATAGCTGGGAAATTCCGATGGGAGGAGGTACAATTTTGGAGAATGGAAAAGATTTTGAAATACAACTTTTAGAAGCCGCCCAAAGAGAACTGCTCGAAGAAACAGGCTTAATAGCCCAAAAATGGACGAAAATTGCTCGTATCCATACCTCAAATTCGGTAACTGACGAAGAAGGCTTTGTGTTTTTAGCCCAAGAACTCAGCCAAACCGACAGCTCGCCCGAAGAAACCGAAAAACTCGAGATTGTCCGCATACCTCTTTCACAAGCCTTGCAAATGGTTATGGACGATAAAATCACTGATGCTATCAGTATGATTGGCATTATGAAAGTTGCCAAAATGCTCAAAATTCTTTCCTGAGAACAAATCTTATTCGGATTTCGTTATTTGAGCATATTGTTCGTTTCGGCTTCGCTCAACGAACAAAAGAGTAGTCGGTGTATATTGTTTGTTTCGGTTTCGCTCAACGAACAAGGAGTAGTAGGAGCATATTGTTCGTTTCGGCTTCGCTCAACGAACACACAAATAGATTCTTGAAAAAATTTTTGAAAAACCACCTTATTTTAGAAAATGTGTTGTACGACTTAAAATTTTTGTCTTATGAAAAAAAAATGTATTGTTTTGGCTATTTTAGTTTGCTTTGCTGTATCGGCTATGGCTCAAAGCAGTAAAAGAGAGGATTTTTGGGGCTTTGGTTTAGGAATGCAGAGCGGTAATTTTGATAAAATCAATACGCTACTGCAAAACGAAAATCTGCCAACAATTTCTAATTTCGCCTTTCCGAGTTTTTCTTTTTTTTGGGGAACACAAAATGGCAGATTTTTGAACATTGTTGATGGCGGCGTTGCTACGCAACGAAACAGACAAAACAATTTTACTACTTCCACAATGATAGGAGGTTTTAAGGTACTCTTGGGATATGATGTGGTAGCAAAAGAAAAGCTAAGTCTTTATCCGCTTTTAGGTATCGGTTTTGGCAATGCAAGCATAAATATTGCTCAACAAACTAATCCTGCAAGTATAAATGCTTATTTGGCAAGCTCACCTACCGAAAAAACTTTGTACTATTCGGGAAGTCTTGCTGTAGGTTTAGGTCTTGGGGCTAACTACAAATTCGAGAGGGCAACGATAGGTTTCTTGACAGGCTACAACTATCCTGTGGGGCAGGGACGTTGGCGTGTAGAAGGACAAAGACTTGATGACAAGTTACGTACCGTTACTGAAGGTTTTTATTTCAAAATATTCTTTGCTTCATTGTACGATTAGGTTTTGTTGTTGGCAATACGCTTTTCGGTTTTCTTGTAGATGCAATACGCACCGAAAACTTCTTGCCAAAAATGATGCAAATACAAGGCTTCTTGCTGGCAGAGTTTGCTCATAAATTGGGGTGTTTGCTCGTGTTTTATCTGTGCGACTACTTGTTCTAAGGGTAAAAATCGCATTTCTTTGCCTTTGCGAGTATTTTTTGTGCCCCAATTATACACAGGTAACACTTCTACACGGCTAATCTGGGTGTGTGGGTTGCCATCTTCAAAATTCCCTTTTACGATTTCAATTTTCAGTAACGGGACGAGCCTGTCCCAAACGAAAATATCGTAAGCTACAAAATCGGCAAGCGAATAAATAGCAAAACCTTGTTTAGACTTTTTGGTAATAGGACAAACGAATGAATATTTTTCCATAGGTTGCGGATTGTGCGGGTGGCTACCCAAAATAATATCTACGCCACAAGTTTCAAAAATCTGATGATACACAGCTACCGTATGCTCGGAAGGGTAGGGTTGGTAAGCGTTTCCTGTGTGCAAGGAAAGCACGACTATATCGGCTTTGCGTTGATAGGCACGGCGAACATCGGTTCTGATTTGTGTTAAATCGGGGGTAGGGGTGTTTAGCCTCTCGTGATTGACCAAATAAGTTTCACTCTCGGGCAAATGGAATTTATTGAGCGAGTAAGTGTAAGCAATGAAAGCAACACGAATGCTGTTTCGTTCTATGATAGGGAAATTTTCTCTTTCTTCGGGGCTTCGGGCTGTGCCTGTGAAAGCAACTTTTTGTTTTTCCAAAAAACTGATTGTTTCAAAAATGCCCTGCTTACCCATATCGTAGCTGTGGTTGTTGGCAGTAGAAAGTACATCATAGCCTTTAAATTTGCCATTACCACTGAAAATTTCAAACATTTCTTCATTAGCATTGAAAAGCATATCTGTAAGCATCACTTCGGGAACGAGGTTTGCGGGGCGGCTCGTGGCGATGGGGGTTTCCAAATTGGCAAAAACAATATCGGCATTGAAAAAGTAACTTCCTGCCTCGTCCCAAAGGTGTTTGGTGTAGGGTTTTTGTATCCATTCGTAAGGCATCAGGTCGCCTGCGGCACCGATGGTAATTTTGTTTTTTATTTCAAATCCTTTTGGAAAATAAAATTCAAAGTTTTGCTTGTGAAAATGCTCTATGAGATTTTCAGGATACAAATAAGGGGGCTTTTGATAATATTTGTATCCCAAATACAAAACATCTTTGAGGTTGAAATAAGCGGGATTTTCTTCAAAATCGGGAAGGGGGCTGTGCCAATGAGGGTTGAATTTCCCCAAAATACTGTACAGAAATTTTAGACCTGCCACCAAAATTTTACCTTTTACAGAATAAGGTAGTGTAGCGGGTAAGGCTTTTGTTTCGGTAGGCTGGCTGATAAAAAACAGGTTGTGCAACTTTTGTTTTGTCATCACTGAGCGTTTGGGCTGTGGTGGCAATTCTACAAAAAATATCTTCAAAAAGTAATATTTCTTAGCAAAATCATTATATTTGAAGCACATTTTCGTAAAATCAAACCCAAAAACGCAAAAAATTATGATTATCGGCTTACCCAAAGAAATCAAAAACAACGAAAATAGGGTAGCTCTCACGCCTGCGGGGGTGGCAGAGTTACGCAAACGCAATCATACGATTTATGTGCAAGCATCGGCAGGAGAGGGGAGTGGCTTTTCTGATGAGGAGTATCGCAGTGCTGGGGCAACTATTTTGCCTACAATAGAAGAAGTGTATGCTATTGCCGAAATGGTCATCAAAGTAAAAGAACCTATTGAGCAGGAATACGGCTTAGTAAAACCTAATCATCTGTTTTTCACTTATTTTCATTTTGCTTCTTACGAACCGCTCACTAAGGCAATGATTGAAAGTAAAGCTGTTTGCTTAGCTTACGAGACGGTGGAAAAGGCAGACCGTAGTTTGCCATTGCTTATTCCTATGTCGGAGGTGGCGGGTAGAATGGCTATTCAGCAAGGGGCAAAATATTTGGAAAAACCTCTGAAAGGGCGTGGTATTTTGCTTGGGGGCGTACCTGGGGTGAAGCCTGCTAATGTACTCATTTTGGGCGGAGGTATCGTAGGAACACACGCCGCACAAATGGCAGCGGGGTTGGGGGCTCACGTAACAATTATGGATATTAGCTTGCCTCGTTTGCGTTATTTAGACGAAATTATGCCTGCCAACGTGCAAACTATTATGTCAAACGAGTACAATATCCGTGAAGCTGTGAAGGTTTCGGATTTGATTGTGGGGGCGGTACTGATACCTGGTGCCAAAGCACCTCATCTGATTACACGCGATATGCTCAAAACGATGCGTCCGGGTACGGTGTTGGTTGATGTTGCCGTTGACCAAGGCGGTTGCATAGAAACCTGCAAACCTACCACACACGAAAACCCTACTTATATTATTGATGATGTAATTCATTATTGCGTTGCTAATATGCCTGGGGCGGTGCCTTACACTTCTACGGTAGCTCTTACAAATGCTACTTTGCCGTATGCGATTGAACTCGCTAATAAAGGTTGGAAACAGGCTTGTCGCGAAAATAACGAACTCAAATTAGGGCTAAATATTGTAAAAGGTGATGTAGTGTATAAAGGTGTAGCAGATACATTCAATCTTCCCTTGGTTGATGTGGAAAAACACTTAGCCTAAAAAAAATATTTCTCGGCAATCAATTAGCATTGCCGAGAAATACACTCTCTTAAATTCTTTGATGCCTAAATTTTACCGCAATGCTCAACAAAGAACATACTGAACTTCTAAAAACATTGCAAATATCTGCTGATAAAACGATTCAGGATTGGTTGCACTTTTTTGAGGATTTGCAGACAGGCTACAACAAGACAAACAAGCATTTAATTTTTTTCAAGCGGGTACACGTAGTATTGGTTTTGCTTTTTATTGGATTATTATTTGCTGGAACAGATTTAATCAGCAATGAGAATCATCTGAAAATTATCCTTACAAGCATTTTTGTAATTTGGGTTTGGGTTCGTGTAGAAATAGCTCGTAACAAATTGATGCCCGGCAAAAGTGATTACTTCTTTGAGCAAATTAATCATTTTATTGTGCCTTTACTCAATGTTTTAGCTGAAGACGTAAAGCAAAATACCATCATCAATCTACAATTAGACCTAAGAGACCGCCTCACAACTTCGGAATTTAAAAAAAATACCTACAAGCACAACAACTGGAACGTTAATTTTTATAGTCTTATAGCTTTAAAGCTAAGGGCTACTCTGGAAGAGAAAATTATTTTAGACTTTATTGTATCGGACAAATTCAAAAAAATGGATAGGCAGAAACGAAGTGTCAGCGGTAAAACAAAGTGGAAATACAAATTTAAAGGAAAAACAACCTACACTGCCAGAGTAGGCTTTCCGAAAGGAAAATTCTCTTCGGCAGAGCAGTTGGCTGAGAAAAAAGATAAAGTTGTGAAAGTGAGCAAGGCTTATCATATAAATTTGCAAGAAAAATATGGTTATCAAACCAAAAAGGCTATTGAAGCCATTGCTAATGCTTTCGCAAGCGTGAAAAAAGTTGCTTAGAGATAGAATTTCTACATCTACACTACCACATTTACTATTTTTTTAGGTACGATAATAATTTTTTTGGCAGGTTTGCCATCTAACCATTTTTTAACGATTTCATTTTCTAAAACAGCCTTTTGCATATCTTCTTGTGGCATATCCAAAGCAAACTCAATATTTGTTCTTAACTTGCCATTGATAGAAATGGGATACGAGAAAGTATCTTCTTGCAAGTATTTTTCTTCATAAGTAGGGTATGAAGCAAAATTTATACTTTCTTTGTGTCCTAATAAGTGCCAAAGTTCTTCGCTGATATGTGGCACATAAGGCGAAAGCAAAACGAGCAAAGGCTCTAAAATTGCTCTTTTGTTGCATTTGAGGTCGGTAAGTTCATTGACACAAATCATAAAGCTACTCACAGGTGTATTGAACGAAAAACGTTCAATGTCTTCGGTTACACGCTTGATAGCCGTATGCAAGATTTTGAGTTCTTTTGGAGTAGGTTCTGCTTCTGAAATTACAAATTCACCTTTTTCGTTATAGAACAACCGCCAAAGTTTTCGCAAAAATCTATGAACGCCCTCAATGCTGTTGGTGTTCCAAGGTTTGAACTGCTCCAAAGGACCTAAAAACATCTCGTACAAACGCAAAGTATCTGCTCCATAGCGTTCTACAATATTATCAGGATTAACTATATTATGTTTGGATTTGGACATTTTTTCTACTTCTGCTCCACAAATATACTTTCCTTCTTCTAAGATAAATTCTGCATCGGTAAGGTCTGGTCGCCATTTGCGGAACGCATCAATGTCTAAAATATCATTTTCTACCAAATTTACATCTACGTGCAAGGGGATTATTTCGTATTGCTCACGCAAGTTGTAAGAAACAAACAAGTTGGGAAGTTCGTAGTCGTTTTGAGGAAATTGCAAAAAATCTTCGTTTTTTAAAGCCTTTTTAATTCTTGCGACAGCCTCTTCAACGTTGGTGAAAACTTCCTCCACCGAAACAAACAATACCTGACAGCCTTCGGGCATAAATTCGGCATATTTGCTCAAATAGCTTTGCCAATTTTCTTTGATGATAGATTGAAAGCGGATTTCAACGGCAATATTTTTCTCCTTGTGAATAAAATCTAATTGCATATCGCCGGGTAGTACGTTTGCCTCAAATCCCAAAGGTAATAGATATTCAGCAATACGTTTGTGGGCTTGTGCCTCTTTGTAAAGTACTTTGTAGACGAAGTTGCTGCGTCCTTGTATCATTCCTTGATTTATCATTTTTTGGAAAGGTTCGGGAGAGGAGATATATCCTAAATCGTAAAGCACTTTGTTCCAAAAACGACTATACAAGAGGTGTCCTGTGGCATGTTCTGCACCGCCGATGTACAAATCAACGTTTTTCCAGTATTGCTCTTTTTCTCTGCTGACAAACTCTCTATCGTTATGAGCGTCCATATAACGCAACCAATACCAACTGCTACCTGCCCAACCGGGCATAGTGTTTAGTTCGTAGTCATAGACCTCACCCCCTTGCCCCTCTCCAAAGGAGAGGGGAGTATATTTCCAATTTTCGGCTCTGCCGAGAGGTGGTTCTCCTGTTTCAGTAGGTAAGTATTTATCAATTTTAGGTAGTTCCAAAGGCAAGTCTTTCTCGTCAATCAAATAAGGAATGCCATCTTTGAAATACACAGGCACAGGCTCGCCCCAATAACGCTGCCGACTAAATACAGCATCACGCATCTTGTAATTGATTTTCTTTTTACCAAAGCCATTTGTCTCTGCAAATTCAATAGCTTTCTTAATAGCCTCGTTGGTGTCTAAACCATTGAGAAAACCTGAATTTATCATTCTGCCGTATTTTTTTTCGGTAGGGTTCTCTAAGTTTTCTGTCCCTTCAATTACAGGAACAATAGGTAAATCGAAGAATTTGGCAAAACGATAGTCCCTATCATCAGAACTAGGAACACCCATTACTGCACCTGTGCCATACCCAGCCAATACATATTCGGATATCCAAATAGGAATTTGCTCGTTAGTGAAAGGATTGATAGCATAAGCCCCTGTAAAAACGCCTGAAACACTTTTTACATCAGTCATACGTTCTCTTTCACTACGATTGATAGCCTTTTCTACGTAGGCTTCTACTTCAGCTTTTTGCTCGGGAGTAGTTATTTGTGCAACTAATTCATTTTCAGGTGCTAAAACTAAATAAGTAACTCCAAAAATGGTATCAATGCGAGTAGTGAAGACGGTTATAGACCTCACCCCTTGCTTCTCTTCAAGGTAAAACGTAACTTCTGCCCCTATGCTTTTGCCAATCCAGTTTCTTTGTATATCTTTAATACTTTCGGACCAGTCCAAAGTTTCTAAGTCGTTCAAGAGGCGTTCGGCATAGGCGGTAATACGCATCATCCATTGTCGCATTAGTTTGCGTTCTACGGGATAGCCACCACGTTCGGAAACACCGTCTTTTACTTCATCGTTGGCAAGCACTGTTCCCAAAGCAGGACACCAATTCACGTAAGCATCGGCTAAATAGGTAAGCCTGTATTTGAGAAGGATAGTAGATTTTTCTTGTTCGGAAAAGTTGGTCCATTGCTCGGCAGTGAAAATGGGGGTATCTTCGTTGCAGGCGGCTTGAACCTGTATGTTTCCATTTTTTTCAAATTCAGCAATAAGGGTACTGATGTGTTCGGCTTTGTCTGTTGTTTTGTTGTACCAAGCCTCAAACAAACGCATAAAAATCCATTGTGTCCATTTGTAATATTTGGGGTCGGAGGTTTGCACTTCTCTACTCCAATCGTATGAAAAGCCGATATTTTTGAGTTGTTCTTTGTAGCGTTTGATGTTTTCTTGGGTAGTGATGGCAGGGTGTTGTCCTGTTTGTATAGCGTATTGTTCGGCGGGTAAGCCGAAGCTATCAAAGCCCATAGGGTGCAACACACAGAAACCTTTGGCACGCTTGTAGCGAGCAATGATGTCGGAGGCGATATAGCCAAGTGGGTGTCCTACGTGCAGACCTGCTCCCGAAGGATACGGAAACATATCCAACACATAATATTTGGGTTTGCTTGTATCTTCTTTTGTGAGGTAAATACTATTTTCTTCCCAAAATTGTTGCCATTTGGCTTCAATTGCTCTAAAATTGTACTCTGCCATAGTAGTTGCATTTGAATAGTCTGCAAAAATAGAACTTTGCAAATATTTTTGAAAAATTGAGCTACTTTTTATTTTTCGTTCAAAGAGAAAAAATTAAACTTCACCGAGATATTATAGGCTTTCACCGAGATAAAGTGAATTTTTACTGAAATATTCTTTTTTAATACAAACAATGCTTACAACTTTGAGGTTATAAGTAATTTTAAACACCAAAAAGTAATTAAAATGAGAATAATTGCTATCAAAAAATGGTGTGATGAGAACATCACGCCTCTTGCTTGGCAGAGGGTTGTAATGAAAAACTTAGATGCCCTCAAATCAACGGGTTTGAGCCTTAACGAACTCAACAATCCTTCTGAAAATGTAGAAATTAGCAACGAGTTAGTTGAACTGATAAAGCAGACCATCAAAGATACCTATCAAATGCAGGTTATTCTTTGAGCCTCCAAAAAGTCTTGAATTATGTTGAAAAAAACTTTACTCTTGTATTTATTTACTACATTTTGCTTTTTTAAGGGATTTGCTCAAGAAGTTGCGACGAAAGCAGTAGCTTGGAGTGGGCAATTTTTTGTAGTGGCTACAAATATTATACCTGAACAAAAGTGGTTTTTCAAAAATTTCTTAAAAAAACTATTTTTCTCGCGTGCGTTTCGGCTCATTTCGGCTTCGCTCAATGAACACGCTCAACGCACGAGAAAAACAAAACCAAATTATTTTGAGTATAACTCCTTTATTTGCCAATTTTGGTGGTCCGAGTATCAAAGCTGAGTTTTCTAAAAAGTCCTCTGCTTCATTGGGAATGTTGCCTTCTATTAGAGTGAATTTAGAAAAAAAAGACTAAAATAAAATTTTACAACCTATTTTAGGGATTGGCTTGCAATTTCAATACAAAAAAGTTATATTTGCCTTGCCCGCCTATTATTTACCTGCACCGAAGAATTATTGGACTTTGGCTGATGGTATCGGCATAAAACTATAAATTTACAAAAATGAAACGTTTTAGGACTACCTATATTATAGCTCTTATTCTTATCTCCATCTTTGTAGTTGTTGGGGAGTTGGCAGTGCAATTAGGCTTATCAACGCTTTCAGACGACTCGCGTATTATCAATTTATCGGGTAGGCAGCGGATGCTTAGCCAACGAATCACCAAGAATGCCCTCATTCTTAATCAAACCTCCGACTACAATGAATTTCAGGAGAGAAAAAAAGAACTTACTGAGGCTCTTGCCAATTGGCGAAAAGCCCATGAAGCTCTGCAAAAAGGAGATATTACTTTAGGAATAACAAAAACAGCAAACACCAAAGAAATTACAGCCAAATTTAATGAGTTACAGCCTATTTTTGATGAGATGAGAGAGGCGGCTTCTAAAATAACTACTTACGACTTCAATTCCTTAGATAGTGCCGCTCGAGTAGAACTCAATGCCAATACACAAATTTTAGTAAATAATGAGGTGAAATTTCTGCCTATTATGGAGGAAATTACTTTTATGTATGAAAAAGAAACGAAAAGTAAAACTAATACCGTTGGTATTATTACTTGGGCAGTTGGGGTGAGTATTATTGGTTTAGTTATACTTTTGGCTATATTTTTCTTTGAGCCTGTGGTGAAAAAGATGAATACCTACTTGGAGGAGATTGAAAAGCAAAATAAAAAGATACAAGCCTCCGAAGCCGAAATACGACAAATAGCCGAAAAACAATTAGAAGCCAACGAACAGCTTTTCCTTGCTCAAAAGCAAATGCAAGAAAAAAATGCAGAATTAGAAAAAGCTAAACAGGCAACCGAAAAACTCCTCAAAGAACAAGAAGAAGCAAACAAAAAATTAGCTCTTGCACAAAGAGAATTACAAAAAACTTTGGTAGAACAAAACCGTGTCAATCAAAAACTAATAGAAGCCCAAAGAGAACTTGCTCGAAAAGCCGAAAATCTTGAAAAATCGGAGCAGAGAATACGCCTCATCGCAGAAGAGCAGCGTGTCGCCAACGAAAAACTGCAACTTGCTCAACAAGAGCTCACCCAAAAAGCCCAAGAATTAGAGCGTTCGGAGAAAGAAATGCGAGCTTTGGCAGAGGCACAACTGGAAGCCAACGAAAAACTGTTGATGGCTCAGAAGCAAATTCAGGAAAGTACAGCTTTACAAAAAAGTATTTTGGAGTCGGCGGGTCTCTCAATTATCTCTACTGATACAGAAGGTACTATCACTTCTATCAATCCTACAGGGTTGATATGGTTGCAATACACTGAAGAGGAACTGGTTAACAAGCAGACTCCCGCTTTGTTTCATGAGATAAGCGAAATAGTGGAGCGTTCCCAATGGCTTAGCTCAAAATATCAAGAAAATATTGTACCTGGCTTCGAAGTTTTTGTTTATGAAGCCAAAAAAGGAATTATACAATCTGTAGAGTACACGTATGTTCGTAAAGATGGTACAAAATTTCCCATATCGCTTACCGTATCGGCTATTCGTGATGCTCAAGGAAAAATTGTGGGTTATTTGGGTATCGCTGAAGATATTACCAAACGTAAGCGGGCTGAAGAAGAACTCAAAAAAGCAGCGGAACAGTTCCAAGATTTATTTAATACTTCTCGTGATGCCTTATTGCTGTTAGATGAGAAAGGTTTTTTTGAATGTAACGAAGCAGCTGTTTTATTGTATGGTTGTCAATCAAAGGAAGATTTGATTGGTAAAACACCAATAGATTATTCACCCGCTACACAAAATGACGGCAGACCTTCGGCGGAGGCAGCGATGGATAAAATAAAAAAAGCGATGCAAGAAGGTTCAGCATTTTTTGAATGGACACATACAAAGAAAGACGGTTCAGTGTTTCCTGCTGAAGTATTGCTCAGTAGAGTTAATTTTGAAGGAAGAATAGTACTACAAGCCACTGTTAGAGATATTACCCTCCGAAAACAAGTTGAGAAAGAATTAGAACAATCCCTTGAAAACCAGAAAATTATCAATGAAAGTTTAGTACTAGCCCAACAAGAAGCCGCCCAAAAAGCCCAAGAATTAGAGCGTTCGGAGAAAGAAATGCGAGCTTTGGCAGAGGCACAACTCGAAGCCAACGAAAAACTAATGCTTGCTGAAAAACAACTCAAAGAATCTTTAGAATTAGAGCAAAAACAAAGAGCAGAATTAGATAGGCTCGTAGCTCAACTCAAAGAAACACAGGGACAGCTTGTACATAACGAAAAAATGGCTTCGCTTGGTCAGCTAACAGCAGGTATCGCCCACGAAATCAATAACCCTATCAACTTTGTCTATAATGGCATTGATACCTTAAAGGTTTCTTTGGACGATTTAATGGAAATCGTCAATAAATACAACGAACTCGACAACGCCAATGGCAACAAAGATGCCGTAATTGAGGAAGCTAAAAGACTCAAACAACAATTAGATTTTGAAGAGCTTACCCAAGATATAGAGCATTTGGTTGCAGATATTAAGCGTGGGGCGGTGCGTACTATGGAAATTGTGAAAGGCTTGAGGGTATTTAGCCGTCTTGATGAAGAAGAACGCAAAATGGCAAGTATTAAAGATTGCTTGGACTCGACACTTATCCTCCTCAACAGCAAAATGAAGGGTAGAGTAGAATTAAAAAAATACTACGACGAGTCTATGCCCGATATTATGTGTTATCCTGGTCAGCTCAATCAGGTGTTTATGAACATCATCAATAACGCTATCCAAGCCATACCCGAAGACCGAAAAGACGGAGAAATTTCAATCTATACCGAAAATCAACAAGAAAATATTATTATTCGTATCAAAGATAATGGTATAGGAATGAGTGAACAAGTAAAACGCCGTATTTTTGAGCCTTTCTTTACCACCAAAGCCGTTGGGGTAGGCACTGGTTTAGGGCTTTCTATTACTTTTGGAATTATTGAAAAACACGGTGGAAATATCTTCGTAAATAGTGAAGAAGGAAAAGGTACAGAGTTTGTCATTCAACTGCCGAAAGAAAAAATATAGAAAGAGGCTTGGTGAAAATCCAAGCCTCTCCTTTTTTAAGAATTTAGGTCATTGTTACAAAGGTTGTAGTCGGCAAGCAAAGTGATGAATCAAAATTTTATCTACCAATCATCAAGAAAGCCCCCCAATATATGGGCTTTTTGTATTTTTCACGAATACTCATTTTAGCCTTTTTAAATGCACCGTGAGAATCATTAGGATTTTCAAGGTAATTTTTGTAGAATATTGTCATCAGCTCGGCTGTGGCGGCATCATCTACTCGGAAAAGACTCATTACAATATTTTTTGCTCCTGCCAAAAGCAAAGCTCTCTGCAAGCCAAAAACGCCTTCCCCTACGGCAACCTCGCCGCGTCCTGTTTCGCAAGCTGAAAGCACTACGATTTTGGTATTATCCAAATTCACATTTGCCATTTCGTAGGCTGTCAGCACGCCATCGCCTAAGAAACTTTGGCTTTCTAATATATCGCCTGCTCCTGCCAAAAGTAAGCCCGAGCGTGTCATCGGATTGCTCAATGCTTTCATTTCACTCAATTCTTCCGAAATTCCTTCGCTCACGGGTACATCTTCCAAGAAAAAGCCGTGTGTAGCAAAATGCAATATATCGGCATCAATGCGTGTATTTTTTATTTTTTCTTCACTGGCACTTTCTGAAATATAAACTACTGAACTCCAAGCATTTGTTTGTAAAATTTGTTTAATGTTGTTAGCTTCTCGGAGCGTTCCGGGCAGATACGAAACTTTGCTTCCCTGTTTATTTTTCAAGTAAAATTCGGGATTGGCAACTAAAATTGCTTTTTTGTTGAGTTTTTGGTTTGTGTTTGAGGTAAGCAAATCTTTTGAGCTACTGATGAAATAAAAATCGTACTTATCTATGAGTAGTTCTTTGCCGTTGTAGAGCAACTCAGGATTGATTTGTGTATAGACACCATCGGAAGCAATGTAAATTTTTTTTGCATTTTGAACCAACTGCTCAAAAGGTTTCCAAAAAGACTGATACGTTTCGGTATTGTTTATTTTGTTGAAAATAACCGTATTTCTGAAAAAATTAAGCATCTCTTTTTCCATTACTTTGCCATCGGGCATAGCAACTGCTTCGGGAGTGAGGCTGTTTTTATCAAGTTTTAGCACTAAATAAATCGTAGAATCGGTAAATTTTTTGTCAAAATATTGCAGGCGTGTAAATTCCAACACCACTTCACCTTCTTTGAGTTGTGCTTTTACATCTTTCCACGAAGAGCGTTTGTTATCCAAGTTTATGCCTAATTTTTCGGCTTCAAGGCTTAGTTTTTTCTCTAAATCTGCAATTTCTTGTTCAAGCGAAGCAGAATTGAACTTTTTGCGTTCTTCGGCACTTAGCGAGAGCGTAGTGATGTAGAGTTCTTTTTTGAGGAGTAAATCTTGATAAATTTTGATGAGCGAAGCATTGCCCGAAGCAAGTATTTTTTCTTTGATTTTCAACGAGTTGCTTAGCAATAAGCCTTTGGTGGCGAGCAGTTGGTCGTAGAGTTCGGCAACAAGTTCGGGTTTGGTTTTGAGTTGAACAAGTACTAAGTTCTTGAAAAATTCAAAATCAGGCTGAACCGAATACCAATACTTTGCTTTTTGGCGTTCGTTGAGGAACGAAAAATTCTTTTCTACGAAATCCAGATAACTGCGGGTACTTTGCAAAAGCATCTGATTGGCTTTTTCGTAATTTCGTTGAATGTAATAGATTCGCCCTAACTTAGAGTTAGCTTTTACGGTATTTTCGTATTTTTCACCAAAAATTTCGGTGTAAATATTTTTCGCTTGCTGAAAACTTTGTTCAGCTTCGTTTATTTTGCCTTGTTGCAAGTAAGTTTCTCCTTTGAGGGAGGCAATTTTGGCTATGTGAATGTTTTTATTACCTAATTTTTTGAGCCAAATTTGTTCGGCTTGGTTGAGTAGGTTACCTACCTGTTCGTTTTTGCCAACTTCCAAATACAGCGAAGCCATAGTTTCAAGCACTTCGGCGTACTGGGGGTGCTGATTATCGAAGGTTTTTTCTATGGTTTTTTGAGCTAAGAGCAATTTCTTTTCGGCTTTTGGGAAATTTTCTTTGGGGTTTTCGGCAAGTTCGATAATAGCCAAACTCACCAAAAAAGGAGCATTTTGGATATGTTCGGGTGAGAAGATTTTATCAATAATTTTTACGGCATCTGCAATACTTTTTTTCGCACCTTCTACGTCGCTGAGGCTATTTTGGAGGCGAGCTAAGATTTCAAGATTTTGGGCATAGATAAGGCTATTTTTGCCATAAACTTTTTCCGAAATTTTCAGCGAACGGCTTAGGTATTCATCGGCTTTTTTGTAATCGGCTTTGATGACGTATAGGTTAGCAAGTTCTATGAGCGGTCGGACTAATCGGCGGCTATCTTTACCAAATTTTTCTTCACGTTCTTTCAGCACTTGCAAAAGGATTTTTTCGGTGTTTTCGTAGTTGCCGATGCGTATGTATTGACGAGCAGTTTCTTCAATAGACTCTGCTTTGATGGTTTCTATGTTGAACTCATCATCTTTTTTCTTTTTAGCAGGCAATTTTTCGTAATTAGCAAATACAATTTCGGCATTACGCAAGAGGCTATCGGCTTTGGTGTAGTTGGCGATGCTACCTTGGATAGCTCCCATTTTGGTAAGAGCCTCGGCATAAAGAGGTGAGTTAGTAGCTTCTTGGGCAAAATAACTTTTTACAATCCCTACGGTTTGACTGATAGCACTTTCAGCTCCTTTGTAGTCACCATTTTTGGCTTTTACAGAGGCAAGCATTTCTAATTGCTTAGCATAGCGGAGGTTATCGAAGCCATAATTTTTCTTAGCAAACTCGGCATTTTTTTCGGCAATTTGTAAGGCTTGGTTGTAATTATCGACAGCTTCGTAATATGAAGCAAACCAGTTGGCAACTTTAATATAAGTCGGATTAGCTTGGGCGATATTTCGGGCTATTTTTTCCAAAGAATTGTCTTCAAAAATCTTTTTTCCTTCCAAAAAGTTTTCAGATTCTCTGATATAAAAATCGGCAAGTTCTAATTGAGCGACTTGATTAGCAAAGCTATTTTTCGGATACCTTGCACTCTCAAGGGCAAGCCAGTCTTGATAGGTCTTTTCTACTTGTGATATAGCAATAGAAGGGATTTTTTCATAGACTTTGGCAAGATATTTTGTAGCTAAGGCTCTCAGTTCGTGGTCGGCGGGGAGGTAGAGGGCATTTTTGTTCTCGAGGATACCGAGCAGTTCTTGTAAGGCTTTTTCGTAGTTGCGTCGTTGTAAGAGGCGTTCTACTTCTAAGAGTTTGATACGTACCTGATAGACGGAATTAGCGGGGAAAAACTTACGGGTATCAGCTTTAAGTTTGAGCATAGAAAAATTGTAGCCTAAGAGGTTACCTTGTTGAATATTGTTTCGGACGATGCCTTCCTGCATCAAGAAATAGCCTTTTGCACTTTTCTTGAAAGCGAAGTCGTAATATTCGTTGGCTCGTTGTCCTGTTCGGTAGTATTGATTGGCAGATTTGAAGCGTTCTTGGGCTTCGCGGTTTTTGGCGAAGGCAATCAGATGCTCAATATAAGCCATATCTACTACGCTGGTGAGCTTGCGAACAGGTACTTTGTAGGCGTTCAGGAGCGAGTCGGCTCTATCGTAATAACCACGTTTAGTTTCCAAAAAGGCTTTTTGAGTAAGCAAGCGTGCTTTTTGTCTTTTGGCGACAGACTTTTCTACTGAACGGAGCGATTTATTTCGTAAAAGGCTATCATAAGCGGCAAGGGTTTGGGAAAGATTTTTTTCTGCCTCTTCGAAATTACCTGCACTCACGTAAGCCTTGGCTCTTTCGCCTGCTTGTTCGCCACGCTGCAAAGGAGGAGTATTTTCAGAAATAATCTTCTGATTTTCAGGGTTTTCCAAAATGGTAAGCACCTTCAACGGATTGCCGTACAAGTTGTAAAAACTCGCAAGTTTTACAAGGTAAATGCTATATTCCTTCGGATTGGTAGCTTTTATTTCATCAGCTACTTTGGAGGCATTTGCCAACTCTTCTTCCATTTTTTTCATCAAACCTTGGGCTTCATATACTTTGGCTTTGTAGAGATATGCCAAAGTTTGTAGAGCTTTGTTCGAAGATTTTGTCTTGCTTTTTAATTTTCTAAGTGCTTTTTTATAGTCGCCTTTTTCGTATTTTTTTTCAATGTTGCGGAATTCTTTTTCGTAAGAAAAAGTTTTTTGTGCAAAAGTTAGATGAAAACTTACAAGTCCGCAGAGTAGTAGGCAGTAAAGATGTTTCATAAGCGATTAGTTTTGTATCTTTACAAAGTTTAGCAAAAATTATGCAAAAAGCAAGAGTTTTGTTTGAATGGAATGGCATAATTTCAGGAACGAATTTTGCTATAAAAAATCTAAAAAACCTTTGGGCTTATGAAAAAAAATTACGTTTTGTTTTTGTTGTTATGGGCTTATGCTTTGCAGGCACAAGAACGTTTGCAGAACACACTACTTTTTGGCAAGGCAGATGCAAGCAAAATTTTGCGGGCTTATGCTCAACCGGGTTTTGAAGCCGCAGGAATAGCCTTAGCAGAAGGTTGGCACGCCTCGGCACGCCCTTTGCATTCGGGTAAGTTCAATTTTCAGCTAGCAATCTTGGGTGGTTTTTCGGACAACACTACCATCGATTTACGGAATTTAGGTCTCCAAGTAGGGCAAGTAAAGCCTGATAAACCTACTACTGCCACGCTGATGGGGACTTCGGGAGGCGTCCTGCTACTTCCAAACAGCAGAGGTGGTACGCAAGAATTGAATTTATTGAACGGTAGTTCATTACCAGCTATTCCTATTATGGCTCTTCAATTTAATCTCGGGTTATTTCGCAATACCGAGTTGAATTTTAGGTCAGGGGTCATACCTATTGAGCAAAATTCAATCATTTTGGGCGGTTTTGGTTTTAAACACGAGTTGAAGCAGTGGTTTCCTAGTATTGCTTTGGCAAATTTTGATGTTTCAATTTTTGGCAATATTTCTGGAATGTTTCTTAACTACAATCTAACTATTGATAATCTACCCAACAACCCCAATGATCAAACTTGGAGAGCACAAGTCGGTACGCTTGCTTTGGGAGGCATTGTTTCAAAAAGATTTGCCTTTCTGACCTTAACCACAGGTTTGCAGCACCTTCAAAGTATAGGCGATATGAATCTTGAAGGCACTTACTTGGTAGGCAATGCCCCTAACGACCCTGCACCTATGCGAAATCCTGTAACTGAAAGTTTTAGTTCCAATAATTTGTCCTTCATACTTGGAACAAGGCTAAGTTTAGGGTTTTTATCGATACAACTTACAGGCAATTTGGGTAAAAACTCTTCGGCAGGTATGTCTTTTATTTTGGGTAGGGTACAGCGTAGATAAAAGATAGCCCACGGTTTAAACAGTGGGCTATCTTTGTTTAATCTATCTTTGGCTTCATAGCTCTGAAAGTTCGGCTATGCTCAGCAACCTAAACCGATTTAAGAAATTTTCAAACCAAGCACCACAATATCGTCCATTTGTTCATTGTTGGGTTGTGCAATCATCCAGTTTCGTAAGAATACTTCTAAAAGCACTTTTTGTTCGTACATAGGTTTCTGATGTATTTGGTAGATTAGTTCTTTGAGTTGTCTCGAGCCTATTTTTCTGTTATTTTCGCCGCCGAATTGGTCTTGGAAGCCATCAGAAAACAAATATAAGTGTGTTTCTTTTTCGATGGAGAGTGTTTGTAAGCTAAAAGCAAAATCATCATCTTCAAAACCACCGACAGCTTTTTTATCACCTTTTAGTTCATACATTTGGCTTTCTTGAAAATAAAGCAGATTGATACGCGAGCCTGCAAATTCTAAAAGTTTTTTTTGGGGGTGATATGCCAACACGCCAAGTTCCATACCATCTTTATTGAAATTCTCATCTTGACGAAGGTTCTTTGCCACACCCTCGCGTACAAAATTGAGAATTAAATCGGGGCGGTGGTCTTCTTTGTAGTCAATGATAGAACTAAGCAAAGAGTTTCCAAGCATACTCATCAAGGCACCGGGTACTCCGTGTCCTGTGCAGTCGCCTACGGCAACGATAATCTTATCGCCTTTGTCGTAAAGTGCATAAAAATCACCTCCTACTACGCCTTTGGGCTTATAGAGCAAAAAGGCATCATTGAAGTATTTTTCAAAAACTCGCTCTTCGGGCAATACACTTTTCTGTATTTTGCGGGCATAAGCTATGCTATCGGTAAGTTTGCGGTTGGTTAGCTCTAATTCATAAGTCCTTTCAGCGACTTTCTCTTCCAATTTTTCGTTTGCTTCTTTGAGTTGTTCTAACAATGATTTTCGTTCTTGGTCTGCCCAATAGCTTTCTAAGGCTTTATCAATAATGGCTTTCATTTCGCCATTTTCGTAAGGTTTGGTTACATACTGGTAGATTTTGCAGTCGTTGATAGCCTGAATAATATCCTGAATATCCGAGAAGCCCGTAAGTACAATTCGGATAGTATCGGGATAGAGGTGTAGAATAGATTTTAAAAACTCGGTGCCTGTCATTTCAGGCATTTTTTGGTCGGTAATGATTAGCGAGATAGGATTATTTTTTAAAATTTCACGAGCCTCACCGATTTGTGTAGTGGTGAAAACTTTATAATAACGTCTGAAATTAATTTTAAATATCCGCAGATTGGCTTCCTCATCGTCTACGTATAAAATACTTGCATTTTTTTTGTCTATGTCCATAACTTACTTATATTTACGACACTTTTGAAACAAATGTAATACCTAAAACAATATCAAGTAATAACAAACTCCGTGAAAGATTGTTTTTTCTATGTTAAATCAATGAAAAGCACGACAAAATAAGTCAATGAAAATTTTATTAGTTGATGATGACCTCATCTTGCAAAACTTGTTCAAGCGTCAATTACATAATTTGGGTTTGGAAGATATTTCTACTGCCCAATCGGGTGAGGATGCTATCAGTCTTGCCGAGCAAAATATTTTTGATGTGGGCTTTTTTGATATAAATTTGCTTACCGAACTCGATGGCATCGAAACTGCCAAACGCGTCAAAGCAAAACAAGCCGAAATGCAAGTAGTGTTTATTTCGGCGAATGAAGACCCCGTTTTGATGGAAAGAGCCTCTGTTGTGGAAAATTTAGGCTTTCTGAACAAACCCTACAACCCCGAACTCATTGAGCAGTATATCAAAATGGTAAAAATACGAATTAAACAAAGAAATAGAATTAAATCTGATTGAAAATGCTTGGCTTACAACTTCCTACCGACCCTCGTTGGGTGGATTTGGCAGAAAAAACTATCGCAGAAATTCTGATTGACCACGCCTATTGCGAGCAAAAAGCCGCCTCGTCGTGTATCTCGCTGATTGTTTCGTATCCTGATAAAGAGAAACTTGTTGAAGTGCTTACACCCGTCGTTGCCGAAGAATGGGGGCATTTTGAGCGAGTTATGGAAAAAATGAAACAACGAAACATTCCCTTCGGCAAAAAACGTAAAGATGAATATGTAGAAAAACTTTTGCTTTTACGCAAAAAAGGCGGTACGCGTGAGCAACAACTCGTAGAACAACTGCTCATCAATGCCATTATTGAGGCTCGTAGTTGTGAGCGTTTTAGGTTGCTTTCGCAACATATTGCTGATGAAGATTTGAAAAAATTTTATTACGAACTAATGGTTTCGGAGGCTAATCATTATGTCAATTTCGTAGAACTTGCCAAGGAGTATATGCCCGAAACTTACGTAAAAAACCGCCTTAAAGAACTTTTGGAGCAAGAAGCCGAAATTATACAAAATCTTGCCGTTCGTGGCGATAGAATGCACTGAAAATGTGCTTAATTTTATATGGAATTTATTTCATCTTTACAAAACCCCAAAATAAAGCAAATTCAAAGGTTACAAGAAAAAGCCTCTGAACGCAAAAAAAACAACCTTACGCTTGTAGAAGGACGAAAAGAAATCGAGCTTGCCCTAAAAGCCAAAGTACCTATCCAAAGTGTGTTTTTTTGCCAAGAGCTTATCCACCCAGCCGATTTTGAGCCGATTTTGAGTAAAATCTCTACAAACAAGGTTTTTCAAGTAACTAAGCAGGTTTTTGAAAAAATTGCTTATCGTGAAAATAGCTTTGGAGTTGTTTTGGTTGTAGAACCGCCTCAGCATACTTTAAAAACGCTAAAACTATCTCTCAAGCCCTTGCTGATAATCTTGGAAAATGTAGAAAAACCGGGCAATCTTGGGGCTATTTTGCGTACAGCTGATGCTGCGGGTGTAGATGCCGTTTTGGTTTGCAATCCTCAAACAGATTTGCTCAACCCCAATGTAGTGCGGGCGAGTTTGGGCTGTATTTTTACTACGCAAGTAGCTACTTGTAGTAATCAAGAAGCCTTAGAGTTTCTGAAAAAACGGAATATACAAATTTTGGCAACAGCTCTCACGGCTTGCGTGCCTTACACGCAAGTAGATTTTCGTAAGCCAACGGCTCTGCTGATGGGAACAGAAGCCACAGGATTAAGCGATTTTTGGCTACAATCTGCTACACAAAACATCATTATCCCAATGCGTGGCGAAATAGATTCAATGAATGTTTCGGTGGCTACGGCTGTGGTGGTTTTTGAGGCTTTGAGGCAAAGAAATAAGTAGATATGCACAGCAGTGCATATCTATTGTAAATATGCACTGCCGTGCATATCTGTTGTGAATATGCGGCAGTGCATATCTGTTTTACGAGGTCGGAAGCGGATTCGAACCGCTGTAAAAGGTTTTGCAGACCTCTGCCTAGCCACTCGGCCATCCGACCTTAAAAATGGGACTGCAATTTTACGCAAAAAAAACGTATCAGCCAAACTATTCTTTCATTTTTTTTACTTTTGGCTCGTCTTCGTCCTCATCATTTTCCAGTCCCAAAGCCGCTTTTTCATTGATTTCCAAATCAATGTAGATGTCAAATATATTCCGATGTTTCATTATATTTTTCTTGAATACAGCATTTACTTCTTCCAATATATCTTCATCTATCAAACCATTCTCGAAGAGCAAATCTAATTCTTTGCGTAGGTGTTTGGCATCTAAATCTAACAAATCGCAGGCAAAATTTGAAATAAACTCTATATCTGCCTCGTAGTCAGGCTCTTGCCCGAATATACCTTCTTCTTCGGATAGCAGTTCTAAACTTTCTTCGCTAAGGATAAATTCAAGCAGTTTTTCAAAAATAGATAAGACCTGTTTTTCGTATTGGGGATAATGTAGAGCCATTTGAGCCAAACCAGTGGAGATAGCTGTACGAGCATAGACATCTGCATCACCTTGAAACAATATTTCTTTACATAAAGAGATTTCCTGATGCCCCAAATGGCAGATATAAGTCCAGGCTTCTTCCACCAAAAAGTCCTCTGTGAAGAGTTTGTCCATAACCATAATATCTCCTTGAAGAAACTGCATCACCCGCCTGCAAACTTTTTGGCTTCCTATCTCTCGGAGCAATAAAATGGCATGCATAGGTGCAAACCCTCCATTGTTAGGCTCTAACTCGTCAATGTAATAATTGGGTTGTCTGATTGCATCATCTACTATGGCTAATAGGTCTTGTTCAACAGCCAAACCTAAGTCTTTGATTTCAAGGAGTACATCTCTTGAAATGTGAAAGTCTTTTTTGAAAAGTTCTTCAACAATAGAATTTTGAAATTGCATTTTTGTAGAAAAAAATTTAAAAAAACGGCTTTAATCTTTAACTTTGTGAAAATAAAAAGTTTGCGATAAAAATCAAAAAAAAAATAAAAAAATTGAAACTTCCACTTAAAAACATTTTGACTATGAAAAGGTTTGCTTTGATATTTTCTTTTTTTAGCTTATATTTCCTTTCTTTTGCTCAGAAAAATGACAGAAACTACGTAGAAGGGCAGAATGCCTACAAGCGTATGCAATATGTAAAGGCTTTGGAACTTTTTCAGAAGGCTTATGCCAAAGATACGAGTTCGTTGCTCATCAAGGAAAAAATTGCTCACTGCTACCGCAAATTGCAAGATACCAAACAAGCCGAGTTTTGGTACGCACAAGTAGTGAAATCACCTTTTACCGACCCCGAAGACAAAATCTATTATGCCCAAGCTCTTGCCAGCAACAATAAACACGCCGAAGCCCAACTCTGGTACAATGCTTATGCCAAACAAGTACGCGACGACCCGCGTGCTACTTCCTTTGCTATGGCTTATATGAATTTAGCTGATTTTTACAAAGACTCTGCTGCCTACAAAGTACAACTTTCGCCTTTCAATTCCAAAGAAAGCGATTTTAGTCCTGCCTATTGGGGCAAACGAATAGCATTTGTTTCTAATAGAAACTACAAAGCCGAAAAGTTTAAATGGGATAATTCCTCTTTCTTGGAAATATTCTATTATGAAGACGGAAAGGTGAAAGAAATGAAATTTGATACCAAAACCCCCTACCACCAAGGACCGCTCGCTATCTTTCCCAAAGGCGATTCGATGGTTTTCACCCGAAACAATCAGCGAAAGAGCAAATCACAAATGCAGAAATCCTTGAACCCTGCCGACAAAATCAATAAATTGAAACTCTATTTCACTTTTAGGCAATCCAATGGTAGTTGGGGCAAGGAAAAAGAATTTATCCATAATGTAGAAGATTACAATACAATGCACCCCGCCCTCTCACCCGACGGAAAAACCCTATACTTTGTTTCGGATAGAGTGGGCAGTCTGGGAGGAATGGATTTGTACGTTTCTCGTTTTGAAGATGGAAAATGGTCGCTTCCCGAAAACTTAGGCGAAACTATCAATACACGTGGCAATGAGGCTTTTCCTTTCGTAGATAGCAAAGGTAATTTGTTCTTTGCCTCCAACGGACACGGAGGCTTGGGCGGCTACGATATTTTTATTTCTGAAAATGTTTCAGGAAAATTATTGCCACCCGTCAATCTTGGCTATCCTATCAATTCCACAAAAGATGATTTTGGCTTGATATACAAACCCGAAACCCAAATGGGCTTTCTTTCTTCCAACAGGGAAGGGGGCTTAGGAAAAGATGATATTTACGAGTTTAGTACCAAACGTTCTTTTAGTAGTTTCAATGAACTGACAATTTTTGTCCGAAACGAGAAAACCTTAGAGCCTATTCCATTTGCAGAAATTGAAGTCAGAACGGCTCAAAAAACAGCTTTGTATTTTACAGGAGAAAACGGGATTGCCAAACATTTTTTTAATAAAAAACTTAATTACGACCTCACTATCAACAAGCAAGGTTTTGAAAGTGTAATAGTGCCACTGATGCCCGAACAAATTGCCTCCAAAACCGACAAAGACACGCTCATAGTTGATATGCCTTATGAAAGAAAAAATATTACTATCATCAGGGTTTTTGATGAAGAGAATAAAGTGTTGTTGCCTGTAAAAATGACACTTACTTCATCTGTTAAAAATATTCTGAAAGAAAAGGAAACAGAAGGTAAATACGAATACAACCTCGATAAAGGCACTTATGAAGTAGGCGTATGGACAAAAGGGTATTTTTATCAATTTGATAGTTTTAAGGTTTTAGATAAAAAAGCAAAAACAGCTAAAATGCTCCCAATGAAGCCTTTGCGAAAGGGAGCTTTGTGGCTTACACAAATTGAGTTTGAAAAAAACTTGGAAAAACCTAAAAAAGCAGGTTTGAAAGAAATGGAATTTATTGCCAAAATGATGCAAGAAAACCCAAGTCTAAGCATCAGAATTATGGGATATGCACAAGATTTCAAACAAAATAATCAAAACGAAGTTTTGGCTAAAAAAAGAGCCAAATTCTTGTACGACTACCTAATAAGTAAGAAAATTGCAAAAGATAGGTTGGTTTATGAAGGTTATTACACAAAAGCCAATAGCTTGGAGTTAGAAGTAACCGAAGTAGAAGACAATGGCGAACAGCCTATCAAATCCATTTTTGATGAATAAGATATTTACCCCCTTGAAAAACGAAAAGTATGCTGTCATTTTGTTGATAGCTATGCACATAGCGGGCATCATAGGGCTTGCCTTACCTGCTACACGAGAGTTGTTCAAACTTTTAGTGCCTTTCAATTTATTAGCTAATGCCGTATTGATACTTTTGTTTCATAAAGAATGGAACAAAAACTTCCTAATAGCTTTGGGGCTTGTGATGCTTACAGGCTTTTCAGTGGAAGTTGCGGGGGTGCATACGAAAGCAATTTTTGGTAACTATTGGTATAAAACTACTTTGGGATACAAAGTTTTTGATGTGCCTTTGCTCATTGCTGTAAACTGGCTGATAGTGATTTATACGACTTCGGCTCTGGTAGCCGAGTTTCAGATTGCTAAGCCCTTGAAGGCAATTTTAGCAAGTGTGCTGACGGTAGGTTTGGATTACCTGATAGAGCCTGTTGCTATTCGCTACGATTTTTGGGACTGGGCAGGTGGCATTGTTCCGCTACAAAATTATTTAGGCTGGTTTCTGACGGCTCTATTTTTACATATTTGTTTTGTGTATTTGCCTTTTCATAAGAAGAACAGGGTAGCGATTGCTTTGTATGTATGCGAGGTCATTTTTTTTGTACTGCTTAAAAACTTTTCGTAAATGCTACAAAAATCTACTTGGTTGCATCTGCGTATTCCTTTTTCTTTATTTTTGATGCCGATTTTTTTGTTTGCCACCAGCCAAGCAGAGCATATCAAGCCAGTAAATTGGCTTTTGGCTTTTGTAGCGATACATTTGTTTTTGTATCCTGCAAGTAACGCCTACAATAGCTATTTTGATAGGGACGAGGGAAGCATAGGAGGTTTAGAAAATCCGCCACCTGTGAGCAAAGAATTGTATTGGGTATCTTTATTTTTTGATTTACTTGCTATCCTGATTGGCTTAATGGTTTCTTGGCAATTTGCTATCGGTTTATTCCTGTATGGCTTGATTTCCAAAGCCTATTCGCACCCTGCTGTGCGTCTGAAAAAATATCCTATCGCAAGCCTGCTGATTGTAGCGGTGTTTCAGGGTTTTTTTACCTACATAATGAGTATGCACGCTATCACAGGGAATTTTCGGAAAGAACTTTTGGATACAAAGTTTTTATATCCTGCTCTTTTAGCAACTTTTTTGTTGGCTGGCTCTTATCCGATGACGCAAATCTATCAACATCAAGAAGACAAGCAAAGAGGCGATAAAACTTTGAGTTTGCTTTTGGGGGTAAAAGGGACTTTCGTTTTTACGGCAATTATATTTTTTTTAGCAAATATGGGCTTTATAGCTTATTTTTTTTACAAAAATGCTTTGAATGAACTCGTTATTTTTGAAGTGGCTCTGCTGCCTGTATTGCTTTTTTTTGGCTTTTGGTGGCAAAAAGTACAAAAAGACCAGAAACAAGCAAATTTCCGAAATACAATGCTTTTGAATAAAATATCGTCTTTGTGTCTTAGTATTGCATTTTTGCTTATTTTTCTGATGAAACAATCGTAAAATGCTTTACATTTCTTAGTTTTGCAAAGGTTTTCATTTTTTACCTAAACATTTCATTTATGAGCTTTCATAAGCGTTTTATTACCTTTTTTGTGTCTTTGATGGCAATTTTTATTTTTTTATCAATAAGTCTATACAGATTAGGCTTTGCGAGTCCTTTTGAGTTTTTTTTGAAGTGTTTAGGATTGTTATATTTTTTGGTGTATTTACCGCTTGTATTGTTTCCAAAGGAACAATTTTGGTGGCAAAATTCATCTTTTTTGAGTTTTGTTCTTTTGTTTTTTGTGGGGCTTGTTGGATATGCTTGTCGTTTTTTTTCGTTCATATCAAATTTTTCTTATTTTTTTGCTGGTATAGGGTTTTTGCTGTGGCTAAAATCCATTATCGCTGATTTGAAAAATTTTTCTTGGAAAAATAGTGTAGCCTTGCTTTTATTGAGTGCAGTTTTAGGAACGTATCTATTGGCTTATTTTTATAGCAAGAATGCTCATAATGCCTTGTATGAAGAATCAATAGCGTTTTTTTTCTCGCCTTATGAAGTTCTGGTGGACTCAATCTATCATAGTGCTGTTGCAAAAATGATACAAACCTATCAGGTACTCACTACGGGTGTCGAGGGGCTTGTTTCTATGAACTACAATGTAGTTTCTCATTGGTTATTTGCTCAATTAGCACTTTTGTTGGGGGTAGATATGCCCAGTTTTTATCATTTGGGCAACCCTATTATCGTTTTTCCGCTTTTTATGTATGCGTTTTTCTCTTTGTTAATTCAAGTATATGCTTATTTATCGGAGGAGGTATTCAAGCAATCTGCACCGAAGTTATTTTCTGTTGCGTTTTGGATAATTTTCTTTTGTTTATTTCTTCCTATACCCGATAGCATTTATGCAAGAGGTCTGTTAGGCTATCACTTTGTTCAATCTCTTACCTATCCCTTAGCTCTTACGTTTTTATGGTGTTTTGCGGGACTTTGTTTGAGCTACGCACAAAAACCCCACAAAAAAACATTATTCTTGTGGGTTGTTTTCCCTGTGGCTTTGTTTTTACTTGCTTACACTCACGTTGCAGTTGGAGTGGCTATACTTTCTGCAACAGGTTACTTATTTTTACGTTTCAGACTTTTTCGCCTGCCTTCGTACTGGCTTTGGGTGCTTGTTCAGGCGGTAATTTTATTGCTTACCTACTGGCTTACAGCAGAAACAAATTTTGCTGGAAAGGCAAGAAGCTATGAAGGGAGTTTTGAATGGTTCTTTTTTTTCAAACAAGAGGGTTTTGTTTGGTGGGATTTTCTGCTCGGTTTGTATCTACCTTTGTTCATAATATCGGTATTGTATTGGTGGAAATTTCGTTGGGCAGGTTTGGTAAATAACAAAATGATTTTATTAGAACTTATTTGGGCGATTGCCTTAGGAGGAATTACTCCTAATATAGTTTTAGCCTTGTATGGCTCAACAGGAATGTACTTTATGAGCATACAAAGACTTTTAGCGGGTATGCTGTTAATGGCTTCTTTGCCTTTTTTCAAGGAATTCAGTCTTTTTTGGGCTAAACGATACGCTCAATATGTGGGGGCGGTGTTGGTCTTGGGTTTTGTACTTTTGTTTTATATGAGTTATCGTAATGTTCTCAACGATTCTTGGAAGGATAACTTGGCAGTTCGCAAGCATATCAGGCAGATAGAAGATTTCAACTGGAAAGCTAATCATTTCGTAGAAAAGGCTTTTTCTGATGATAAAGATTGGGAAAAAGCAAAAAAACTTTTCAGCAAGGATATTCAAAAAGAAGTGGTTCAAAATGATTACATAAAATTCACACGTGCCATCAAAAGGCTTGACACCTTACCCATTTCGGAAAAATCGCAATCTTTGTTGTACATTCCTTTTCACAAAATTCGGCTAAGGCATTTGGATAGTAGTATTGTTTGCGGACATACGCCTTTTTACCTAACAGCAATTTCTGGTATAGCCTTAGTAGGCGGAATTCCGAAACCTTCGTGTGCAGTAGGGGCGTATGGATATGGATATTTGGATTTCACTTGGCGTGATAAGGCTTGGAAAGAAGGTTTGAGCAGAGAAGAACTCATACAAATTACCCAAAAAAGAGGTTTGAAGTATGTATATTGTTTCAAGCCTGAGGATTATTCTTTTGAGAAAATTATTTGCCAAAAATGAGTTTTGGGACACAAGACACAAAAAGTAATTACACATCAATTTTTACTGATTTTTGTAAAAATCAATGATAGATTGACAGATATAAGATTGTTCTTCGGGTTTGAGTTCGTAGTAAAAGGGAAGTCTGACCAAATTATCCGTAAAATAGTCGCTATTGGGCAAAAAGGGGATATGATGCCCCTGCGATTGGTAGAAAGGACTTTTGTGTAAAGATAAATAATGAAAAACAGCTTGAATGTCTTTATTTTTCAGGTGGGCTATTAAGTTTGTCCGTTCTTCTAAGTTTCGGCAAATCAGATAGAACAAATGAGCATTATGTTTGGCATAATGAGGGATTTGGGGTAGTTTGAAATATCCTTTTTGTTCTCCTTCTGATAGATTTTGGTAATATGTTTGCCAAATCAGGTGTCTTTTTTCTTGGATATTTTCTAAATTTTCGAGTTGAGCGTACAAAAACGCTGCTATAATTTCTGATGGCAAAAACGAAGAACCCACATCTACCCAGCTATATTTATCGATTTCGCCCCTAAAAAATGCAGAACGATTAGTGCCTTTTTCTCTGATAATTTCGGCTCTTTTTATCAAACTTTCATCATTGATAACCAACATTCCGCCTTCGCCAGAGATAATATTTTTGGTTTCGTGAAAGGAAAAAGCCGATAGATGCCCAAAACTGCCTAACACTTGGTTTTTGTAAAAAGCCTCAATAGCTTGGGCGGCATCTTCAATCAAAAAAAGATTGTATTTTTGAGCTATTTCCTGAATGCTATCCATATCGCAGGCAACACCCCCATAATGTACTACTACAATTGCCTTTGTTTTGGGTGTGATGAGTTTTTCTATTTGTGTGGCATCGATATTGGGGTGATGGGCTTGGCTGTCGGCAAATACTATTTTTGCTCCTCTGAGTACGAAAGCGTTGGCAGTAGATACAAAGGTATAAGAGGGTGTAATTACTTCATCATCAGGCTTTACATCAATCAAAATAGCAGCCATTTCAAGGGCATCGGTGCAAGAAGTGGTGAGCAAACATTTCTTGAAACCATAACGATTTTCAAAAAATTGATGGCATTTTTTAGTGAAAAAACCATCACCAGAAATATGCCCTTTTTCTACTGCTTCTTTGATATATGTTGTTTCTTTGCCTGTAAAAAAGGGCTTGTTGAATCCTATTTTTTTCATATTTTTTATTTGTTTACATCTTCATATACTTGCTTATATAAAGATATTGTAGTGTTCCAATCGTGTTTCTCTTTTACCCATTGATAAGCGTTTGAGGCATACAAGCTACGTAGTGAAGGGTTCTCTACATACTTTGCAATAGCTTCTGCTATTTGAATGGCATTTTTAGGTTCTATGAGTATTCCCGTTTTATTCTCCTCGATTTGTTCAAGTGTGCCTCCTTTATTAGTGCCTATTACGGGAACACGCATCAACATAGCCTCCAATAATGATAAAGAGTACATTTCTTTGTAAGAAGCTAAAACAAAAATATCCATACACCCCAAATAATCTATGTATTTTTCTTGAAATCCTATTCTGATAACAGAGTTTTTGTATTCTGGTTTTTGGATAGTTTCTTGAATGTATTTTTCTAATTTAAGCGATTGTTCTTCGTATGTAGTAGTATTTTGGTTGCTTTTAGCAATAGTGGGTTCGCCTATAATCCAATACACTACTTTATCCTGAACATTGGGAGGTAAAAGCAAGTAAGAATCCACGACCTCTTTTACTCCTTTTTGAATATCTATTCTGCCTAAAAAGCCTACTACAAGTCTATTGTTCGTTTGATATTTTTCCTTTATTTTTTGTATTTCTTCTTGATGATGTATGTATTTGGAAGTGTCCAATCCATAAGGAATGAGTGTGGTTTTTCCTTTTGCATTGGGAAACTTTTCTTCCATATCTTTATTTGTGATATGCGTAGAAGATATAAATCTATTGACACGGCTGTAAATATAGTGGTGTATAAGCGTTTTTTTGGAATGTCCTACAGACATATACATACTGTAAATATGTTTAGTCTTTCTTCCAAAACAAGCAATAGAACCTGTCCAAATATCTAAACTATTGTGCGTGTGAATAATAGCAATATTTTCCTGAGATACAATTCTCCGAACACTAAGAATGTTTTTTAAATGTATTTTTTGGGGTTCATTACCATAAAAGACTTTTACAGAGCCTTTGATGTGCTGTTTTAAGTAGTTATCTACACGTGTATCAGGGAGAATAAAAACGGAAACATCTATGCCTATTGCTGCTTGCTTGAGAATAAGATTGCAAACGTAAAGCTCAAGTCCTCCGAATGATTCTGATAGAAGAATATGTAATATGCCCATGAGATTGTCTATTTGATTAAGGAAAATTTAAGTAGTTCCACAAAATTAAAAAGACACTTTCATTGGTATAAAATGCTGATATACAATTTTTTGTCTTGTCTCTTGTGTCTTGCCTCTTGTGTCTAATTACTTACGATCTTGAAATAAAGAAAATTCCTAGAATAATAAAACAAGTTCCTATTATTTTTTGCCACGAAAGAGGCTCTGAAAACAAATAATAGCTGATAAACATGACCATGATAAAAGCCAAACTCGTAAAGGGATAGGCAAAGGATAAATCAAACTTCGTAAGGGCGGCTATCCAAGTGAAACTCGCCAAGAAAGCCGATGCAAAACTTGAAATCACCCAAAAATCCCAAAAGACTTCCCAAAAATAGTGCAATTTGGGCATAAAACCTTTGGGCATACTTCCTTTTAGGTTCAGTCGCCATTTGAGTACAATCTGCCCATAGACACTTAGCAGCACGGTCAGGAAAATATAAACATATCCCATAAAACAGTATAAAGATGTTAGTAATGAGTATTTAGGTTTATTTTCTTACCAAAATCGTAAAATCATAGGCTTGGTAGTCGTGGAGGAGGGCTACATTTCTTGAAAAGTTCCGCATACAATAATCAAAAATAAAAGTAGGGTTGGCATAGTAGAGGTCGTCTCTCTGCTTGTCTTTATCGGAGTAGCTTGTAAGCATATTGAAGGCAAAACCTTTGTGGCTTTTTTCGTTCATTATTTCGAGGGTTTCAAGAATATATGAAAGAAATTCAAATTCTTTGAGATGAAGTTTTTTATTGAAAATACCACTTGCAACGCAATAGTCAGCTTCTTCCATTTCTTGTGTTTTTTGAATAGTATAAAAACTTGCTTGGGAAATATGTTGGTGAGTTTCTTTGGCTTTTTGAATCATATCTTCCGAGAGGTCGTAGCCTTTGAATACGAAATCCTGAAACCCTGCTTGTAGCATAAAAGGAGCTAATGCCCCATATCCACAGCCTAAGTCGTTGATGGAAAATCTACCTTCTTGGTTTTCTAAGATTTTTAGTAATTGCACAAAACGCAGTGTTTGGGCGTGTTCGTCTTTCCAATTTACGCCCTGAGCCGTAGAGCCATAGCGTTCTAATTGTTCTTTGTAGAACTGATTGAGTTGCTCGATGATGCGTTGCATAATTTTGTTTAATTTTTTTCCGTAAAATGATGTATGTTTCGTACAATGCTGTGTGGTCGTTGCTTAACTTCTGAAAACATTTTAGCCAAATAAATTCCGATAATACCAATACAAAAAGTAATAATTCCGCCTACTGCCCAAATAGAAATGGCAATACTTGTCCAGCCTTCGATTTTATCGTCATAGGCAAAATATTGCCACAAAGCCCAAGCAATATACGCAGAGGCAAAGAAAGACATCAAAAGTCCGATATAAAAAATGAAATAAAGTGGCTTATGACTTACCGAAGTAATCGTATTTAAAGCGATTTTTAGTTTTTTGGAAAATGTGTAAGTAGTTGTTCCTTTGCTAGCTTTGCTTACGGTAAGGGGTTTTTGCTTGAACCCCGCCATTTGAAATAAGCACCACAAATCCATTTCTCTTTCGGGATATTGGAGAACGGCTTGAACGTATTTTCTGTTCATCAGGCGGGCGGTGAGCGTGTCGGCGGGATAGTTGATATTTGAAATTAAATTGAAAAGTTTGTAATACCATTTACCACTGATGCGTTCAAACCAATTTCCTTTTCTTTGCTGTTGAACGCCATAAATTACATCTATGTCTTGGTTTTTTTGCAATTCGTTCCAATACACTAAGAGCAATTCGGGGGCTTCTTCAAGGTCAGAGTCTATGAGAAATATCCAGTCGCCTGTGGCTTGGCTTAGGGCTGTCAGCAATGCCTGATGATGTCCGAAATTGCGAGAAAGTTCAATTACCTTCACGTTTGGGTCTTTTTGGGTGAGTTCGATGGCTATTTGTAAAGAATTATCGGGAGAGCCATCATCAACAATGACAAGCTCGTAGCTTACTTGTAATTCTTTGAGGCAAGCTAATGTTCTTTCGTAGAACTCTCTGATGTAATTTTCTGAATAATAGAGCGTTGTGAGTACAGATATTCTCATTTTTCAGAATTTAAAAACTTTTCATAAATTTGGTAGCGTTGCTTCCTTCGTTAAAAATCAAGTCGAGAATGGAAACTTGATGCGTAAAATTTCCGTAAAGTTGCCGATATTCGGGGTAGCCATTGTAGTCTAAATAGCAAACTTGAATATTTGCATCTCTGAAAAGTTGTTCATTCATATAATTTTTAGCAGCGGGTCCTGTATAATACACATTTGCATTGAGTTGCTGACAAATATCCACCAAACGTTCTGTTTGTCCTTCTCGTAAAATGGGGTAGCTGTCCGAATAACTTATTTTGATTTTGATGCCAAGAATTTTGCAAATTATTAAAATCAGTTCATAGTTGATTTCTGAGAGGTATTGAAGTTGGTTATTCAAATAAAATTCCTCAAAGATGGGGGAGAAATTTTTGAAGTGCAAGGCTCTTGCATAATTTTGTTTGAGGGTGTTCCAATGTTTTTTTCCCCAGTCTTTTTCGCTTATTTTGGTATCTTTGATTTTCTGAAAAAAATTTCCTTTCACCTGTACGGGTATGCTCAGCCATTGTGAGCCTTGCGGAGTTTTAATGATATTTCTATTACGCCAATCACGTTTGGTGTATTGCACTTCATCATAGATTACAAATTCGTCTGCCATATTGATGGCATCAAAATAACCCTTCCAAGGAATGTAATTAGACTGCGTGATAAGAGCCTTTTTGCTCATAGACATAAAAACATAAGTCTAAAACGAAACAAATATATTCTAAAATTTTGAATTTTAGATATTTTTTAGGCTTTGGGTGGTTTTTTCATTTTTTTTGTTTTTCGTTAAAAATTTGCTACTTTGGAACTCAATATAACGCTCCCGAAAAACTTATGATTTCTTTTCTGAAAAAATCTTGTGAGTACATTGTCAATCAGTTTAGCGATTTGGAGAAAATTTGTGTGCTTGTGCCTTCGAGGCGTAGCAGGCACTCTTTGCATTTGGAGTTTAAGCGTGCCGAAATAGACAATATGCCCGCTATCTATCCGATTGATGATTTCATTACACGCAACTACGAGCATACCGACCAAATCGAGTTGCTTTTATTGCTTCAACAAACTGCTCAAAATTTGCTTTCAAAACAGCAAGGTAGAGATAATCTGCTTTCGTGGCTTCCTATTTTGCTCAAAGATTTCAGTAGCATAGACCAAAATTTGATAGATGCTAAACAAATTTTCTCAAATCTGGCTGATATTGAGCGTATTAGGCAATGGAATTTGGAGGAAATCATAGAATCGCGAACCCAAGAAAAACTCAAATATTATTTTGAATTTTGGGATAGGCTCTATGAAATTTACGTGCAGTTCCGAAAGACGCTCCAAAGCCAAAATAAAGCCTACGCAGGAATGATGTATAGACATTTGGCTGAAAATGTACAAACACTACTTGTTGAAAATCAAGAATTTGAGCATTTTGTGTTCGTGGGTTTCAATGCTTTCAACAGAAGTGAGGAAAAAATTATTAGCCAACTTTTAGCCAAAAATAAAGCTACGCTGCTTTGGGATACCGATAGTTTTTATATGAATCATCAAGGAGAAAATCCTGCCGCTTCCTCGCTGAAACGATACAAAAAAGAGTGGTTTGGTAATACCCCTTGGCTTTGGCAAGAAAATAACTTACTGCATACCAAAAAAGATGTTTTTATCATTGAAACAGGAAATTTTAGCCTGCAAGCACAAGTTGCCAGCCAACTCATAGAACAATGGGACGCCGAAAAACCAAGAAAAACCGTTATCGTGTTACCCGAAGAAAGTTTGTTGCTTCCACTTTTGCATAGCATAGACCGCGAGAGCTACAATATTACAATGGGTTTGAATTTGCAAAGCTCAACTTTATTTAATCTCATTACCGTACTTTTTGAAATGCAACAAAGCAGAAAACTCAAAAAATGGATTTTCAGGGGCGAAAATGGCGAGGAAGAGGAAAAACACACGGTTTTGTATCATTACGCACAGGTGCAAAAAATTCTCAATCACCCTTTTATTCGCAAATATGAGCAACTGCTCATCAAAGATTTGGGCTTGCATACCAAACATAGCTTTATTCGTGAGGCTGTCAAATATATTGTTCGCTACAACAAAGTGCATTTGAAGGCTTGGGAACTCAAAAAATTGCCTGATATTCTGTTGGCAAATGAAGATGACGAAGCTCATAAAGCCACTATCGCACCACTATACGAAAAACTAAAAGAGCCTCTGAAAATCTTGTTTAGCTCTTGGAATACGCAAAATATCTACGGAGTGTCGAAGCGTATCGAGAAACTGATGAGCTTTTTTGAACAAATTTATGAAAAAAATACAGATGATTTAGAGCGTTTTTACATCAGAAAATTTAAGTATCTGTTCAGGAAGTTGAAAAAAATTTTGCAGAAAAAAGAATACAATTTAGATTTCAGAACTTTCAAAAACTTTCTGTTTCAGCTTGTCAGAGATGAGCGTATTCCCTTTGAGAGTAGCCGCGACAGCCGTCTGCAAATAATGGGTTTTCTGGAAACAAGAACTTTAGATTTTGAGCAAATTATTGTACTTGCCGCTAACGAGGGGACATTTCCGCAGGGTAAAAAAATGCAGACGCTTATTCCTTTTGATGTAGCTAAAAATTTTGGCTTGCCTACCTACGAGGACTACGAGGCAATGCAGAGTTATTATTTTTTTAGGTTGTTGCAACGAGCCAAAAAAGTGGCTTTGGTGTATTGCTCGTCCAAGACGCAAGCAGGAGGGGGCAGCAGCGAAGTCAGTAGGTATGCCCTTCAATTAGAACACGATTTGGCTACCAAAAATCAAGCCATCAAGATAGAAAAACTTTCGGCAAGTTTTGAAAATGCTCAAAACACAGAAACCGAAGATTTGAGCGTAGAAAAAACCCCCGAAATTATTACTTCTATTGAAGAACGCCTACAAGAGCAAATTTCTCCCACAGCCATCGACGCTTTTATTCGCTGTTCTTTGCAGTATTATTTTAGTTATGTTGCAGGCATCAGAGAGGCAAAAGAGGTGGTAGAAGACATCGAGGCGGACTCAATGGGTATCATTATACACAGCGTTTTAGAAGAAATCTTCAACGAGACCGATGAAAAAGGCTTCATTACGATAGATAAACTGAACGAAGAATTGGCTAATGTAGGCAAGAGGGTAGAAGAATCTTTGAAAAAAAACGTTCAGTATGCCCAAGATTCTATGATTGGCAACAACCTGATAGCCAAAGAAGCCGCTATCCATTACATAAAAGCCTTTTTAAAAAATCAGATAGAAGAACTTAAACAAGAAGAACTAAGTAAGCAAGCATTTGAAATACTAAGTTTGGAAAACAAAGCAGAAAAAAAGAAGATTGTGCCTGCCGAAATGCTTTATCAGCACAACGGCAAAACCTTGCCTGTGCGTATCAGAGGGGTTGTAGATAGAGTAGATAAATTTGGTAATGCCTTGCGTATCATCGACTACAAGACAGGCTCTGTGCAAGGAAAAGACTTGGTAATAGATGAAAATAATTTCTTGGAAATTACTCAAAATAAAGAGCTGGGGAAGGCTCGGCAACTATGGCTTTATAGGTATTTGCTTCTCAAAAACTTAGAAAGTAATCCACAATGGGAAAGTCAGAAAGAAGAATTTTTGATAGAGGCAGGGATTTATTCTTTGAGAAAGCAAGATATGAACTTTATGAAACTGAATATTACCAAGCAAGAGTGGCTACAAAAAGATATTTTCTTTGAAAAAACTGAAAAATGGCTTGGTGAGGTAATTACAGAAATGCTCGATACCAACAAAAATTTCAGGAAAACTGATGATATAGAGGTCTGCAAATATTGCCAATACCAAAATATTTGCGGGAGAGGGTAGTTTTGTTGGGCGTTTGGTAGCTCATTAAGTTACAAAAAGTCATTTTATCGTAAAAACAAGTAAAATTTCTTTGCCTCTCATATTTTTTTTTTACCTTTGGATAGAAATTTATTGGAAGAAGTGAAATCTGTTCGGATATAATGCTCAAATACATTGTCAAAAGGATAAGCTACGGATTGCTGATATTAGCTGGTGTTACGATTGTGGTTTTTTTGCTGTTCCACGCATTGCCCGGCGACCCCGTGTCTATGGTGTTGGGGCAACGCTCCGACGAGGCAACCCGAAAAGCTATCACAGAAGATTTAGGCTTAGATAAACCGCTCGGAGAGCAATTATATTTTTATTTTAGAGATTTATCGCCTTTGTCCATACACAAAGACACCCCCGAAGAGCAAGAAAAATATCGCTATTTTCGGCTAATTCCTTTGGGTGAGAAGGTTTTAGGGCTGAAATTTCCTTATTTTAGGCGTTCTTTTCAAACGCAAAAGCGAGTTTCAGAAATCTTGAACGATCGCATCTGGAACACGCTTATTTTGGCTATATCGGCAATGGTTTTCGCCACTACGATAGGGATATTCTTGGGAATAGTAGCCGCTCGTAATCAAGGGAAATTTATTGATAGATTGTTGATACCACTGACTACGCTGGGTTTTTCTGTACCTTCTTTTGTTGCTGCCGCCGTGATTTCCAAATATTTTGGCTACACGTGGGGCGAGTATTTGGGGTTGAATGGGATAGGTTCGCTTTGGGAATTTGACCCCGTCTCTGACGAAAGACGCTTGATGCTCAATAATTTAGTATTGCCAACTATTACGTTGGGTATCCGACCGCTTTCTATTATCGTACAACTTACGCGAAGTTCTATGATTGACGTATTGAGCCAAGACTACATTCGTACTGCAAGAGCTAAGGGCGTGCCGAAAAATCTACTTATTTACAAACATGCTCTCAAAAACTCTTTAATTCCTGTGGTTACATCTGTTTCGGGGTGGCTTGCCTCGCTGATGGGAGGGGCGTTCTTTGTAGAATGGATTTTTGAGTACAAAGGCATCGGTTTTGAAACTATTTCAGCCGTATTTACCCTTGATTTGCCTATTATTATGGCTTCAACGCTCATTGTAGCAGCAATTTTTATTATTATCAGCGTGCTGGTAGATATACTTTATACCTACATAGACCCCCGCATCCGTTTGCAATAGGTAATTAGAAATTAAAAAAATATAAAATGTTGTTTATCAAATTGATAATGCAATGCAGGTTTTTTGTTTAATTTTCGGAGCAATCAACTCTCAAACAATGTAGTTTTTAAATTTGTAAATCAATAAATCATAGCAAAAAATGCACGAATACAGCAATAGCGACACACTACTACTCAAAGAGTATGGTAGAAATATTCAGAAATTGGTGGAGTATATCCAAACCATAGAGGATAGAAACGAAAGAACAAGAAAGGCGTATCTCATTGTAGAAATGATGAAGCAGATACACCCTAACTACAAAGAAGTGCAAGATATTCCAAGTAAATTTTGGGACGATTTGTTTATAATTTCTCACTTTCAGTTAGATGTAGATTCGCCTTTCCCGATGCCCGAAAAAGATGCCATCGGCAAACCTCCTCAAAAAGTGGAGTATAGCCACAACAACATTAAGTTTAGGCATTATGGGAAAAATATACAAATGCTCATAGAAAAAGTCGCTTCTATGCCCGAGAGTGAGCAAAAAAAGGAAATGGAAGTTCAACTTTTCAAGTTGTTTAAATCTTTTTGTACGTCTTGGCAGAAAGAAAACATAGAAGATAGTGTCTTGATAGAGCATATTAAGATACTATCAAATGATAAAATAAACATTAGTGCAGAACTGGCGGCACAGCAAAAAACAAATGGCGGAGGAGCAGAAATGAAAATAAAAGATAAGCAGTATCATACTAACCAAAACAATAAAAACAAAAAAAATCAGTTTAAAAAGAAAAACCGCAACAACAACGGAAATAAAAATAGAGGTAAATAGCAAATAGCTAAATTCTAAAAATCAATTTTTTTATTGTGTCCGATTCATTAGTTATCATTCCTACTTACAAAGAAATAGAGAATGTTGAAGCTATCATCAGAAAGGTGTTTTCATTATCCGTCCCCTTTCATATCTTAATTGTTGATGATGGCTCACCTGACGGTACAGCCGAAAAGGTGCAAGAATTACAAAACGAATTTTATGAAAAATTATTTTTGGAGCAAAGAACAGGAAAACTCGGACTTGGAACAGCCTACATTCACGGCTTCAAGTATGCCCTTGCAAAAAATTATGAGTTTATTTTTGAAATGGACGCAGATTTTTCGCATAATCCCGAAGACTTGGTTAGGCTCTACAAAGCCTGTAAAGAAGAAGGTTACGACCTAGCGATAGGCTCGCGGTACGTGAAAGGCGTAAATGTAGTGAATTGGCCTATGAAACGCGTCCTGATGTCGTATTTTGCAGGAAAATATGTAAGGTTTATTACGGGTATGCCCATCGCCGACCCTACGGCAGGCTTTAAGTGTTATAGAAGCAAAGTGCTGAAAACCATTGAGTTGGACAAAATAAAATTTGTTGGCTATGCTTTCCAAATAGAAATGAAGTTTCAGACTTGGAAATATGGTTTCAAAATTATTGAAATTCCTATCATATTTACCGAAAGAGAAAGAGGCGAATCAAAGATGAGTTTCAAGATTTTTAAAGAAGCCTTTTTTGGAGTTATCTACCTGAAAATCAATAGCTTTTTTAGAAAATTTAACCAAAATTTATAAATTTTTTTAGCAAAAATAAAACTAATCACTTGATTTTTTAGTTTTGATAGTATTACTTTTACAAATAAATAAATTTTAAACTAAACTTTTAACCTTATGAGGAACTATTTTTTAATTTTACTCGCTTCTTCTATGTTTTTCGCTTGCGTACCCAAGAAGAAGTTCAAAGAGTTGGAAGCCAAATATGCCAACTTAGAAAAAATGAACCAAGAAAAGGCGACAGACTTGGCTCGTACTCAAAGCCTGTTGAATGCTTGTAATGATGACAAGGCTCGCCTCAACAAAGAACTTGACGAACTCAAAGAAATGAACTCTAAGCTCATCAGGCAAGCCACTGAGATGTCAAGCCTTTCTAATGAGCAGGCAAAAAATTTACAAGCATCTCTTGCCCAGATGAAAGAAAAAGACCTTCAAATTAAGGCTCTCAATGAAGCCATTACCAAACGTGACTCAATGACTATCGCTTTGGTTACACAACTTAAAAGAGCCGTAGGTACAGATAACCAAGATATTGAAGTAAATGTAGATAAGGCAGTAGTGATGATTAGTATTTCCGAAAAATTACTCTTCAAAACAGGTGAGTTTGAAATTAGAACCGATAATCCACAAGCTGCCAAGCAATTAGAGGCAATTGCCGCCGTTCTTAACGACCGCCCTACTTTTGATGTACTCATCGAGGGGCATACCGATAATGTTCCTTTCAGACGTGGTATTTTGGTAGATAATATGGATTTGAGTGTGAAAAGAGCCACTTCGTTAGCGAGGGTACTTATGCAGAAGTACAAAGTTGCTCCTAATCGTCTTATTCCTGCGGGGCGTGGTGAGTTTGTGCCTCTCGTTGATAACAATACCCCTGAAAACAGAGCCAAAAACAGACGTATCCGTGTGGTAGTAATGCCTAAAATCGAAGAGTTTTATGGTATGATTGATGAAGGAATGAAGGGAGGAGGGAAATAAGTCATAAATGATGAATGATAAATGAGAGAGATAGATAATAGTGCTTAACCCAAAACTATGGTTTAAGCACTATTCTAAACTTCGTGCCTTTATCAATTTCCGAAGATTTTACAAATATTTTGCCATTGTGGTATTCTTCAATAATGCGTTTAGCGAGGGTAAGTCCTAAGCCCCAGCCCCTTTTTTTGGTGGTAAAGCCAGGGTCAAACACACGCTTAATTTTGGCAGGAGCAATGCCTTTACCTGTGTCGCTTATATCAATGAAAATATTTTTTTCCTTTACCGACATACGCATTTCTATGTGTATCTTGCCCACGCCTCCCATAGCATCTACGGCATTTTTGAGTAAGTTTTCAATCACCCACTCAAACAAATATCTATTTAAGCGTACCATAGTTTGGTTAGGCAGATAGTTGGTTATATCTATACTGATTTTAGACGATAGGCGAGGACGGAGGTATTCTACAATCTCTTGTATTACTTGACTAATATTTTCTTTGGCAAGGGCTGTTTGAGAGCCAATATTAGAAAAACGAGCGGCAATGATTTCCAAGCGGTTCGTATCTTTGGTAATTTCTTCTAAAATACTTTCGTCCCATTTTTTTTCGGTTTTGAGGTATTCTACCCAAGCCATTAGCGAGGAGATGGGTGTGCCGAGTTGGTGAGCGGTTTCTTTGGCAAGTCCTACCCAAACTCTGTTTTGTTCGGCACGGCGAGAGTAGCTAAATGCCAAATAAGTAAGCAGTCCGAAGATAGCAATGACCGAAAGTTGGGCGTAAGGGTAATATTTGAGCTGATAGATAAGGTCTGAACTACGATAATAAATCAGATTGTAGCGTGTATCGCTAATGGCTACCTTGATAGGGGGAAACTCAGCTTTCATTCGTAGAAGTTCTTTTTCTAGATAGAGCTGTTTTTCCTCATTGCTCATATTTTCGGTATGCAGGTTTTTATCCAAGAGAATGTTGTCATCTTCATCAGTGGCTATGGTAGGGATAGAAGTATTAACTTTTACAATTTCTTCCAAAATAAAACGGCTTGGCTCTTCATTCTCTTTATCGAGCATATAACGCAAAGCCTTACCAAATAAATTGATTTGCTCCTTTTCTCTTTGTACTAATTTCTGCACGAGTGTATTGGTATAATAGAGCGAAGTAAAGCCTATCAAGAAGGCAACAACTACGATAGCAACTTTAAATCTGAATTTATTTTGATAAACATTCATTTGGAAAAACACGCAAAAAACCTACGAAAATTTTGCCTTTCAAATTAGCAAATTTTCGGAAGGGCTTTCAGTACTAACAAACATTTTTTATGGGTTAATTTTTACTTACCTTGTGAAGTAAGTGTTAGCTTTTCTTTTCTAAGTGTCTGTAAATTATCTGTTCAATATGTTTTATCTGTATGCTATTTTGGAACACAGATGACACGAATTAGACTGATTTATCACGGATTTTTTCGTTTAAAATGCAATTTGCTATCATCAAAAGATTAAAAATGAGCTTTTAACAATACTCTAATTGCTTACATCAGGTCTTCAATTTCTTGTAGTTCTTTTCCGAGTTTTAGTTTCAGTCTATAAATATGCTTTCTGACGCTTTCGGGGTTAATGTTGAGCATTTGGGCAATTTCTTTTCGGTTTAAGCCCATTTTCATATAGGCACAAAGTCGCAAATCGCTTTGTGTGAGTGTGGGGCAAATTTTATACATTTCATTAAAAAGCGTAGGATACACTTTTTCAAAATATTCTCTGAAATCTTCCCATTGTTTATCTACATCAAGGCTTTCGCGGATAGTACGGATAATATTTTTATACAAAATTTTTTCCTCCTCGCCTTTGAGGTTCGGTTTTATTTTTTCCATCAGTTTAAAGATTTCACCAAGACTTTCGTTTTTTTGCAGAATTTGCAAAGTTTTGTTCATTAGCTCTCTGCTATTGATTTCGTGTAGGGCATCGGCTTGTGCTTGAATTTGCGAAGCCTGACTACGGATTTCTTCGTTGCTTTGTTCCAATTGATAGGTGCGTTCTTTTACTTTTGCCTCCAATTCTTCATTTTTAGCCTGAATGGTCTGTTGGACAGCTTCTAATTTTTCTTTCTCCAAACGTTCTTGTGTTATTTTGCCGAGTAGTACCTCTTTTTGCAAATTTTGTATGCGTTGGGCGAGTGCAATAGAAAATGTAGCCACCTGAAAACTTACCCCCAAACTCGTGCAATGTTCTGTAAAAGAGTTGCCTACAAATAAACCAAGAAATCTATCGGAGAGGAGATTTACCAGAGCAAAAATAAAAAATAAACCATTCGCAATGGCAAAATATTTGCCTGTAATGCTTTTGCTCAAAACTGCTTTGATACTCAATACCAAAAGACTCGCCAGTAAAATCGCATAGTTGATGTTGGCATAAAAAGACATATCTAAATTTTTCCCTAAGTACCCCAGAGAGCTAAGCCAAGAAATCACATCTAATACAAAATTTACGGCTAAAAGATAGTAAGAGAAAATCCTCAAAAATTTATTCCAAAAGCGATTGAGAACGGCATTTTTTAGATAAAGTCTTATGAAATGAATAAAACAAAAAGAGGCAAATAAAATAGAGAGGTTAGAAATAAACAATAAATGGCTCAGTTGTATGTGGGTTTCTGCGAACCAATCCAAATTTCTATGAACATTGCCGAATAAGAAATAAGAAGTAAAACTAAATAGACTAAGCACATACCACTGATAGGTTTTGTCTTTTGTAAAAAAATAAATGACGGCATTGTAGAGTGTCATTACGAGAAAAATTCCCAAAAAAATTCCCTCAAAAACACGGTAATTAACAATATTTTTCATTGTTGATTTACCCTCCATAAGCCATAGCGAAAAGGTGCAACCACAAATTTTATCAAGGGTCGGTAAATCCCGAAAACGCACATAAAGCACAAATTTGCCTTTGGCAAGTTGTAAAGGCACTTTGCTAATGCCATTGAGGGCAAAAGTACGCTCACTTTCGGGAAATTGTGTGCCTGCTCGCATTACGATAGGTTCTTGGGCGTGTTCTGCAAACAGATACACTTCGCTGTGCCAACGAATACTAATATCCAAAAGGAAATCGTGTATGCGACTTTGCTTGTTTTCTATCGCCACACGCACCCAATTTTCCTTAAAGTTTGGATTTAGATTTGCTTGTTTGCGAAAATATTTAGAAGGATTTTGATGCAACTCTTGTATCGTTATTTGGCTATTGTTGGTGTAAAATATAGTCAAATACTGCTCATCTATTTTTACAAAAGGGCTTACTTTTTCAATACCAAATACCACTAAGGAGTCGGCTTTTGTCCCAAATATTGAAAATTGTAAAATGCAGAAAATCAGAATTTTAAGTGTATTTTTATTCATAGTTTTGTTGTAAAAAGTCCCACTCCAAAGATAAGTTTTTTTTGCTTATGTCCCGCTTTTGTCCATAGGTTTTTTATGGTTTTTTTTCTACAAGCCTCTTAATTAGCGGTGAAATCAAAACAAAAATTTTTATGAAAATTTCAACAATCACCAACCTATTAGTAGGTGCTTTTTTGTGTAGCTCTACGCTTTTTGCACAAGAAAGAACCAACGTAGAAGCACTACAAAAAGAAGCAGATGCCTTGGCAAAGAAATTTGCCAAAAAGCAACAAGCCGTGCAGGCGTATGCAAGGCAAAATAATGTCCCTTTGAAAGGAATCAATGCAAAGGGGCAATTTTTTTGGTTGCATCACATTACCGAAACAGGAAGACCTGTATATTACGTTGCTCGTAATTTGGGTTCGGCAAGTTCTATGCGTGTAAATAGACTTTGGACAGGCGGAGGGCTTGGACTTGAACTCAACGGACAAAATATGGAAGTAAGCTCCTCGCGTGCAAGGCTGGGCGTATGGGAGCCGGGCGTAGTGCGAACCACCCACCAAGAATTTGGCACAAGAGTTACTATTAGAGATGGCTCTGTATTTTCAGGACCCAATGGCGAAAACCAACACGCCACTCACGTTTCGGGGACTATGGTAGCGGCAGGTACAAATTCAAATGCCAAAGGTATGGCTTGGCAAGCCAAATTAGATGCTTATGATGCTAATAATGATGTTGCAGAAATGACCACTGCCGCCGCACAAGGTATGCTGATTTCAAACCATTCTTACGGACCCCAATTTCCTAATCCTGCCGACTACTGGACAAGAGGCTATTATGATGCCGAAGCTCAGGCTTGGGATAATCTTTGTTTCAATGCTCCTTTCTACTTGCCCGTGCAAGCCAGTGGTAACGACAGAGACGATAACACATCAGGACTTACCTATGATTTACTCTTGGGAAGCAGTACAGCCAAAAATACGCTCGGCATTGGGGCAGTACAAAAACTTTCAGGTCCTTATAGCTCACCAAGTAGTGTTGTAATGTCCGATTTTAGTAGTTATGGTCCTACTGATGACGGCAGAATAAAACCTGATTTGGTTGCTCCGGGCGTACAAATTTTCTCTGCCAACGATACAGGAGACGACCAGTATGTTAATCTTGATGGTACTTCAATGGCAGGGCCCGCCGCCGCAGGAGCTTTGTTTTTACTGCAACAACATTACAAAAACAGAAACAACAATAACTTTATGCGTGCCGCTACGCTTCGTGGCTTGGCTATTCATACAGCTGAGGAGTGTGGTGCTAACCCCGGACCCGATTATGGCTTTGGTTGGGGGCTTATCAATGCCGAAAGAGCCGTAGAAGTAATTACCAATGCAAACAACAGCCATATCCTTAGCGAACATACGCTCAATAATAGTTCCAGCTTTACAAGGCAAGTAACCGTACCCGGCGGGCAAGCCTTTAAAGTTACTATCTGCTGGACTGACCGCCCCGCAACGCCTCTGCCTGATAATCCTGCGTCTAACGATAATCGTACTTCGAGGTTAGTGAATGATTTAGACCTTCGCCTCAAAAATTCATCAGGAGCAGACGTAGAACTACCTTGGAAACTGAACCCCAACTCTCCTGCATCGGCGGCTACACGCGGAGACAACACCGTAGATAATGTAGAGCAAATTGCCATTGCCAATTTGCCTGCGGGTACTTATACCATCACCGTAACGCACAAAGGCACTTTGCAAGGAGGTAGCCAAGCCTTTTCACTTATTGTCACAGGAGTAAGCAATACTGGTGGCGGTGGCGGAAATGATAACCCCAATGCCTTAGAGGAAATCATCAATTTAGGAATTTCGGTCTATCCCAATCCCACAAAAGGCAAACTTTCGGTGCAAGCCAAACTTGACGAAAATACCAATGTTGTACTTCGTAATGCCTTGGGGCAGATAGTAGCCCAACAAAAACTACATCAGCAATGCAGTCAATTCAATACCGAAAACTTCCCCGAAGGTTTGTATTTTGTTGAGTTTGAGGGTGTAAAATCTCGTATCAAAGTAGTTATCCAAAAATAAGTAACACTATGCAACGATTATTTTTGGTAGTAGTAGTGATAGTTTTGGGAGCGTGTTCTCCCAAAACTTCCTTAAAAAAGACAAACGATAACTGCCCTGTGAGCATAAAACAGGGTATTTCGGGAAAAGTAGTTTGGCGAGAGGGCAACTGGCGACCTTCCAAAAACACCAACGAAAAGCCACAAGAACAGCCCATCAGCAGAACTATTTGCATCTACGAACTTACAAAAGATAACCAAGTAAGCAAAAATGGAAAGTTTTATGAAAATCCTACCACACAAATCATAAAGCAGGTTCAAAGCGATACAAATGGTTGTTTTGAGGCGGAATTGCCCGAAGGTGAGTATTCTATCTTTGTAGAAGAAGATGTAGAAGAAAGAAAAATGCTATACGCCAATAGCTTTGATACCAATATGAACATCAACAAAATGGTGGTAAGCAAGAAAAAAATTACAGAAACAAAAATTATCATTGATTACAAAGCAAAATATTAGTTTTTATGAAAAAAGTTATTTTCGGTCTGTTCTTGGCAAGTATGGTGCTTGTCGCAGGCAAATGCAAGAAAAAAGATAATGGCAGTGATGCTCCCGTAGGCGTGAAAGGTTCTTGGAAAATCAATGCCATTGTAAATAGCTTAGGACAAACCCCCACTAATTTACAAAATTTGGTGAATGGGACGGCTATTTTTGGCAATACCGATTACGAATTTAAAAATGCTAACGGAACATCAGCTGAAGCTGGCGGTACTTATGTGTATGACGCCGCCAACAACAAGCTCAATATAACTCCCGCAGGCAACTCGGTTTTTACCAATGCCAACGCTCCATATTCTTTTGATGTAGTTTTGGCAAATAATAATCTGCAATTGAGTGTAAATATCGCACCCACCAACAAGCCAGCTAATGTGATTACATTGAGCTTAACTAAAAATTAACAAAAAGATTTACACGGTAATATTTAGCAAGTCCCTCTCCTTTTGTCGTTGAGCGGAGCCGAAACGTGGAGAGGGATTTAGGGTGAGGTCAAACCAAATAAAAACTAAATTTTTATGAAAAGACGTAAATTTATTCAGGGAATAGGAGTGCTTTTAGCTGGCTCGCATTGGCTTGTAGCCTGTGGCAAAGACGAGGTAAATCCTAATGGCAGAAGCGTAATTGTCGCAGGGGCGGGCATTGCAGGGCTTGCCGCCGCTCAGAAACTCCGAGAAAAAGGTTTTTCGGTGATAGTTTTAGAAGCACAAGAAAAAGCAGGTGGCAGACTTCGCACCGACAGAACTTTGGGCCTAGCCTTCGACGAAGGAGCAAGCTGGATACACGGACCCGGCGGCGGAAACCCACTTACTACTCTTGCCCAAAAAGCAAGTGCAAATACCTTCCTCACTGATGATGACAATATCGTAGTTTTTGACACCAATGGCACAAGCTATGCAGATACGTTTTTGGAAAGTTCCGAAAATCAGTTTAACAACGCCCTTGATGCTGTCCGAAATGCAGGAAATTTAAACCAAAGTTTTCAAAGTGTGTTCAGTAGCCTTTATCCGAGCCAAATGAATGACAGACTTTGGAAATATATGCTTTCGGCTTTTTTGGAGTTCAATACAGCAGGCGATATTTCTAAACTTTCTTCCAAATACTTTGATGATGATGAAGTATTTCCCGGCGATGACCTTATCATTACCAATGGCTACGACAAATTCACCGATTATTTAGGAAAAAATATTGATATTCGCCTCAATACGCGTATTACGGCAGTAGATTATTCGGGCAATAAAGTAATCGTTACGGCAAATAATCAAACCTTTGAAGCTGACCACCTCATTGTTACAGTGCCTTTGGGCGTACTGAAAAATAATACAATTTCCTTTACACCTGCTTTGCCCAGTGAAAAAAGCCAAGCCATTGGACGTATGCAAATGGGAAATGTGAATAAATTTTTATTAGTTTGGAACAATGCTTTTTGGGATACAAATTTACAATACATTGACTACACACCCGACACCAAAGGAAAATTTAATTATTTTCTTAAGTAGTTCCACAAAATTAAAAAGATACTTTTATTGGTATAAAATGCTGATAGACAATTTTTTGTCTTGCCTCTTGTGTCTTGCCTCTTGTGTCTAATTACTTAATATAAAAAAATTTGCTCCTGCCAATGCCTTGATGACTTTCGCTTTCGGAGATCAGAGTGATAATGGGTTTGTTGGATGGCGTAGCAACGATAGGTAGCCATACGAATGCTTTGAATGCTTGGGCGAATTTATCCATAAATCCTTCGGCAAATATATTTCTTTCGGCAGATGCGGGCAATGTTGGGATAGGGACATATTCTCCTGCGGTTCAGTTACACACGACGGCAGGGGTACGCTTTGCCAATTATGCTTCTGGGGCGAATGGAGCAATTTTGCGAACCAATACGGCTGGGGATTTAGCAATTACTAATTTCACAGGCAATGCAAGTGATGTATTGCGTGGTGATGGTACGTTTGGGGCTTTGCCTGCGGTGGGCTGGTCGCTTACGGGTAATGCCGCTACCAATCCTGCCACCAATTTCATCGGAACGACTGATGATATTTCTTTCAATATCAGAATGAACAACCAAATGGCGGGCAGAATAGGCTCTACAAGTGATAGAAGTACATTTTTTGGTTATTTGGCAGGGGCTAATGATGATGCTTCCTTCAATCTTAATACATTCGTAGGGTATCAGACTGGCTTTTCTAATACTTCTGGGGCTGGTAATACGACTATTGGAGCAAATGCCTTGTATGCAAACTCTACGGGCAACGAAAACACGGCTTTGGGTTATTTTAGCCTTTTTTCTAATACAAGCGGGAACTACAATACAGCTGTGGGAGGCTTTGCTCTACGCCACAATAATGTAGGTTTTTCTAATACTGCCTTAGGATATTATGCAGGTTTTGGATTTGGGGCAGTCAATTTTGAGCAATGTATTTTCTTGGGGGCTTACTCGTATCCTACGGTAGCTCACACCAATGTAACGATGCTTGGCTATGCTATTGCAGACGGTCAGAATACAGGAGATAATCAAGTGTTGCTTGGTAACACGTCCGTTACGCAAATCAGGGCGGCAGTTACAGGTATTACGGCATATTCGGATAAGCGTTTCAAAAGCAATATTTCTGAAGATGTGAAAGGTTTGGATTTTATCTTGCGTTTGCGTCCTGTGAGCTACAACGAAAATCCTGAGATTTTGCATCAAATCTGGGGAACACCCGATAGCTTAGTGAAAAAAATAGACCACAGCCAAATCAAAAATATGCGTTTCACAGGTTTGCTTGCCCAAGAAGTACACGAGGCAATGAAAGAAAGTGGCTATACTTCCTTTACAGGCATTGACATTCCCCGCAACGAGAAAGAAGTGTATAGCTTGCGTTACGTAGATTTTGTAATGCCTATGATAAAAGCTATCCAAGAACAACAAAAAATGATTGAAAATCTAAAACAAGAAAACGAAAAACTCAAAGCAAAAAATGAAGTGTTGGAAAGTAAATTATCGGAAATTGAAAAAATGAAAGCCGAAATAGAGGCAATCAAGGCTCAAATGCTATTGGATAAACCCCAAGAAGCAAATGCTAAAAGGAAGTGATATAATATCAAGCACCAAAAATCTCTCCTGCCTCTACCTCAAAGCCTTGCAATAGCTTAGAGGTAGCTTTGCCTGTTTCTACTACAAAACAATGTAGTTCGTACTTGCCGTTTTCCAATCTGAAAACCTCAATTACTTTATTGGCGGGTTCTAAAAGCCAATATTCTTGTACGCCAAGGGCTTCGTACAAACGAAATTTAGTAACGCTGTCGTGGTAGAAGGTAGAAGGTGAGATAATTTCTACTATCAGGTCGGGAATGCCCTCATAACCTCTTTTGGTGATATTCGGCAGATTTTTGGTAGAGATAAATACAATATCAGGCTGAACTACTTTGGTATTGCTCAAAATTACATCAAAGGGGGCATCAAAAACTTCTCCCAATTTATTTTTTCTTACAAATTCGTACAACAAGAACTCTAAGTTTCTTGAAGTTCTTTGGTGGTCAGGGCTGGGTGAGGGTGGCATAAAAATTTCGTTATCAAGGAGTTCTACGCGTGTTTCGGGGGCAAACTCCGCTACGAGCATCTCGTAAGTCCATATTTTTTCGAGCGTTTCCATCACAAGTGAGGCTTTTTTGCAAAAATAAAAAAATAATTGGGTATTGAATGAGGTTCTTGCTAAAAGAAAGATTGATTTTGCTTTTCTTGTACGTTGGGCGTGTTCATTGAGCGAAGCCGAAATGAACCGAAATGAGCTGAAATGAGCCGAAACCTATAAAAAAATCGGTAACACTTTTCAGAATTGTTGAATGTTTTTTGTGAGGTGTATGGTATGCTTAGACTTATCGGGGTCGCACATCCAATGGCTGTCAAATTCTTGAACAACCGCTTGATTTTGGCTGCTACCTATCACTAAACTATGAAATTTGGTTTTATTTTCTTTGGCTTGTAGTATTTGCTGCTTTGTTTGTGGGTCAAAACCTGACATTACAAAATCGGAAATCATGATTACATCAGCTTTTTTGTAGTCTTCGGTAGAAAGCATGCGAAGAGCTTCTTTCATAGCGGGCATTGCGTCAGTACCACCGTGAAAACTCATACAGAGAAAATTAACAATTTTATCCAAAGAGTTCTTTAAATCGGTTAAATTTAGTGTTTGAATGCCCGTAGAAAACGAAATCAAATAACATTTTCGGTTGTCTCGGATAGCAATTTTAAGAATGGCAAAACAAAAAACCTTCGCAATCGTTTCAGGAGTGCCGTGCATAGAACCGCTGGTATCCACACAAATAATGAATGGACCTTTTTTGTCTTCTTTTTCTTTTTTACGCTTATCTTGAAAAGCTTCTTCCTTATAGGCAAGCAAACGGGATTGGTATTCAAAAGTTTGTAATTTTTTTTCAGCAAATTTTTTATAAAAAAGCCATTCTGTATCTTCATCCGAAAGCAAAGCTACTTCTGAGGGTAATAAACTATTTAAATCATCACTTTCATGAACTCCGATAAGATCTTCTTTACTAGCATGCTCGGTTTTCCACTCGGTTTTGATTTGGATATTAGTAAATTCCTCTTCTTCATATTCTTTTTCAGCCTGTTGCATTCTACCGAGCATCTCTGCTAATTCTTGTAAAGATTTATCGCGTTTTAAAAGTTCGCTGTACTTTTGGAGTACATCAAAATTCACACGTTGCCAATTGCCCTTACTCATATCCCACAACCTACCTAAGAATTCAGTAAATGGGTCTAACGCTTCTTGTAGTTTTTTAAGTTCTTCAATACGCTTATATAACTCTTCGCAGAATTTTTTTCTCCAAGCATCAATTTGTTCAAGTTCCCATTGGGTTTGTTTTTGAAATAATAGCTTTTCCCACTTTTCTGCTAAATGTTCTTTTACACTCTCAAAACTTGGGGTATTTTTTTCATCTCCATTTGCCTTCAAACTTTTGAAAAATTCTTTTTCATAGAATAATACATCGATTTCTTGGGAAGAGTAATTTTGGCTTAGAAAGCTCTTTGTGTCCTTCCAATTCGGTAAAAATTTAGATTTCATTTTGGGGGTGTTTTTAAACTCCTCTAATATCTTTTTTTCCTCTTCAAAAGGGCTTTCTGTTTTATTGAGTTGTCTTTGAGAAACGTTGATGAAGTCTAAAATTTCTTGCATGACTTGTTCAGCGAGTTCAGGGCTTTTTGAACAAAGTTCTCGTAAAGCAGAATGGGATATTATTTGCTTAATAGCAGGTGTAAAGTTATGAGAGTGAGAAGTGTCTTCGGGAATTGAGTATCCCGAAGACTGTGTTAAAGCATTCCAAAGGTTTTCAACTATTTTTTTTCGGGTAGCCTCATCGCCAATAGCCCCGAAACGTATAAAACGCTCAAATTTATTTGCTTCCATTGTCGGTTATGATTTTATGATTTATTCTGTTTCTTCTATGTTTTTATAGTTATGTTGAATTTGATTTACTTCAATCTCTAATTTTTCTAAATCTTTTTCAGTAGAATTTAAGTTACTTTCTACAATGGAAGCCCTATAAGCAGGTACGAAAAGATTGGTTCTGAGATGCTTTAAATCATTGCTTCTATACTCAGCAATCTGATTTTTGTACTCAGAAATTACCGTAAGATATTGGCTAACTCGATTGTCCCAGTCTTCTTCAACTTTTTTATGCGGTTTATGAGTAATCTTATGTTTATAGTCAATATTTTGGGTTTCCAGTTTATATGAATTTACATTAATTTGAATCGTATTATCATCATTGGATTTTCGACAATAATTTATAGTACGAGCATGGAAACTACCCCTATCTTTGTAATATAAACTAACATTCTTATTTTGATTAAGAGCTAAATTATCAAAGTCATTTTTTTGAATATATCGTTCTCCATTAGGGTAGGATAGAATTTTGTAGAAAACCTGACCGTTGAAAACATGTTCAACGAGAACCTCCCTTTTTATACTTTCAATTACATTAGTTTTTGTTTTGATTTCATTTTTTAACTCTTCTAACTCTTTTTTAATTGCTTGCAAATTAAAGGTCAAGGAATATCCATGTTTTTCTATGGCATCTTTTACAAATTGCTGTGCTACAGGGATTTGTTCAGTTTCGTTCCAAATGCAATATTGAATAAGGAAACAATCGGTCAAATCTATCTCGTCTCTACCATTCAGGAAAGCAGAGGTGCGAAGCAACCTGATAATTTTATGCCAACGACGATCGGAGATATAAATTTTTTTTTCTTTGTCTTCTTTTTCTTTGTCGTAGGCTGAAATTTGTGTTCTGATACTATGGATTACTTTGAAAATATTTTCAGGCACTTGTACCTGATTGATAGCCATACTGTAAGATTGGTATTCTTCTTGTGTAATTTTTAAGTCTATATCTATTGTATCTTCATAAGGGTTTATAGATTGAGCAATCATCATATTAAAATTTTCTTCATCTTGAATACCATTCACCACTACACGCACCAGAAACCTATCCCAAAGAGCTTCTAAACCTTCGTTCTGGGCGGGCAGTTCGTTAGATGCAGCAATAAGGGCTTTAAGAGGAATTTTTATTTCTTGTTCCCCGTTGCGATAAATTTTTTCGTTAATTACGGTGAGTAAAGTGTTCTGAATAGAAGGACCAGCTTTCCAAATTTCATCTAAAAATACTACATCAGCCGAGGGCAAATAGTTTTTGACAATTCGTTCATATTTGTCTTCGTTTTTGAGTTTGGAAATTGAAACAGGTCCAAAGATTTCATCAGGAGTGCTGAAACGGTTCATCAGATACTCAAAATTAGTAGCATCTTTGAAGGCAAATTTCAATCGCCTTGCAATCAAAGATTTAGCAACGCCCGGAGTGCCTAATAGAAAAATACTTTCGCCTGCAATCGCTGAAAGCAAAGCTAAACGAATTGCTTCTTGTTTCTCTACAACTCCTTCATTCAATTTTTGGAGTAGGTCTTGGATTTTTTGTTTTGTTATCATATGTCAAATGAAAACTTATCAAGTATATCTTTATCAGGGAAACCTAATATTTGGATTTTTCCCATTTCATCAATGGTAATTTCCATGTAGTTAGTGTTATGGAGCTTAAAGTCTTTGTAGCGGTCAGTTAAAAAATGAATTTCTTGATTGGTAGAACCTATCCATTGGTGGTCAATAGTTCTTAATGCTTCTATGTAACGTCCTGTAATAAGTATATCACAAGCATCTAAAATGGAAGACATGCTTTTCTCATGAATTTCATTCATTTCATAACCAGTGAAAACCATCGTAGTAAGATTAAGTTTTTTACAAGCAGTGAGTAATTCAAGAACCTCATCAAATTGGTCTAAGGGTTCGCCGCCTAAAAGGGTAATGCCTTCAATGTGTGGGATTTTACTTTGAATTTTTTTCAAAAGTTCAGAAACACTAATAATTTGTTTGGACTTGAAACTCCACATTTCTTTGTTCCAGCACCCTTTACAACGAATAGAACAACCTTGAACCCAGATGACCAAACGGCATCCGGGTCCATAAATAAAACTTTGCTCTTCAATATGGGCAATATTCATCGGTAAGTATTTCTTGTCAGCACTATTTTAACTTTATCCTTGACTTTTTCTTTTTTGATTGTGTATCCTTCTTCTTTGGCTTTCTGTGTGATTTGATTTGTCAAATTTTCTATGTAGGCTAACCTCTCTTGTTCTAAACGTTTTTGCTCTTCCTCTAAACGTTGGCGTTCTAATTCCTCTAATTTTTTTTGGTATAGCTTATCGTATTCTTTTCCCACTGCTTGTAGAAACTCAGAGACGGATTTATATTCCTGGTTGTTGATATTGCCCCATGGAATACCCCTGTTGGTATATTTCAAAACATACCTGGAATTTGAGAATGAAAAACTTTGAACATTTCTAACGTTATGAATAATTATTTCTTCTTTATCTAGGCTGAACTTACAGCCGATGTTTTCTAATGCTTGTAATAATATTTCCCTGTTTAGGAAAGGTGTTACCATTGATTTAACTATTGCACTCATATTTTTTTGTTTTTATTGATGTTTTTTGTTTGATTTTTTAACTCATTTTGTTGATAAAATTCATCTGTTTTAGTGATGGACAGTAAGTCCACGTTTTCACCCAGTAATTTTTGTAACTCTTCGAGGCATATTTCACCTTTTATGCCTTCAGTTTTTGCATGGATTTTTCCATTTTCGTCAATTTCGATGATTATTCTTTGTTCTGCCATATGAAATAAAATTTTAGTTTAAATTTGATCGATTGCACACAATTTTGCTTTTAATCTTTCTGCTTCTTTTTTGCCTTGTTCATATTCTTCCCAAAATTCAATAGCTAAATAGCTTTCTTTGCCCAATTGGTATAATTTTCCTGTTTGGGGAAGTTGTGGTAAATTGGGCATAGAAATAAAAAGATTTTTTTCGTTTGCTTGGGACTTGGAAGAACTATCTAATTCATCTAATGCAGAAGTTTTTTCATCAGATTTAATTTCCCTATTTTTTTCTTTTTCCTTACTTTCTATCTGCCCTTGATATTTTTTAATTTGTGTTTCTATTTTGGAAATATCCTCTTTAAGTTTTTGAATAAACGTAGTGTTCTCTAAGTTTTGTAATTCCTCTAATTGCTTTTCTATCATATTTTCTTTGTTATTGCTTGATTTTTTCGATAATTCTCTCTTAATTTCATCTAATTTTGAGCCATTATTGTATCCGTATTTTTCACAGAACTTTTGAATTTTATTCTTTTGCTCTTCTTCTTTCTCTTTTAATTCTTTTTCTTTCACTTCTAGCTCGTTTTTCTGTTCAGAAATTTTGTTTTGGATTTCTTCAATTTCTTCATCAATCTTTGCTTTACGGTTTTCTTCCTCAACTTCTGCAGCATGCCCACTCACTTCTTTGTATATTTCATCAGCACGATTGATTTTTTCTTTCAAATTATTTTCAGGTAAATTAGGATAATCTACTTTTTTTAACTCATCAATTTCTTGCGATAACTTTAAAAAAACATTTTTTTTGCCTAAAAATAAGCGAAAAATTTTCTTTGAAATAGAATTTTCTTTTTTCTCCGCTTCTTCTATTTTCTCTTGAATGGCGTTTAGTTTTTTTATGATTTCATCTTGTTTATTTTTCCATTCTTTGTAGAGTGTATGTTCTGTTGCGTTGTTAGGCAAGTAGTAAGGAATGTTGTTCCATGAATATGTAATTGAGCAGGAAACTCCATCATCTTCTAAAGTGGGTTTTTGTGCCTGAAACTCTTCCTTGGGTAATAAACTTTGCAGTATATTATCTCCTAATTTTTTTTCAGTTTCAGGCTGAATTAAAATTGGAATTTGAGTTTCTTTATTTAAGTACAGGATATGTTTATTCATTAAGTCTCCACGAGGTATTTGAGAAGAAAAGTTAAAAAGTGTAGCATACACGTAATCCCTATTGTCATATTCAAAAGGATTATGGAAAACATCGAGCGGTCTGGAAGTTACTTCTTGATGTTTTTCTTTAATAATCTCTTCTTTGGCAGAATGCCAGAATAAGTAACAAAAGTGTGTGTAAAGCTTGCTTATATCTTGTTCGTCTATATCAAAAATCAGGTGGTCAGAGACGGCAAGACTCTGCTCTGTTAATCTACCTGTGAAGAAGATTCCTTTTGGGGTTTTTCCTGATAGGTCCTTAAGTAATACAAAAGTCCCTTTGATTTGAAGTCCCTCATACCTTATCAAGCAGTGGTTACTTAAGCTATCAAGCTCATTGGAATAACTGTTTACTAGAATATAAACACGCAAATCATTTGGATTAGATTGGGTTAAATAATGAAGGGTTTCTAACAAAGGTTTGTCTGTAAACTCTTCTGTTAAGATACAAATGACACTCTCCCCGATTGAGGATTTAATTAAATCTTGAATGCGGTTGCGTTTATTATCTAGAAAGTACTCTTTCTTACAATGCCATATATTTTCAATAATGGCATTGGAATAGTCTATTCTTTCAGTTTTACTTACAGGTTGAATTTTAGTTCTCATATCATTTTAATTTAGTTTTGACGAAGTTTAACAAGTTATTATCTAAAATTTCTTTACTTATTCGGGTAAAAACTACACTTTCTTTAATAACACCCACGGTTTTTTCATCAAAATCAGGTTCTTGAAAGTTAATGTAATCAATTGAATTACTACAATTCCAAACATAAATATTTTGACTGTCTATAAAAATCAGGTATCTATCATGGGCGGGTTTTTCTTGTTTGAAAACCTGTTTAAGGTTTATTAGCTCAATTTGTTTGTTATTTTGAAGGAGTGAGGACCCAGAATCTTCTAAATTAGTGATTATGACATTTTTTTTTGCTTGGATAGCATTTATCAAGGCTATTGCCTTTTTTTGCTGTAGTTCTTTTATCAGGAATCTGTCATAATATACAAAACTAAAACTGTCGTTGCTGTTTTCAATAATACCTGCTTTTAGTTTCTGAGCAATGTCTTGAAATGAAATTTGCTCGTTTTTTGAAAATTGAATTAGGGAATAATATTTCATAGGACTTGAAGGATTTAAGTCTAATGTTGCCATAAGGTGCCAATAAGGTTTAGGATTTTCCGATTTTCCTATGATTTTAAGAAACTCATACGGCTTGATTGATGATAAATGAAAAGGTTCTAATGCAGGTTTTTGGTTAATTTCCTTTACTAACTCTGAAAAATCATTGCGATTAAAGTACTTTTTTTCTAATTCTTGGGTAACTAACCAATTTCTCCATTTTTCAGCATTCTCCTTATCATAAGGCATTAGAGGAACTTTTTCAAACTGTATATCAAAGTTTTTCCATCCATTTTGAATAGGAATATTTTTTTCAAAATGTTTTTTTTCGTTATCATCTTTTAATTCTTCAAACCGAATTTTATATTTTTTGAATTTGTAGTCCCAATCAGTCAAAATTTCTTGAATACATTTTTCTAAATCATATTTATAAGGGATTTCAACAGGTTTAAGTTTTTGATTAAATTGGTTTTCATTTTTTTGCTTAGCTTGGTAAGAAACTAAATTTCCTGTAAAAATTAGATAAGATTTTTCAAATTCTTCCCACATCCAAGTAAGAGTTATATCAACAGAATTATTGTATTCTTCGTAAGGCTTGTTTTCATTACCATTTAAAACATTAAAAATAAAGAACTCTTCTGGCTGCTTTTCATTATTAGTTTCATCAAGAGGGAGATAGTAATGATTTTCTTTATCAAAAGAAATTTTTAATTCTGATAAATTATTCATATCTTTCTTGGGTTCAATTCTCTTAAAATGTAAAATTTTCTTTCCAAGAAAATTATCTTCTATAAACCACACTCTATATTTTCCTTCTTGTTTTACAGGCATTTTGCCAGTTTTTTTTATTTTTTCACCTTTCTGAGTTGGAAGGTTATTTTCATCTAAAACTCGTATACTTCTAAGATATTCATAAACTCTTTGATTGATAACATCATCCTTAAATTTTTTATCATTTAAAAATGCCTGAATGTCTTTTCTTTCTTGCTCTGTTTCAATTACAAGATAAGTTGTTACAGATTTTACTTTTAAATTTTTTGTTAGTCTTGCTTCCATAATTTTTGAACATTTATACATTTATATTTGATGCTAAATTCTTTAAATCATCAGATTTACTTTTGCTAAAATACTCGTGATTACCAATAATCACCAACTGAAATTTTGCTCTTGTAATAGCTACGTTCAGACGGTTAGGGTTATCTAAGAAACCATCTCTGAACGTTTGCACCATTGATAAAAATACAATATCTGCTTCTTGCCCTTGAAATTTATCTACGCTGTGAAGTTTTATATTCACTTTTCTGCCATTTTTTTCAAGGTTAAAATTAGCAAATGCTTGTTCTTTTTTTGTTAATTCCTGCAAGCGTTCTCTAATTCGGGTTTCCTGTCCTTTGTAAAAAGTAAGACATGCCACTGTCCATTCTTTGCCTTCGGGTTGGTCATTTTTAGAAGCGTACTCTAAGAATTCATTCAGTTCTGAAATCATTTTATCGGCTTCATCAAGGTTGTAGTTTTTTGTGGTTTTACCTTTTACGTCAATCCAAATACTTCGTTTCATATATCTTGAATAATTCCATTCCCTTAGAGTATTGATAGGAGTAGGTTTATCCAAATCTAACAATGCTCCTTCTTTTTTGTAGTACTGTTCACGCGGGAATTTAGAAATATCGGGGTGCATTCGGTGTTGGTACGTCAGAATAGTTCTGCGATGTTTGAGTTCATCAGGATTAAAACCTTCTGATATAGTAGTAGGTGTCTGTCTCAAACGAGCGGGAATACCTTTAATTAAACTTTCGAGCATTGAAGGAAAAGCAATAGTAGCTATGGTGTTTATACGATTTTCAATATCCGTTCTCTCCATAGACAAAGGAATTAGCTTTTCAATTATTTTTCTGTAATCTTTCGTTTTACTTTCGTCTAATAACCTCAATTGGTGCTCACGTTCTATTCGCCAGGTAATTTCTTCTGCCCAAGATTTTTCTTTAAGGTACTTGTTTACTTCTTCAACTATCTGAAAGCTATCATTAAGTTCTTTTCCTTTTGATTTGTATTTGAATTTATTTCCTATATTTTGCCAATGATTATGTTGAAAAGCATGTGCTGTTTGATGCCAATTTTCGTAACGTAAAATAGCATGCGTCTCGGGTAGTCTATTTATATTTTCTTTTAATTCGCCTTCATCAATCAATATAACGTTATATGCAGAAAGTTCTAACTTAGATTTGGATTTATCAAATCTGGCAAATAGCATTTCCTTATTAATTGAACGTAATTTTAGCTCTTCCAAAAAATATGAAATAATTTTTGAATTTAAGGGTAAAACAAATTTATTACTTTTTTCATATTGAGAGATTTCAATGATTTTGAGTAAGTAAAAAATAGCATTTTGGAGTTCTATGGGGATACATTGGTTATTTTTTAGTTGCAAATTTTCAATATTGGCTACAATTTGTTCTCGGTCTGTAAATGGTGCAAGTTGCATCACATCACCTACTAATATCCATTTTTTGGCATACAAAGCAGGTACAAGAAACTCTTGAAAAGTGGTTTTACTGCATTCATCGATTATGAGATAGTCAAATTCAGGAATGATAGACTCCTTGAAGGAATTCAAATTTTTGTAATTCACTTTTCGTTTTTTTAGATGAGGGTGCTGTAAAATTCCAATAGTGGTCCCGCATACTAAATTAGCCGCTTCCAATAATAAATCCTCAGAAATTTGATGTTTTTCTATTATATTATTTATTTGGAACTCTCTAACGTCTTCGCTGATTCGGTTTTCATCACCAATTCTCACGGGCAAAATGTTAAATTTTTGAATAAGAGTCTTTCCATCATCTCTTTTTTGGTGTAGTCTTTCTAATACATTATCGATAGCTACGTGAGTAGAACCACATAATAAAACTCTTTTACCTTGTTTAGCTAATTGACAAATCAATTCTAAAATTACGGTGGTTTTACCTGACCCTGGAGGTCCTTCTAAAATAGCAAAATCAGGCG
>Ga0272446_1000321_pt1 | contig 76377 bp, 70 predicted proteins | sample YNPCB0061_FD_194587 | JGI IMG/M metagenome (GOLD analysis project Ga0272446, IMG submission 194587) | Hot spring microbial mat communities from Yellowstone National Park, WY, United States - YNP-CB-006-1 | ecosystem: Environmental > Aquatic > Thermal springs > Hot (42-90C) > Sediment | place... | reverse complement strand
GGTGGATACGGGATCTGGGTGATATGCCCCAATGTGAGAGCCAGCAAGGAGGGCAAAAAAAGCGTCCGGCCGTGGCTTGCTTCGGCCGGACGCAGCGAAGGCGAAGTTGCTGCGCGAGAGCGCCTAGAAGATGAACCGGGCCACCAGGTGAATCGCCCGCGCGTGGCTCGGGTACACCTGCGTCGGATCGTTGAACAGGGCATTGCCTGGTATCAGGTGGTTACGCGTGTTGCTGGAGGAGGTCGCCCGGACAGAGTTCAGGCTGCCCGGCGTGTACTGCGGATGATTGAAGGCGTTGATAAAAAACGCCTTGATTTCGAATTTCTTGGATTCGCTGATGCTGAAGCGTTTGGCCAAATTGATATCGAAGTTGTTGATGCCGCGCAACTTGATGGTGTTGCGGCCGCCGTTGGGAAACACGCCCGCAGCGGCCCGGATGTAGCGGGCATTCGGGTTATTGGCTAGGTAGCCAACGATCTGGCCCGCGCTGTTCGTCAGGGCCGTGACGTCGCTTCCCACTCCGTCCTGGCCAGCGGGGTTGATCACCGACCGGTCACCGGCCGCGTCGCCGTTCAGATTCGAATCCAATCCGCTCTGGACCGTGCCAATCTGAGGCGATTCGGCGGTGTAGATGCCGCCCATCAGCCAGTTGCCTACCACATTGCGCATCAACCAATTGCCGGCGTTCTTCATCCAGGGAGCTTCGGTCACCCAGGTGAAGGTGAACCGGTGACGGCGGTCCAGGAAGGAAGTGGCCCGCTCGTTGCGCCAATTCTGGAAGTCCTGCGGGCGGCGCGGGGTCACCAAAGTGGAAAACAGGTCGGCGGTAGAGTCGTCGATGTTATGGCTCCAGGTATAGGCGCCCTTGAAGAAGATCCCGTCTTTAAACCGCCGGGAGAACTCCGCCGCCAGGCCGTGGTATAGGGAGTTGCCGCGGCCCTGGAATGCCGTGATGGGCGAGAGGAATCCAGCCGCGCGGAAGGCGGGCGCAATGGTGCTGCCGCCGTTATCGGCGCGCAGTTGGTTGAGGGTAAGGGTCAACCGGTCCAGTTCCGCCTGCGAGGGACGTTGCAGGAAGGTCGGCAACGAACGCTCCGGCGTCACCCGCGCGATCTGGTTGATCCGGTTCTGCACGAACAGATGGACCCCGCGGGTTCCGAGGTAACGGGCTTCGAACGTGTAGTCCTCACGCCACACCCTCGATACCCCAATGTTCCACTGAATCGATTGGGGCAGAATCTGGTCGGGGATAAAAGACGAGGTAAAAGCCCGCGCCACGTCTTGGGGCAAATCGTCCGGCCTTTGGTCGGGACGGATTCCCCCTTTCGCGAGAAAATTAGGGATCGTCTGGTCCACGTCCAGCGAGAAGGTGTTCTCGAGTTGGACCGGTTTGGTCAAGGTGCCGAAGTTGTCAAAGTACGTGTCGTAGGCCATGCCGAAGCCCGCGCGGATAACCGTCTTGCCCGCGGTGCCGGGCGAGATCGCCAGTCCGATGCGCGGCGCCCAGTTGTTCTTGGCCGCCTTGGGCGCGCGGAACTCAATCAGACCCGGAACGTTGGAGATCGCATTCAGCACCTGGAGCTTGTCGCCCTTCGGGACGCCCTTATACTCGTAGCGCACCCCAAGCGTCAGGGTGACGTTCCGCCGGATCTTCCACTCGTCCTGCGCGTAGAAATAGTGGTTGAACTGGTTGCCCTCGTAGGTGGTGCCGCCGGTGTTGCGCTCGGCGATCAGGTCAGGGCTGAGGTCGCGCAGGAATCTTTCCAGCGTGGAGTAGCCGTAGTCGCCGCGCACGCGCTGGACAAAGAAAGTGGGCGCGATGTACTTGCGTCCGTCATAACCGAACTTGGCGCTGTGGCCGCCGCGGATCAGGCTCAGGTTGTTCACCAGTTGGTAGGTGTTCTGGCTGCCATACTGGGGCGCTTCCGGCAAGGGACCCAACTGGAGGTTCAAGTCCTGTTCAATGGTGACGTTCGGGAAGACGTCCAGCCCGGGCCAACTGAAATTGCCGGCAGGAATCGAATCCGAGTAGCGGTTGTAGGCCAGGCGCAGTTCATTAAACAGGCTGGGCGTGAAGGTGTGGAAGTGGCTGGCGGTGATGATCCGCTGGCGGATGTTGCGCTGGCCCGCAAACGCGGGCAACTGGGGCGATGTCTCCGGATCGACGCCAGCGAACTTCGATTCCAGGTACCGGGCGCGAATCTGATCCTTCTCCGACATGTTGTAGTCGCCCGATACGACCCAATTGTACGTATTGCTGTACGACGGGAAGTTAATCGGCAGCACGCCGATCGGAATCGTCTGCCCGAGCACCGTGGTGGTGTCGGTCGGCGCGGGCGCGGCCGGAGCGTACTGGCGCAAGATGTTCAGATTGGTCTGCGAGAGCCCCTGGATGCGGCCCAAAATCTCGTAACCCTGAGCGGTGGGAGTCAACGCGGCCGCGGTCGGTTGGGTCGCCTCGCCGTAAGGGTTGTATTCGAACAAACCGAAATAGAACAGTTTGTTCTTTTTGATCGGCCCTCCTACCGTGCCCCCCAAGCGGCTCTGGTCATAGCGCGGATTGGTGCGGTTGCCCTGCCGGGCCGCAGCCTCGTCCACCGCGTTTAACTTGCGATTCTCCAGGTACTCGTACAGCGAGCCATGAACACTGTTGGTGCCGCTCTTGATCGTGGTCGAGAACTGGCCGCCCGTCGAGTGTCCAAACTCCGCGGTGAACTGGTTCTGCAACATCGAGAATTCGCCCACCGCCTCGTTGGGCACCCGCAAATTGGCGCCGGTTACGTCCTTGCGGTTATTGTCGACGCCCTCGATCATGAAACTGTTCTGGCGCGGGCGCTGGCCGCCGACCGACGGGCCCTCGCCCAACCCCACTCCGCCGGAACTGGCCACGCCGGCGCTCAAAAGCGCGAAATTATACACGCCCAGCGCCAGATTGGCGGTGGGCAGTTCGATGGCTTGGCTGGACTGAAACGTGGAGCCGATGGTGGCCGTGGTGGTGTCAATCAAGGCGGTGGCCTCGGTGACCTCGACCTCCGTGGCCACGCGCCCCAATTGCATGGTCAGGTTGGCGGTGGTGGTCCGGTTCAGGTTTACGGTGACGTTCTCCAAAGTTGTCGCCGCAAAGCCCTCTGCCTTCGCCGTGATCCGGTAGGTCCCCGCCGGGACATTGTTCATGCGGTACGAGCCGAGAGAATCCGTGCGGGCGACCCTCTTCAGCCCGGTGCTCACGTTCTCTGCCTCGATGGCCGCACTGGGCACCACCGCGCCGCTCGCATCCAGCACCGTGCCGGTAATGTTCCCGTCGGTGACTTGCGCAATCGCCAGGGCGGATCCAAGCACCCAGGCAAGCAATAAGAATCTCTTCATGCGGAAACCCCTCGGGGAAGCTGCCTAGCACTTTGAGTACCAGCCTTTGGATTTGTTGCAGTAATTCGCACCTAGAAGGCTTAGGCGACTGTTCGCAATCCGAAAACCCATAGTTTCGCCCTTCGGCGGTCTCTGATTCTTGGAGTTTGGATGCCCTGCAGCGCCAGGCACGGGAACCCAACAAGGGTGAATTGACACTTACGCGTGGCGTGCCACATGGGAAATGTGACGCAGAAAATGAAGCAGCATTAACGCGTTTTGCCGGCGTTCCTACGGTATCCGAATTCCTGTTCATCCTGCGCCGCATCAAACCGGATCGAGACGCCATGGACTGGCGGCGTCCTCCCGCTGGAGTCCGCGGCGGCCGAACCCCCGGTTTGCGGCACCAGCACCGGCTGTTACGCTAGGAGCATGACCCGCTCCCGCTTCGCCACGGATGCCTCCGCTCAGTCCGGCGGCGGATTGGTCTTCCTTCTTATCGCCCTGCTGGCCTTGCTGGCCGTCTCCCGGACCGCCGCCAGCTACGTGATCGACTATCAGTGGTGGCAGGAAGTTGGCCAGATTGACACCTGGCTGAGCATGCTGCTCTATTCGATCCTGCCGCGTACCGGCGCGACGTTGATCGCCGCCGTGGTGCTTTGGATCGCCCATGCCCGCGCCATGAAATTCGCGGGCACGCGGCTGAGCGACTATCCGACTTATGCGCGGCTTGCGACCGCGGGCGCCCTGGTGGCCGGTTTTCTGGTCGCGTCGATTTCCCTGGACACGTGGACCATCATCCGGTATTTCGGCGCGCGCGGATTACCCGAAGAGACGATGGCCTGGCGTGATCCGGCGTTCGGGCGGCCGCTGGCCTTCTACCTGTTCGAGTTGCCGTTCTACCAAATGGCGCGCTCGTTTGTCACCACCACCGCCGTGGCCGCCGCGCTCGTGTACTGGATTACCGCGCGGGGCTGGCAACTGCGCTACCGGTTCCCCGAGTTGCAGCGCAGCGAAGAGGTGGACCTGTCGATTTTCCGCCTGGAGGGCGCGGTGGAATCGGTCCTGTTGCGCGTGGCTCTCGCGGTGTTCCTGCTGGGCCTGGCCGTGCGGTTTTACCTGGGGCGCTTCGAGATGGTCTTCAACGACCATGGCTTCATGGTGGGCGTCGACTACGTCAACCAGCACATCAGCCTGCCCATGCAATGGCTGGTGATCGGCGCCTGCGTGCTGGCGGCGCTGGCGGCGTTGGCGGGACGCTGGGTGGTACTGCTGGCGATCCCCGCGGCGCTCCTGTTGCAATCGCTGGTGCCGGCCGCGGTGGCCCGCCTCAAGGTGCGGCCGAACGAGATCTCCTTGCAGCGCCCGTTCATCGCCCAGCATATCGTGGCGACCCGTCAGGCCTTCGGACTGACGGGACGCATCACGGAGAAGGAATTCCGGGCGCGGCCGGACGGGCGGATCGACCCCGCCAAGCACCGGCTGTTGCTGGACAACGCCCGGCTCTGGGACTGGCGGGCGTTCCACGATTCGGTCACTCAGATTCAGGCCCTGCGCCCTTACTACACCTTTAACGACTCCGACGTGGACCGTTACCGGATTGGCGGGCAATTACGCCAGATCCTGCTGACACCTCGCGAACTGGACATCCGGCAGCTTCCCGACGCGCAAGCGCGCTGGATCAACCCCAAGTTCATTTACACGCACGGCTACGGGGTGGTGGCCGCCGAAGTCAGCCGGATCACCCCGGAGGGCTTTCCGGTGCTGATTATTCAGGACGCGCCGCCCACGGTGAAAACGCCCAGCCTCAAACTGACCCGGCCTGAAATCTACTTCGGGGAGGTGGTGCACGAACCGGTGTTCGTCCGCACGGCGCAAGAAGAGTTCAGCTATCCCTCGGGCGAGTCCAATGTGATGTCGCGTTACGCCGGGCGCGGCGGCTTTCCGATTCACTCGCTAGGAATGCGGCTGGCGCTCGCGCTGCGGGAGGGAGATGTTAACGTCCTGCTGACCGAATACCTGACGCCGGAGAGCCGGGTCATGATTCGCCGGAACGTGCTCGAACGCCTGAATACGCTGGCCGACTTCATCCACTGGGACGCCGACCCGTACCTCGTCGTGAGCGATGCCGGGCGGCTGGTCTGGATGGTGGACGGGTTTACCGTTTCCGACTCCCACCCCTATTCGCGCAGTCTGCGCCTGGACCGCGCCGGGCGGGTCAACTACATGCGCAACGCCGTCAAGGCGACCATCGACGCTTATGATGGCGTCACCCGCCTCTATGTGTTCGATGAGACGGATCCGATCATCCGCGCCTGGCAACGGATCTTCCCGAAGCTGTTTACTCCCGCCGCCGCCATGCCCGCCGACCTGCGCGCCCACGCGCGTTATCCGGAAACCTATTTCCGGGTGCAGACCGAGGTGTACCGCACCTACCACATGACCGATCCGCAGGCGTTCTACAACAAAGAAGACGTCTGGGATGTCGCGCGGACCGGGGCGCAAACGACGCAGGCGCGACCCATGACGCCGACCTACATCGTGGCGGCGCTGGATGAGTCCGACGCGCCCGAATTCGTGCTGATCATCCCGTTCACGCCGCGCAACAAGGACAACCTGATTGGCGTGATGCTGGGGCGGTGCGACGGCGAGCACCTGGGCGAACTGTTGGTGCTGGAGCTTTCCAAGCAGGAGTTGATCTACGGCCCGATGCAGATCTCCGCCCAGATCAACCAGGACCAGAACATCTCGAAGGACCTCAGCCTGTGGAACCAGCAAGGTTCGCAAGTGCTGCGCGCGCAGACGCTCGTAATGCCCATCGAGGACACGTTCCTGTACCTGGAACCGATCTATATCCAGGCGTCGCAGGCTCGCATGCCCCAGCTCAAGAAGGTCGTGCTGATGGCGGGCGGCCAGTTGATTTACGAAGATACGTACGATCAAGCCTTGGCGCAGTTGTCGCGAGGGGCGCAGGCGATGGTCCGGGAGGCGGCGGCCGGGGAATCCCGCGCGGCGCCAACCGCCGGGGAGGCGGCCGCCGGCGCGGCGCCAGCGCCCGCCGCCGACGCCCGCCTGGAACGCGTCCGCGGGCACTTGCGCCGCTATCGCGAACTGGCCAGCCAAGGCCGCTGGGCCGAAGCCGGCAAGGAACTCGAGGCCATCGAGGCGGAGGTCCGGCGGTAATCTCTTACCATGGTGGTCATGCGTCCGCTGTGGATGATCCTGCTGGCGGCAGGCCCCGGGCTCTTCGCCCAGCCCGCCTGCCCGCCGACTCCCGCCTACAGCCCCTGCGACCTTGTCTTTGAGATGAACGACGCCGAAGCGCAGGCGCACCCCCATCCCTATCTCTCGGTGGAAATGCACGCCGAGTTTCGGTCGCCCCGCTACCGGACCTTTCTGATGCCCGTGTTCTGGGACGGCGGGCGGCGGCTGGTGATCCGGTTCACGCCCACCGGCGCTGGCCAGTGGGACTACCGGGTCACCAGCAACTTACCCCGTTTTCACGGGCTCACCGGTCAACTGACCGCTACCGAGGCGGTCACGCCCGGTTTTGTGCAGCCGGCCAACGTCCACCATTTCCGGTATGAAGGCAGCGGCGCGCCGCATCTGTGGATGGGCGACACCATGTATACCTTCGCGACCCTCCCCGAGCCTGTATTCCGCGCCGTCGCCGACCGCCGCGCCGCTCAGAAGTTCAACCATATCCGCGGCTTCGTGCTCGGTGCGCACGACGAGGTGCGCGCGGCTGTCCCTCAGGCCGGACGTTTGAACCCCGACCACTTCCGCCGCCTCGACGAGCGTATCCGCTACCTGAACGGCAAAGGGATCATCGTTGACCTGATTCTGGCCGGCGACCGGAACCAACTGGCCGAGTTGTTCCCCACCTACCAGGACCGCGAACGCTATATCCGGTATCTGGCCGCCCGCTACGCCCCGCTGAACATTACCTGGCAGGGCGTGCAGGAGTTCCAGGAGTACGCCGACGGGCGGCAATTGCTCAAGGAAATCGGCGGCCTTTTGAAAAAGTTCGATCCTTATAATCACCCGCGGTCCACGCACACGCTTGACACCTCGTCGATGCTCAGCGAAGACGGCTGGATGAGCTACATCGCCTACCAGTCGGCGGAAGACGACCTGGGCGCGATTGAACACCAGTTGTATCCCCTGCCGCAGGTGAACCTGGAGTTCGCCTACGAGGACTCCGGCGCGGGCAAGAGCCACGCGCACCATGTCGATACGGCGACGTTTCGCAAACGGCTCTGGAATGCCACCATGAACGGCCAGTATGTGACGTTTGGCAACACCGGGACCTATGGCGGCCGCAAACTCGCCGTGGATGCGCGTTTCGCCGATTCGGACGGGGCCAGGCAGATGACCGCCTGGTACGACTTTATGTCGAACACGCGGTATTGGGACCTCCAGCCGTACTTCGACGTGGACGGAGGGCGGGCGCTGGCGCTGGAGACCGTCGAGTACATTGTCTATGTGGAAAAGCCGGGACCGGTGGAGATTCTGGTCGAGAAAAAGAAGTACGACGTGGCCTGGTTCAACCCCGTCACTGGCGAATTCCTGCGGGAGAAGAAACCGTTCGACGGCGACAAATTCTCCGGGCAGCCGCCCAACCTGGCCCACGACTGGGTGTTGCACCTTTCCCGCGAGGGCCGCAAGCAAAGCATGGCGCGGTCGTTCAAGTTCGAAGCGCGGCGCGTGCTGTTGCAGGAGGTGGAGATCAGCCCGCAGCGGATCCCGTTCGAGATCGCGCAGCCGGCGGGCGGCGAACTCTCGCTGGCCAAAGAGGTGGCCTACGAAGCGGTGCTGCGCCGGGAGACGCGCGCCACGCGCGCGATGCGCTACCTGTGGACGGTGGAGGTGAGCGCCGACGGCCAGGGGGCGCGGGTGCTGGCCACGGGCGCCCGTGGCCAAGTCCGGTTCCCGCGGGATATCGCCCGCAAGTTTCCCGCCGCCGTGCTCCTGCGTCTGACGGGGATGAACGCCAATGGCAAGGTCTATCAGACCGACCGGATCTACCAACTGACGCCGTGATCCTCGCGGTTGACGCTACCCATGAATTCGGCAGCCTGGCGCTTGCGCACGAGGGGCGTGTGGTAGCGGAACGTCCGCTGCATGCGCCGGACGGATTCGGCCACATCCTTTTCGGGCGGATTCAGGAGTTGCTGGCGTGGCAGGGCCTCGCGCTGCGGGATCTGCACGGGTTCGCCTCCGCCTCCGGACCGGGTTCGTTCACGGGAGTGCGCATTGGCTTGGCTTGCGTCAAAGGACTGGCGGAAGCCACCGGCCGGCCGGCGTTCGGCGTGTCGAACCTCCAGGCCATTGCCTGGTTCGGTTCCACGGCACGGCGCGCCGTGCTGCTGGACGCGCGCCGGGGGGAGATCTACGGAGCCGTCTATGATGAAGCGTGCCGGATCGTCTCGCCCGAAGTCGTGGCGAAGCTTCCGGTGTGGCTGGCGGCGCTCAGCGAACCTCCCCAGGAATTCCTGTCGCCGGCCATCGATGTGTTCGCTCCGGCGCTGGCGGCCTCGGCGGCAGCCGGCGTGCCTCGCGTGAGAAGCCCACGCGCGCTGGCCGGGGCCGTGGGACTGCTGGCGGAGCGGCAACTGGCTGCGGGTGCGGCCGGCGATCCCGCCGCGTTGGATGCCAACTACGTCCGCCGGTCGGATGCGGAACTCTTCTGGCGGGAACCCTGAACGGTCAGGCGCGTTCGAGGTACGTCCCTTCGGCTGTACTCACCCGGATCTTTTCGCCGGCGCTGATGAACGCGGGAACCGTCACGACCAAGCCGGTCTCGAGTTTCGCCGGTTTGCCTACGTTGGATACCGTGGCGCCTTTGATGCTCGGTTCGGTTTCCACCACCGTCATTTCCACGCTCGCCGGCAACTCCACGCTGATGGGTTTTCCCTCGTAGAACTCGACGTGCACCCGCAACTGGGGAATCAGATAACTGACCGCATCGCCCAGGAAATCCCGGGTGAAGTGCATCTGCTCGTAGGTCTCGCTGTTCATGAAGTAGAAGTACTCGCCGTCATCGTAGAGGTACTCCATTTCCACTTCCTCGAGCACGGCGCGGTCGATGGTGTCGCTCGACGCGAACCGGTGCTCAAACATGGCGCCGGTGCGGAGATTGCGGAGCTTGGCCTGCACAAAGGCGCGCAGGTTGCCCGGCGTGCGGTGCATCACGCTGAAGACGGTGTGCAACTCATTCTTGAAGTTGATCACCATGCCGGGGCGTAGTTGGGTGGCATTCATGAATCGGAACGGACTCCTGTAATGTGGCTAACCTAAAAGTATAGCAGCGGCTTTTTCCCGGCTCAGTAGGTGGCCTGCTCGACGAGTTCGCGCATCAGGTGGATGCGGTGCTCGAGCGCGTGAGGCGGCACCTGGTCGCCGGCGGCGGCGATCAGCCGCGGGCTGCGCCGGCGCAGATCCAGCCAGGCGCTGACGGCGGCGCGGAAGTCGTCGTCCGAGGCGGGCGCGATCCACGCTGAAGGCGGCACGCCGCCGGAGAGGATGAGGTTTGGCCCGGCCTCGTCGCGGCACTGGGCGGGGGTCAGATCGCCCATGGGCGCCGGTGTCACCGCGTCGATGCAGTCCACGCCCAGTTCGGCAAATGCCCGCAGCAGTCCCCCGGCGCGCCCGTCCACGTGCACGGCACTATATTTTCCAGCCGCGCGGATCCTTCGTGCCGCCTCCCGGTAGAACGGAGCGGACCAGCGCCGGAAGAAAGGTGGAGACTGGATATCGCTGGAAAAGTTGTCGCCCAGGAAGATCACCTCGGCCGGGCTCTGGCAAAGCACATCGACCGCGTCGAGCAGGTTGGTGTTGATCGCCTCGACCGCCTCGCCGAATGCCGCCGGGTGATCCGCCGCCAGAAAGATGGTGTGCTCGACTCCGGCCCAGTAACTCAACAGATGGCCGAGCGCGGTATAGCCCAAGGGAAGGTACAGCACGCCCAGGTCGCCCGCCGCTTCGCTCCATTGCCGATAGCGGTCAAAGGCGGGCTGGAAACGCATGCGGCTGAGCGCGTAGGCCAGCACCCGGAGATCCTCTACCCCGGTGACCCCCCACTGCGAAATGCTCCACGAGTAGCTCTCTTCCTCCCACCGGCGTTTCCGCTCGATGACGCCGATTGGGGTTTCCAAGCGCCAGGTCAATTCCGGACCAAACTCGGTTTCGTCCTTGCGCACGCTGCCGCGGACGTCGTCCGGAAAGGTGACGTCGTAAAACGAAATCAGGTTCGGGCAATAGAAACCCGCGCCCACCTGCCGGTGGTAGTTGAGCAACGGCCAGTCCGGCTCGCGCAAGGCCACCGACAGATCGAACGGCACGCGGTGCTTGTGGTAGAACCAGTGCGAAAGATCCAGGAAGAACGGGACCCGGTCGGGCGTCTCGCCGCGGTAGACGGCCAGCAGGCGTTCGCGTTCGGTCATGATCGGAACTTCGAATTGTAGCGTTCCCGCTGCCGCGGTCCAAACGCAGCGTACAATAAATCCATATGCCTGGAACATACGCCCTCTTCGACACCACCGAAGGTTCGTTCAGGGTCAAACTTTTCGCGGACAAAGCCCCGCGCACCGTGCAGAACTTCACCGATCTCGCCGAGGGCGTCAAAACCGGCCAGCCTTTTTACGACGGGTTGTCTTTTCATCGCGTGATCGCCGGCTTTATGATTCAGGGCGGGTGCCCGGAAGGCACCGGCCGCGGCGGACCCGGTTACCAGTTCGCCGACGAGTTCCACCTGGACCTGCGCCACAGCAAGCCGGGGATGCTCTCGATGGCGAACGCCGGCCCGAATACCAACGGCAGCCAGTTCTTCATCACCGTGGCGCCCACCGATTGGCTGGACAACCGCCACAGCGTCTTCGGCGAGGTCATCGAGGGCTACGAGGTGGTCGACAAGATCGCCAACGTGCCCACCGGCCCGATGGACCGCCCGCTGAAGCCGGTCATCATCAACAAACTCACGATCGTGCGAGAGTGACGGCATGAGGTGGACGCTGTTTTTCGTGCTGGCGGCGGCGGTGTTCGCTGCCGACGGCTTTCAGCCGCTGTTCAACGGCCGCAACCTCGACGGCTGGGACGGCGATCCCCGCCTGTGGAGCGTGCGCAACGGGATGATTGTCGGCTCCACTGAGAACGTCAAGATCGACAAGAACCAGTTCCTGATCACGAAGAACAGCTACCGTAACTTCGTGCTGCGCGCGCAGGTGAAATTGCGCAACCACAACAGCGGCATTCAGTTCCGCAGCGAAGCGCGCCCGGGGTGGGTCGTGGCCGGCTACCAGGCCGACATGGCGGAGAACAACTACTGGGGCTGCATTTACGACGAGAAGGGCACGCGGGGCATTCTGGTGAACGGCTGGAAGGACAAGGCCGAGAAAGTCGTCCGTTTGCAGGACTGGAACGACTACGAGATCACCGCGGAGGGGGACCAGATTACGGTGAAACTCAACGGCGTGGTTACGGCGGAGCTCAAAGACTCGGCGCGGCTGGAGGGCGTGATCGCGTTCCAACTGCACACGGGCCCGCCGATGGAAGCGTACTTCCGCAACGTAATGATCAAGGTGCTGCCCTAGACGCTTTGCGACTCGGACTGTTCGGCGGCGCGTTCGATCCCATCCACGCGGCGCATCTTACCCTGGCGCGCGCGGCGGCGGCGTTTTGTTCGCTCGACCGGGTCCTGCTGATACCCGCCGCCCACCCCCCGCACAAGCGCCTGCATGCGGACTACGAACACCGGTACCGGATGGTGGAACTGGCGGCCGCGGGCGATCCGATTTTGGAGCCGTCGCGCCTGGAGGCGAACACGGTTTGCTCGTATTCGATCGACACCATTGAGCGCGTGCGGCGCGAGCGCGGCGGGCAGGACCCGTTATACTTCCTCATCGGCGCGGACGCGTTCGCCGAAATCCGCACCTGGGTCCGCTGGCAGGAGGTGATCCGGCTGGTGGAGTTCATCGTGGTCCACCGCCCGGGGTTCTCTTACGATCCGCCCCCTGGCGCGCGCGTGCACCGTCTTGACTCGGTCGGGCTGCGGATCTCTTCCACCGAGTTGCGCCGCCGGCTGGCCGCCGGCGAGGCTCCGGAAGCCATACCGCCGCCAGTCCTGGCGTACATCCGTGAACACGGCCTGTATGCGGCCCTCTGACCCGGCACAGGGAATGACGGAGAAACCGAGGATCGCGCCATAAAGCTAGCGTCCAGCGGAACTTCAGTTCCGCGCATGGCCGGCCGGAGACCGGCGCTACCGGTGCCGGTGGCGCACGCTTCAGCGTGCATCGGAACTTTAGTTCCGCGGAATATAGCGGCTGAAGACGTCCAGAATGACGTAGAGATAGAAGTAGGTCCACTTGGCCGGACCCAGCAGCTTGGTGATGTCCCAGCTCCACAGTTGGTTGGGGGCGGTGGCCAGCAACTCGGGTTTTTGAAAAATCTTCCTTTCGCTCCCGTGAACGATTGAGCAGTTTGGCGCGACAGGAAGTCGCCATGTTTTTGACTTCCTTCCCATTCATAGGCTCGCCTCAATGTAAGGCCGCACAACCTTGGATACACGACAAATGCGGGCGTAATGCTGGATTTCGTCCACCGTCGCTTTGCGCTGACGCAGGGTGTCCTTGAGCGCTTCCAGCGCCACATCAAGCCGATCTTGTTGCGGTACTTGAAGCAGTCCGCCACGGTCTTGGCCGGTTCAAGAATACGCACCGGAACGCCTTCGATCCGGTGTGTTCGCACCCCCGCCTTGAATGTCGCCTCCGAATAGCGAACGACCCTATGCGCGGTTGTGGAAATGTTCGGGTACCACCCACGTATTGGAATGCCAACCCACACCTCAGAGGGTTGCTGCGCCGTCAGTTCATGGAACCGCAGTGCGGATATCAGGAGGCGACGGGTATTCCTCGCGAGTACCTGCTGCGGCTCATGCGCAAGGGGCACCTGCACCGCACCGGGCGCGGGATGTATGAACTGGCCGACGCGTCCCCGACAGAACACCACAGTCTGGCGCTTGTGGCGAAGGGACTGCCGCAAGGCGTGATCTGCCTACTTAGCAGCCTGTGCCCAAAACCACCCTTCTTCGCCGCCCGCAACTAGACTTAGGCCGGGCGAAGCCGCTTCACCCCCACCGCCTGCCAACGCCCACCGCGCCCTTGGCTGCCTTCGAAAAAGCCGATCATCATGAAGCGGAAATACATGCCCGGCGGCAGGCAGGGACGTCCCAGCGTGCGGTGGTAAGAACGGCGCGCAGCGTTGCTCGCAAAACGCGTCGAAACCGGCCTGGTCCAGGACTTCGTGCAAACGGTTGTAGAAGGGGCGCCCCGGAGCCGACGGCAACTCGGAGCGGAACCACAAAGGCTCCTGCCGCTGCCGGTGTTTGCGCGCGCCCATTGCCATGGGAGATTCTACGCCGAAACATTTCTGGGTCCGAATGATTTATGCGACTTTAGACTAACAGGCTGCTAAACAGGCGGCCACCTCAGCTTCTTTGACGCCCTGAGCGCGAAGCCAGACAATCTCGGCGCGGAGATGATCCCGCTTGCTGATCGTCGGGGAGCGGAGCCGCCACTCGGGTTCCGCGCTCTCGCCGGCCGACAGCTTCAAGACGGAAGCCGGACGCGCCATGATTGAGGGAAGCATGGTTCCACGCTTATTGCAAGTTATTTGCGCCACATTACACTAGAGACATGTGGCCTGTAGTCTCGGGAGTCTTGTGGTTAGCCCTCCCTGCCTTGGCCCAAAACGCGGACTCGGCGGCGATCCTGGAAAGGGTCGCCGAAGAAGCCGCGGTGTTTTCCCATCTAGCGCGCGACGTGCTGAGCGAGGAAACCCTGGTCCAGCGGGCGCTGGTCCGCCAGCGGCGGTTCCGGCCGCGGGTGGGAGCAGCGGCACTGGGGGGTCCGCAGTATGATCAGCGTACCCGGGAGATCGTCTCCGAATACGGCTACGGACTGCTGGAGGGCGCGCTGCACGAATTCCGGCAGGTGGTCCGGGTCGACGGGCGGCAGGTAAAGAGCCAACAGTCCGCGCGCCGGACGCTGCTGCTGGGGATGCGATCGGCTGACGACGCGGTCAAACAGCGGCTGCTGAAGGATTTCGAAAAGCACGGCCTGCACGGGGCGGCGATGGATTTTGGCCAGCTTCTCCTGCTGTTCACGGCGCGCGGCCAGAAGAATTTTCAGTTCCGGCCGGGAGGCGAGCGGTTTGCGGGCGCCGAGCGCGTGCTTGTCCTGGAATACGAGCAAATTGAGGGCCAGGAAGCCTTGACCGTATTCGGCAGCAAAGAGGCCAGCCGCTTCCGGCCCAGCGGAGAGCTTTGGGTGCGCGCTTCCGATTATGTGCCGCTGCGGGTGACGCTGCGCGCGCCGCGCCTGACGCCGGACTTGAAGGTAGCGCTTACCGAGGCATCCGTCGAGTATGCGCCGACTCCGCATGGGGTGGTGCTGCCCGCCGCCGCGGTGCACCGCGAGATTGCCGACGGGGTCGTCTATTTGGAGAATCAATTCCGCTACACGCCCTTCAAGCGCTTCCGCGCCGACTCCGAGCTGAAGTTTGAGATCGTGGAACCGGACCCGCCGCAGGTAAAGTAGGAATGAGGTGAATAAGTTCTTCGTCCAGAACTTTGGCTGCCGCGCCGCGCAGGCCGACGGTTCCGCGCTGGAGACGCTGCTGGCCCGCCGGGGCCTGGAGCCCGCGCGGGGACGCGCCGAGGCCGACCTGGTGGTGCTCAACACCTGCACCGTCACCGCCGCCGCGGACGAGGACGTCCGGCACACCATTCGGCGGGTGCGCCGGGAGAATCCGGGCGCGCGCATTCTGGTCACCGGATGTTACGCCCAGCGCGCTCCGGCCGAACTGGCCGCGCTGCCCGGCGTGGAATGGGTGGTGGGCAACTCGCATAAGGCCGCCATACCCGAAATGGTCGCCGGCGCCGAGTACCACGGGAATGTGCAGGTAGGGGATATCTTCGCGCAGCACGAGTTTCTGACGGCGCCGGTGGAGGATGCGGCGGGCGACCGGACGCGGCCCAACCTCAAGATTCAGGACGGCTGCAATCACCGGTGCTCGTTTTGCATTATCCCGAGCGTCCGCGGCCCCAGCCGCAGCATGCCGCTCGCGCAGGTGGTGGAACAGGTGCGCGTCCTGAGCGCCAGGTACCGGGAAGTCGTCCTGAGCGGCATCAACCTGGGGCGCTGGGGCCGCGAACCGGGCTCGGCGCTGCGCCTGCACGACCTGGTGCGCATCCTGCTCGAGGAAACGGATGTGGCCCGCTTGCGGCTCAGTTCCGTCGAGCCGATGGATTTCTCGAATGAGCTGCTGCGGCTGATGGCGGATTCGCCGCGCATCGCCCGGCACGTGCATGCGCCGCTCCAGTCCGGTTCGGATGCCGTGCTGCGCCGCATGCGCCGCAAGTATCGCGCCCGCCATTACGCCGAGCGGGTGCGGCGCGCGCGGGAGTGGATGCCGGACGCGGCGATTGGCGCCGACGTCATGGCCGGTTTTCCCGGAGAAACCGAAGAAGAGTTCGCCGAGACCCGCCGGCTGGTCGAGGAACTCCCGTTCACCTACCTGCACGTATTCACGTATTCCGAGCGGCCCGGCACGCCTGCCGCCAGCCTGCCCGGCCAAGTGCCCTTGGCGGTGCGCAAGGAGCGCAACCGGGTGCTGCGTGAGTTGGCGGCGGCCAAGCACCGCCGCTTTCTCGAACAGATGGTGGGCCGGACACTCTCGGTGGTCACCCTCGAAGAGGGTGCGCTGAGCAGCAACTATCTGAAGGTGATGCTGGCCACGCCGCAACCGGCCAACCGGATCCTCGACGTCCGCATCGGCGGGCTCGCCGGAGATCGCCTGCGGGAAGCCGCCTTGCTTCCCATCCTGCCCTGCTGAACCTGGCGCGCAGACCCACCCTGTACACCCATGCCGCGTCCGTTTACGATAACGGGCGAATGGGCCGCGGCCCAAGGAAGGAACACGGCAATGGCTATCGAGGTCGGACTCAATCTGGAATTCATTCGCTGCGAGGACAAATCGTTTGCCGAGGGGGTGGCGCGCGCCGCCCAGCTTGGCTACCGGTACGTGGAGCCCCTGGTCCACGACGGGCGGGAACTGCTGAGCGAGGGGGGCTACTACCACTCGTTTTCCATGGACAACGATCCCCATGAGATGAAAGACATCCTGGCGGCCCACGGGGTCGTCGCGTCCGGCCTGAGCGTGCACAGCCCGCTCATGCGTCCCGAGATCTCGGTGCCGTACATCGAAAAGGGGATCCGGTACGCGGCCGCCATCGGCGCGCCGGTGGTGAACACCGACGAGGGGATCCGCCCCGCCTGGCTGGATGACGAGGAGTGCTTCCAGGTGATGCGCTACACGCTGAAGAAGGTCCTGCAAGTGGCGGAGCGGTGGGGCGTGGCGGTCGCGATCGAACCGCACCAGAGCATCACCAAGCGGACGGAAGGCCTGATGCGCATCGCCACGCTCGTTGAGTCGCCTTTCTTGAAGATCAACTACGACACCGGCAACGCCTTCCTCGGCGGGGAAGATCCGTACCAGGGACTGCGGACCGTGCTGCCGCTGCTGGCGCACATGCACGCCAAGGACATTTCCTTCCAGCAGGCGGAGGTGGAAAAGGGAAAGGTGACGGGCACGCCGGTGGGCTGCGCCTGCGGCGAAGGCGTAATCGACTGGACCAAAGTGATTGGCATTCTGCGGGAAGCCAATTGGAGCGGGGTGCTCTCGGTGGAATGCGGCACGCCGGCGCAGGCGGCGGCCAGTTTGGCGAACCTGAAGGCGATCCTGACCGGACCACACGGCGCGCCGCCGGCATGAGGAGGCCGCCATGCGGGCGCTACTTTTTCTTGGCTGCGCGGCGGCGCTGGTGGCGCAGCCGCTGCGGATTCAGGTCACCACGGGCGGCCACTCCTACGATCCGATGTTCCACCAGGTGTTCGCGGGCCGCGAGGACTGGAAGGTGACGGTGGCGCCGCACCCGAACGCCTACCGGCCGGATCTGCGGAAGCGGGCCGACGTGCTGGTGACTTACGACCTGGTGGAGGCGCTCCCCGCCAGGGAGATGTCGGCGCTCCGCGCCTACCTCGAGGACGGCGGCGGGCTGGTGGTGCTGCATCACGCCCTGGCCACCGCCTGGCAGTGGGAGTTCTGGTATCGGGATGTGGTGGGCGGACGTTTTTTGATGGCGCCGGAGGGGAATCTCCCCGCGTCGACCGCGAAAGCGCCCGAGATTTTGACTGTCAGACCGGTGGCGGAACACCCGGTGCTGGAAGAGGTGGGCGTGCTGCGGTTGGATGATGAGGCATACCGGGGCATGTGGATTTCACCGCGGTCGCGCGTGTTGATGGAAACCGACCATCCGAACGCCGACAAGGCAGTGGTGTGGATTGGGCCCTGGACCCGCTCGCGCGTGGTCGCGATTCAGTTGGGGCATGGGCCCGGGGCGTTCGGCGACCCCGGCTTTCGCCGACTGGTGCACAACGCCATCCAATGGGTGGCCGGAAGAGAGAATTAGAGGACTTATCTCATGGAAACCTCCCGAAGGACGTTCTTGCATGCTTCGGCGGCGGTCTCGACCGCCGCCTCTTGGAACCGGGTCTGGGGCGCCAACAGCCGGTTGCGCGTCGGCGTGATTGGCGTCGGCGGCCGCGGCCAATGGCTGATGAAGGCGCTGAAAGCCGTCGGCGGGGCCCAGGTGGAACTGGTCGGCGTGTGCGATGTCTACGATGTGCGCCGCGCCCAGGCGCTGGAGATCGCCGGCGGCGGCGCCGAGCAGTATCTCGATTACCGGCAGATGTTGGCGCGCCAGGACGTGGACGCGGTGATCGTCGCCTCGCCCGACCACTGGCACGCCAAAATGACGGTCGACGCGCTGAACGCCGGTAAAGATGTTTATGTGGAAAAGCCGATGGTGCACTATCCGAAGGACGGCATCGCCATCGTGAAGGCGGCGCGCGCCAACAAACGCGTCGTGCAAGTAGGGATGCAGGGCCGCGGCCTGCCCCACTTTGTCGAGGCCAAGCAGAAGTATATCGACACGGGCGTCATTGGTAAGGTCGGGCTCGCGCGCACGTGGTACACCTCCAACACGGGCTACGTCAAGACGCCGCCGCCGGGTTTCGAACGCAAACCCGAGGGGCTGGACTGGGACCGCTGGCTGGGACCGGGCCCCAAAATCCCCTGGAATCCGGACGTTTATTTCAGCCCCTACAAGTGGCTGCATTACGACGGCGGCATGATCATGGGCATCGGCATTCACGTCATCGACTCGGCCCACCATTGGCTCTCGCTGCGGCGGCCCGCGGCGGCCGTGGCGGCCGGCGGTACGTACTTTTACAAGGACGGCCGGGACACCCCGGACGTCATCACGGTCCTGATCGACTACCCCCAGGAGGTCACGCTGTCGTTCACGGCCGAGTGTCTGACGTGCCCGGGGGTCAAGACCTCGGCGGGAGTGGAACTGCGCGGCACCGGCGGCACGCTCTGGGCGGAACGCTACGTGCGCGACGTCGGCTACGTCTACACTCCGAACGACAAGTTCAGCAAAGAACCACCAGCCACCGTGCCCGCCAAGAGCGCCAACGCCGAGTTCATCCTGCGCGACTGGCTGGACTGCATCCGCGACCGCAAGAAACCGGTCGCCAATGAAGAAGAAGGCTACTACTCGGCCATGGCGTGCTTCCTGGGCAACCAGGCCTACCGCACCAAGTCCCGCGTCGTGTGGAAATCCGAGTGGGATCTGCCGGCGGCGTGACGGCCGATCCGCCGAACAAGCCGAACCGCAGCGCCGCGGCGTATCACGTCCCTGAGGGAAGCCACCGCGCGGTATGATGAAAGGCGTGGGGTGGCGCGCCCCGCAGATCAACGCCCCGGTTTGCGGGGCGAGCGCGAGGAACCAGAACATGCCGGCCGCACCGGCTAACGACGATCATCTCCCCGCCACGCGGGGCGACCTGCGAGCCCTTGGCGACGAACTTCGCGGCGAGATGAGCTCGCTGCGGGAGGAGTTGCGCAGCGAGATGAATTCGCTGCGGGAGGAGTTTCGCAGCGATATGAATTCGCTGCGGGAGGAACTCCGGGGCGAGATGAATTCGCTGCGGGACGAACTCCGTGGCGAGATGAATTCGCTGCGGGACGAACTCCGGGGCGAGATGAATTCGCTGCGGGAGGAACTCCGGGGCGAGATGAATTCGCTGCGGGACGAACTCCGTGGCGAAATGAACTCACTGCGCGGCGAAATGAGCTCGCTGCGTGAGGACATGATCGAGGCGATTCGCGACGCGCAGACGGAATTGCTGCGCGCCTTTCACGGCTACGCGACGAGCGTGGGGGCGCGCATCTCCGTCGGCGAGGCGCACGACGCCGCGTTCGCCGCGCGGCTTTCCGCGCTGGAAGACCGGGTGCTCGCGCTGGAGACGCGCCCGCCCCGCCCCTGACGCCGTTCAAGGCTGGTTCCGGAAGCGCTCATCGATTTCGACCTGGTAGCCGGCGGCCAGGCGGTTGGTGGTGTTGGCCATGCCGATCACGGCCATGAGCTCGGAGAACATCGCTTCGCTCATGCCTGCTTTACGCGCGGCGGCGGTGTGCGAGGCGATACAGTAGCCGCACTGGTTGGTCACGCTGACCGCGAGGTAGATCAGTTCCTTGGTCAGCGGGTCGAGCGCCCCGGGGCGCATCACCTCTTTCACGGCCTCCCAGGTGCGGCGGAGCGCCGCCGGATCGTGGGCCAGGGCCTTCCAGAAATTGCCGACAAAATCCGTGCCTCGGACCGCCATGATGTCGTCGTAGACGGCCCGCACTTCCGGACCCGCCTGTTCGTAGTCGAGAAGACCGAACGTAGCCATGGGTCGATTATGGCGCGGATCCCGCGGCGCTGACGGCGGCCGGTCCCGGGCCCGGCAAGAGCCGCGCCGCTCCGGGCCGCGCGCGCAGGCGGCCGGTTGTGATGTAATCAGACTGCGATTGCTTATGAGCCTGACGAGACGCGAAATGATGACCGCCGGCGCCCTGACGGCTGGCGCCTATTCGAGAATTCTGGGAGCGAACAACCGGCTGCGCATCGGGGTGATCGGCTGCGGCGGGATGGCCACCCACCACATGCAGACGCTGATGCGGAACCGCGAGACGGACAACATCGAGTTTGGCGCCGTCTGCGATGTGTACCAGAAGCGCCTGGAGGCGGCGGCGCAGCTCACCGGCGGCAAGCCGTTCAAGGACTACCGGTCGCTGCTCGAGCAGAAAGACATCGACTACGTGCTGATCGCCACGCCGGAGCATTGGCACTTCCAGATGATCATGGACGCGGCCGATGCCCGCAAGCATATCTATTGCGAAAAGCCGATGACGCAGCGCGCCGACCAGGCTCGCCAGGTGCCGCCAAAGATCAAGGCTACCGGCGTCAAAATGCAGGTGGGCGTGCAGGGCATGTCCGACGACTCCTACGAGGCCGCGAACCAATACGTGCAGTCGGGCGCGCTCGGCAAGGTGGTGGTGGCGCAGATCGACTATTCGCGCAACTACGTGGACGACTTCTGGAAGTACCCTGAAGACGACGATGTGAAGCCGGGCGAGAACTTGGACTGGAACGCGTTCCTGGGACCGGCGCCCAAGCGTCCCTTCGACCGCGACCGCTTCTTTTCCTGGCGGCGGTATTGGGATTACTCCTCGGGCATCGCCAGCGACCTGTTTGTCCACCGGGTGACCCGCATCATCAAGTCGCTGGCCCTGACCTTTCCCGAGTGGGGCGTAGGGATGGGCGGCAAATACGAGTTCACGACTTCGACGGCGGAGATCCCGGACACGTTTAATATGATCCTCTCCTACCCCGGCGGGCCGGACGTGCTGCTGGTGTCGTCGATGGCCAACGACACGCCCGTGGATCACGTCTTGCGCGGGCACAAGGCGACGCTGGAGTTCACCCGCACCGGTTTTGTCATTCGTCCGCAACGCCCCTTCGAGCAGGACGGCAAGGAGATCTGGTTCCACAAGACGGGCGCCGAGTCGGTGGAACTGCACCACCGGAATCTCCAGAACGCGATCCGGCACAACGAACCGCTCAAGTGCGATTGCAACCTGGGTTACTACGGCGTCGTGGCCTGCGAGATGGGGGTGCAGGCGTTCCGGCAGCGGCGCTACATGAAGTGGGACTCCGCCAAGGAGCGGGTGGTCCCGGCCTGAAGCCGCGCGCGGCTTATTCCGGCGGCAGGTAGCGGAATACCTCGATCAGCGGGCGGCCGTGCCGGTCGTGAATTACGGTCTCCGTGCGGCGCTGGAAACCAACTTCGCCGGCGACCTCGCGCATCCGCTGGTTCACGCCCGCGAACGCCTCATTGCCGTCGGTGAAACTGACGAACCACACATCCGGCCGCAAGCGGGCGGCCACCTGCCGGCGATCCTCGGGGGAGAGTTCCGGCTTCGACAGCGGGTCGCTGCCCAGGCGGAGCGGGAGGCGGCCCTGATTGGTAAGCCGCAACGCATCCAGGAATCCCCAGTCGTTAACATAAATCTCGGCGGCCGGGAGGCGTGCGAGTTGCCCCGGCAGGCGGAGCAGCGCGTCGCTCCAGATCGCGGTGGGACCGTTCTGAATCAGCAACGCCAGATGCCGGTTGGTCACCAGCGTGTTCATGGTGAACAGGGAGGCGGCCAGCAGGAGGGCAACGGCAAGTCCTGCCCGCCCGAACCGCGCGATCTCGGCGAGCGCGGCCGCCACCAGGATCTGGGGTAAAGGCCACAGGAGGACGCAATGGTGCGCGGAAGCACCCGCCCCGTTTGTGGCGGCCATCTGGATCCACGCGATCAAACAGGCCAGGAGGGCCCACAGCGCTAACCCGCGAGACGGGGTAAACCAAAGCCACGGCGTCAATAGCAGTGCGGCCGCGAACGCCGCGGCGGTCCAAGTGTGGCGTTGGCTGCCGGTGATCTCGTCCAGCCAGACCGAGGCGTGCTCGAAGGCGCCCTCCGGAGAACGGCGATGCCCGGGGTCGGCCGTTTCGCGCGGAATGTACCCAAACAAGGACGAGCCATCCAGGGTGGCGCGGAGAACCAGCACTTTACCCGGCAAGTGTTCAAACGAGAAGCCGGCGTTGCCGCGAAAAGTGGCCCAGGGTTGCTGAAAGTTATACAGCCAGAGCGGAAAAGAGCCGATAAAGAAGGACGCGCCAGCGATGGCGGCCCGCCGGGGCGTCAACAACGCCCAAATGCGGCGGGAGAAAAGGAACAACGTGGCGAGTCCGGCGCCAGAGAGAAACCAGGCGAAGAGAGCCTTATCCCACAGGCCCAGTCCGAGCGCCGCGAACCCGGCCGCCAAGTACCGGTCCCGCTGGTCTTGCGCGAACACCACCAAGGCCGTAAGTCCAGCTATGCCAAGCAGGTGCTGCAATGCGACAGGACCCCAGTCAAACGCCGTCGTCATGACGAACGAGGGGTCGGTCGCCAGGAGCGCTCCGCAGAACGCCGCGGCCAGCGGTCCGGACACGCGCCTCAGCAAGCGGTGGAGCAGCCACAGCGTGGCTGCTCCACAAACCACCACCGGCAGCCGCACCGACCACACGTTGACCGGAAACACCTGTAAATACGGAGCGTATAGCCACGACTTCAGCGCTCCCAGATACGACATCAGCATCAAGGAGATGTCGCGATGAAACACCCGCACCGTCCCCGCGATCCCCACCCGGTCGTAGATGCCGCTGGCGAACAGCGCCTCATCATTCTGAAAGCCCGCCCAGGGAACCAGCAGGCATCCGCCACAAAGAAACAAAAGAGCCCAAGGGAAAGGAGACAACAAGAAACGGTTCACGAGAGAAGAATCCGCGGCAACATGCACTTTAGTATTGCATATGGGCCGAAGGATCGGTACAATACCCTCTCGTGCATTAGCAGCCCCCTGCTGGACGTTCTCCCTTCGAGGCTCACGGCTCGGGTAACCCAGTTTCCGGTTCCCACGTATATCGAAGTTGCGGCATCCAAGTTGCTTAGGCAGTTTGCGGCTGACGCGGGAGGCGTGCGATCTGCGCACGATAGACTCAGATTTTTTGGAACCTTTTCAGAAGACGTGCCGTCTACTAGGATTCAGACCGAGAAAGACGATAAGACGACGTAATTGAAGGAGACTGAAAGCCATGACCAAGACCGAACTCAACAAATACAAGACCCTGCTGGAAGCTAAGCGGGCGGAAGTCGTGCAGGCATTGCGGAATCGCGAAGACATCGCCATCGAGAAGGCGGCGGACGCCCTGGATGAAGTACAGCTTGCGGGGGAACGCGAGCTGGCCATTCGGAATCTGGACCGCGAGTCCCATCTGTTGCGCAGCATCCGGGTGGCGCTGGCGCGGATTGAGGAAGGGTCGTATGGCACATGTCTCCACTGCGAAGAGGAGATCAGTCCCAAGCGTTTGGCGGCGGTGCCGTGGACCTCGTTCTGCCTCAAGTGCCAGGAAGCGGCTGACCGCCACGAGTTTGAAGCCCAGGAGAGCTTTGACGCCGTCCTGGCGGATGCGGCATAACGCCGCACGAACGATCGTTCAGGCCACTGGCGAAGGCGCGGGAATCGCTCCCGCGCCTTTCGTGTTTTTGATGGCAATAACCGAGAACATGCGCCCGGCCCGCGGGCCGTCCCGCCGGTAAGAATGAAACTCCGTCGGCTGGCAGCAGGTGCAAAGGCGGCCCGCGTCGACCTGCGCTCGCGGTACGCCGGCCTCTTCCAAAATCCGCAGATTGGCCTCGACCAAGTCGAGACGCGTCCGGCGGTCCAAGTCGGCGCGGTCCGGGAACAAGTCCCGAAACTGCCCCGCCACCTCCGGGCCCACCTCGAAACAGCACGGGCCGATGCCCGGCCCAATCGCGGCCAGCAAACGGTGCGGCTTGGATCCGAAACGCCGCTCGAGGTGCTCGACGGCGCGCCGGGCAATCCGCGCCACCGTTCCGCGCCAGCCGGCGTGCACCGCGGCGATCGCCCGCGCCTCGGGATCCACCAGCAGCAGGGGCAGGCAGTCCGCTGTCTTCACGCCTAGGAACAAACCGGCTTCGCCAGTCACCAGTCCGTCGGCCTCGCCCAGCACGCCTGGATGGCTCCCGGCGTCGACCGTGTGCGCGGAATGGATCTGCCGGAGTTGCGCCAGCGGATGCACCGACGCCATGGCCTCCCGACGGGTGCCGAACCCATGCTCGAGCCAGGGAAGGGCATCCAGCAAAGTGGAGCGGTAGTAGCCGCCGCCGTTGCGCGCAATCAAGGCTAAGAAAGGGTGACCAGCGCGTCACCCGCCGGATTCTTTGTCTGGGAGATCATGATCTGCTTCTTAAACTCGTCCAGCATCGACTCGTCCAACCGTACCTCGGTCGGCCGCTTGCGCAACGTCGTCATGCGGTCGATCTTGTCCTGAAGTTTCAGCAGCCCGTAGAAGAGGTTTTCCGGCCGCGGCGGACAGCCCGTCACGTAGACGTCCACCGGCACGATCCGGTCCACGCCCTGCAACACCGCGTAAGTATTGAAAGGTCCCCCCACGCTGGAACAGGCCCCCATCGACAGACACCACTTTGGCTCCGGCATCTGATCCCAAATCCGTTTGAGCACCGGCGCCATTTTCAATGTCACCGTGCCGGCCACAATCATCAGGTCCGACTGACGCGGGCTGGGACGAAAGACCTCCGCGCCGAAGCGCGCAATGTCGAAACGCGACGCCGTCGACGCGATCATCTCAATCGCGCAACAGGCCAAACCGAAGGTAAGCGGCCACACCGAAGACTTGCGGGCCCAATTGAAGACGTGATCCACGGTGGTGGTGATGAAGTTCTCTTCGTACCGGTTTTGCAGGTAAGGCACGTGCGCGCCAGCCTCCCAACCCTCCCATCCTATCACCGCGCGCGGACACGATTCACCGCAGGGGGAGCGTCAACCACGTTCCGTTTCCTTGATACTCCAGTTCGATGGCGGACGACGGCACAACGCCCGCGGGAAAGAACAGGTACCCGGCCACCGCGCGCGTCGTGCGTATTTCCGGCAAGGCGGCGGCCGCCACGCGCGCGGCCGCCGGACCCGTCTTGCGCGCCACCTCCGCGGGGGCTTCCGGCGCAACCCGCGCCGGCGACTTGGGCGGGCGCAGCGCGAAATCCGCCCGCCGAACCGCGAATGGCGTGCGGTCTTTCGAGTAGCAACCCACCTCCACCACCATGTACGCCCGGTCCATCCCCTGGCCAAAGAGAGCCCGCACCTGAGCGGGCGTCAACAACGAGGCGCCGACCGCGAACGACTCGGTGAATCCTGTCACATCGTACTCGGCCCGGCTCGGCTTGGGAGGGATGCCCGGCGTTTCGGCCGGAGTGCGTTCGGCGGCACACAACCATCCGCTGAGCGCGACGAGGGGGAGGATCGCCGCTTTCATTTTCGGATCTCCTTGGTTTGAAAACGCCATTAGTATATCGGGTTATAGACCTTGATGGAAAGCAGAAATACGCCGGGGGGAGCGCGGGTGTACTCCTGAGCGGCCTCGATTCCGCGCCCCCGCCGTGAGCCCGGGAGACTTCGCGGCGCAGGCGGGAAGAGCTCGGTCCGCCCGCGGTGCATAATGGTAGTGAGATGGCGCGGGTTCTGTTACCCATATTCCCTCTGCCGGCGGTCGTGTTCCCGCGCACCCCCATGCCGCTCCACATTTTCGAGGACCGCTACAAGGAAATGATTGGCGAGGCCCTTGAAAATGGCACGGAATTCGGTATCGTGCAAGCCACCGAGGACGGCGTTCTTAACGCCGGCTGCTCGGTGCGGGTGAGCGAGGTCCTGAAGCGGTACGACGACGGGCGTCTGGACATTCTGGTGGTAGGCGTCCGCCGCTTCGAGGTGCTCCATCTCGACACGCAGCGTTCCTTCCTGCGCGCCGAGGTGGAGTTTTACGATGACGAGGACGCCGCGCCGGCGCCTCGGGAAGCGCGCTTGCGGGCCCTGGAGGAGTACCGCCGGCTGAACGAATTAGGCTTGCCGCGCCCGTACGGCGAGGCGCAATTGTCCGACCCCCAGTTGAGTTTCCAGCTCGCTTTCGGGCTGCCCGACCTGAATTTCCTGCAAGTGCTGCTGCACGACCGTTCGGAATCGTCGCGGCTCCAGCAGGTCACCGAATACCTGGCCCGGTACATCCCGCGCCTGCGGGAGACCGAGCGAATGAAGCGGCTGGCCCCGCTCAACGGACATGGCCAGCGCGCGCCGGAATTGTAGGCCGTGGGCAGCGGCGCGGCGGCAGGGCCCGGATTCCGGACCCTGCCGGCTTCGCGGGGACCGCGTGCGGGCCCCCTATTTCTCTCGGCCGCCGGGCACGCCGCGGTCTTTCTGCTGGCGGTCGCCGGTCCTCCTTCCAACGGTCCGGTCCGCAAGCCGGCCGGCGTGTGGGAAACCGTGTTTCAGGCCCGGGAGCGCAAACTCGTCTGGTACCGGTGGGGAGAGAAGCTGCCGGAGGTGTCGCCGGCGGAGAGCAAAGGTTCGCGGCAGCCGCTGCGGATTGAGAGGAAACAGGACCGCCAGACGGTGGTGGCGCGCGCGAAAGACGCGCCTTCCGCGCGGCAGATGACCTGGTTGCCGGCGCCCGAACTCGAGCAGAGGACGGAGCTGAAAGCGCCGAACCTGCTGGCGTTCGAAATGCCGCGGGTGGATCCGCCCGAACAGAAACAAGCCAAGTTGTTTGTGCCGCCTTCGCCCGCGCCGCGCGAGCCGCTCGTGCTGCCCGAACCGCCCGCCGTATCCGCGTCCGTCCTGCCTCCCTCGCCGGCCCCCGCCGAGCCTGTGCGGCCGCGAGGCAGGCGCTTCGAGGCTCCCGCTTCGCGCCGGGCCGCCGCGCCGGACCGGTTGCTTCTGGAGGGCGCGCCCGATGTGCGGGCAAGGCTGGAAGACGCCAAGTCTCTGCTTACAGCCAGTTTGCGCCTGCGCGGCCGCGGCTTTGCCCCTCCCCCCAACCGGCCCGCGGCGGAGTCCCCCCTGACCTTGCCTGCCGCCCCGGCGCTCGCGGCGGACGGCCGTTTGGGAGAAGGGCTGTCCTTCCCGATGGCGCGTCTGCAGGGGCGCGCCTTCACGCCTCCGCCGCCGCGGAAGGGCGGCCCAGCGGGCGCTTTGGATTTGGGCGCGGCGCCCCAGGTGCCGATGGCGCCGTCGCCCGGTGAAGGATCCGGACTTCCCGCCGCGACGTTCGCCATCCGCGGACGGACGTTCACGCCGCCGCCCTCCCGCGCCGCGGGCTCCGGTGGCGACGGTCTTTCCTTGCCTGCCGGTGCGCCGGAATTACCCGCCGGAGAAGCGGATCTCTCAGCGGTGGTCGTCGGGCTGCACCCGGACGGAGCGCCTCGTTTGCCGGAGGGATCGCGTCCGGCGAGTTTCTCGGCGGGCGAAGCGGTTTCGCGGGAGGGCGGCGACGGCGAGCGGGTCTTGTCCGCCAGGGTGATCGCACCGGGACTGATGATCCGCGATCAGCGCCCGGCACCTGCCGCGGCGGGCGGGCGTCTGCCTCTGGCCACAATCCAGGCGGCGCCGACCTCGCCCGAAAACTTGCGCACCATTGCCCGGAATCTGAGCGTCGAGCGGCCTTCGGGGGCCATCGACGCGCCGGGCGCGCCGCCCGCCACCCGCGTGTCGGCGGCCCCGGCCCCGCAGTTTCGCGGCCGGACGGTCTACACCTTGGCGATTCAGGCGCCCAGCATCACCAGTTACTCCGGGAGCTGGCTGATGTGGTTTGCCGAGCGCGAGGATCCGGGGCGGCCCGGCTTGGTCGCCCCGTTTCCGCGCCACAAGGTCGACCCCGTATATGCCGCCTCCGCCATCGACGAGCGGGTCGAGGGCAGCGTCCGCCTTTCCGCCGTGATCCGCGCCGACGGCACCGTCGCCTACGTCAGCGTGCTGCGCGGCGTGGATGAACGGCTGGACCGCAGCGCCGTGGCGGCGTTCTCCAAGTGGGAGTTTCATCCCGCGCGGCGCGACGGCCAGCCGGTGGAACTCGACGCCGTCGTCGACATCCCCTTCCGCCTCGCCCCCCTCGATTCCCGATGAAGCGCCAACACCTGCTGATCGACGCCGACGATACGCTGTGGGAGAACAATATTTACTTCGAGCGGGCGTTCGAGGAGTTTGCCGCCTTCCTCGACCATCCCACGCTGCCCCCCGCCGATGTGCGCGCGGTGCTGGACGAGATCGAACTTGCCAACGCCCAGGTGCACGGCTATGGCTCTCTGAACTTCGGACGCAATCTGCAAGAGTGCTACCGGCGGCTGTGCGCGCGGGAGCTCCGCGGCAGTGATCTTGAAACCGTCATGGGGTTCGCCACGCGGATTCTCGAAGCACCGGTGGATCTGATTGAAGGCGTCGAAGAAACGCTTGCCTACCTGGTGACGCGGCATGACCTGGTGTTGTGCACCAAGGGCCACCCGGAAGAACAAAAGCTGAAGATCGACCGCTCGGGGCTGGGAATCTACTTTGGCCACACCGCGATCGTCAAGGAGAAGGACCGCGAAGCTTACCAACGGCTGGTGGCGGAGCTGGGCTGCGCTCCCGGCGATACCTGGATGATCGGCAACAGTCCGAAGTCGGACATCAACCCCGCGCTGGAGGCGGGTTTGAACGCAGTCTTCGTGCCGCACGCGAACACCTGGGCGCTGGAGCGCACGCCACTGCGCAGCGGCCCCGGCCGCCTGCTCCACCTCGAGCGCTTCGCGGAACTGCGGCTCTACTTTTGAGGGAGCGTCCCGCGCTCTCAGTCCATGTGAAACACTTCTTCCATCGACGCCCACCACTCGCCCGGCTGGCGGGTGTCGAGCGGCGCTTGCATGGGCATCACGTAGGCCCACCATTCCTGGTTCTTCGGGTCGGCCGCCAGGCGGACCATATCCGCCGCGTGGTCGTCGCCGGTGTATTCGTAATAGCTAAACAGGAAGCCGTCTTTGTGGTAGATCGAGAAATTACGCATGTGGCAGCGGCGCATCAGGTCGAGCACCTCGGGCCAGACCGCCTGGTGGCAGGCTTTGTATTCCGCCAGCCGTTCCGGCCGGACGCGAATGAGGGAACCGAATCGTTTCACAACAGATACTGTAGGCAAGCCGCAGGTGCGCGAAAAGCGGGTGAAGCGCCCCTGCAAGCAGGCTCCGTTGTGCGCGGGTTACGCAACCGGGGCGCTTACTTCTTTTTGGCGGCCACCTGCCACTGGGTGAACGGCGAGCGCACGCCCCGGATGTTGACGTTCAGCAGGTAGGGCACGCCCGCGTCGAAGGCGCGGCGGACCGCGGGGCCAATCTGGCCGAGCGTGTCGATGGTTTCGCCGCCGCCGCCCAAGGCCTGCATGACCAGGTCGTAGCGGCTGCGCCGCAATTCACAGGCGACGGTGTCCTGGCCACCTTGCAATTCGCGCTCCACGCCCCAGCCGGCATCGTTACCGACGATGATGACCACCGGCAGACGGTGGCGGACCAGCGTGTCCAACTCGGCCAGATAAAACCCGAGCGAGCCGTCGCCGGTAAGCATCACCACGGGCCGGTCCGGGAAGTGGAGCTTGGTGGCCACGCAATTCGGCAGCGCCGAGCCAATGGTCCCGAGCGGTCCCAGGCGCAACCAGCGTCCGGGGTAGAGCGCTGGCGTCATCACGCGGCCCCAGTGGACAAAGTCGCCGCCATCCCAGACGTAGGTGAGGTCCGCGGGCAGGTGTTTGTGGAACTCGGCGTAAAAGGCAGCCGGATGCAAGGGCGCAGACTCCGTCCGGGCTTCCGCCGCCACGGTCTCTTCCCACTGGCGCTTCAGTTCCCGAAGGCGCTCCAGCCAAGGCTTGGGCGCCCAGGTTGCTCCGCCCGATTCGGCTGTGAGCGCCCGCAGCGTGGCCTTGACGTCCGCGCAGATCGCCACCTCGAGCTTCCGGTTCAACCCGAGTTCGGGGCCATGGATGTCCACCTGGACGAATTTGGTGTGGGGCGAGAACAGCCGCGGCCCGCCGAGGGCCATCCGATAGTCGACGCGTTTTCCCAAAACCAGGATCACGTCGGCTTCCCGAAACGAGGTTTGCACGGCCTTGTTGAGCGCGGGGTCGCCATAGCCGAAACACAGGGGGTGCGTATCGGGCACCACGCCGCGCGCCATCGTGATGGTGTAAAGCGGCAGGTTAGTGGTTTCGATAAACGATTGCAGTTCGGCGCCGGCGTCGCCCCACCACACGCCGCTGCCGGCCAGGACGATGGGCCGTTCCGCCTGGCGCAACAGCGCGACGGCGTCGCCGACGGCTTTCGCGTCGGGCGGACAAACCGGGTCGGGCAGAATTTGGGGCGCAGGCGCCACGGTTTCGGTGTGCGCGCCAAACACGTCCACCGGAATCGACAGGTGCACGGCGCCCTTGCGGCCCAGATTCGCCTCCTGGTACGCGCGGGCCAGGTAAAACGGGATTTGCGAGGCGGCGGGCACCTCCGCGGCATACTTGCACACCGGGGCGGCCATGCCCACCTGCTCGATATCCTGAAAGGCCCCGCGGCCGCCCACCAGCGAGCCGCGGCTGCCGGAAACCGCGATCAGCGGACTGGCGGCCAGTTGCGCCGTGGCGATGCCAGTGAGCGAGTTGGTGTGCCCGGGACCGCCGGTGACCAGCGCCAGCGCCGGACGCCGGGTGATGCGCGCCGCCGCGTCCGCCGCGTGCGTGCAGCCGGATTCGTGCCGCATGTCGATGATCCGCAGCCCTTCGCGCACCGCCACCGGCAGCACGTCGTTCAGATGATCGCCGACCAAGGTGTAGATGTCCTGAATGCCGAGCGTGCGCAGGGTTTGGACAAATAGTTCAGCTCCCGTGGGCATAGACTCGCCATCCTATCACCTTCCCGCGGCCTGGCCGGAAATCCGCGCCGCGGCCACTGTACGATACGAAGTGTGAAACCGTGGCTCCTCCTCCTGGCTGCCGCCGCGCTGACGGCGCAGGAACCCTACGATCTCGTCCTGAAGGGCGGGCATGTGCTGGATGCCAAGAACCGCGTCAACGGCGTCCGGGATGTGGCGATTCGCAACGGCAGGATCGCCGCCGTCGGACCAAATTTGCCGGCGGCAGGCGCGCGGCGCGTCCTCGACGTCACCGGGCTTTACGTGACCCCGGGGCTGGTCGACATCCATGTGCATGTCAGCGCCGCCACGATGGCGCCGCAATATACCGGCGAGTTCAGCGTGCGGCCGGATGGATTCACCTTCCGCAGCGGCGTCACCACGGTGGCGGATGCAGGCAGCGTCGGGTGGCGCGGGTTTCCGGAGTTCAAGGAACTGGTCGTCGACCGCTCCAAGACGCGGGTGCTCGCCTGGATCAACATCGTCGGCCGCGGCATGGGCGGCCGCATGACCGTCGAGCAGGACGTCTCCGACATGGAACCCGGGCCCACGGCGGAGATGGCCAAGCGCTACCGGGACGTGGTGGTGGGCATCAAGATCGCCCATTACCATGGCCCGGAGTGGATCGCCGTGGACCGGGCGCTGGAAGCGGGCAAGCTCGCCGGGTTGCCCATCATGGTGGACTTCGCCACGTTCCGCCCCGAGCGGCCGTTTCAGGAACTGGTCCTCCAACGCTTGCGCCCGGGCGATATCTACACGCATGCCTACCTGAGCGCCGTGCCCATGCTCGACGAGCAGGGCAAATTGCTGCCCTACCTGTTCGCGGCGCGCGAACGCGGGGTGATTTTCGACGTGGGGCACGGCGCGGGCAGTTTTTCGTTCCGCCAGGCGGCCCCGGCCGTGCGGCAGGGGTTTCTCCCGGACTCTATCTCGACGGACCTGCACGTGGACAGCATGAACGCCGGCATGAAGGATCTGACCAACGTGATGTCCAAGTTTCTGAACCTCGGCATGAGCGTGGAGGATGTGGTCGCCCGGGCCACCTGGCATCCCGCGCGCGAAATCCGGCGCGAGGAGTTCGGCCATCTCACCCCTGGGGCCGTGGCGGACGTGGCCGTTCTGCGCCTGGAGAAGGGCCGCTTCGGGTTCGTCGACTCGCGGGGGCTACGATTGCGTGGCGATCGCAAACTGGTGGCCGAGTTGACGCTCAAGGACGGAAAAGTCGTGTGGGACCTGAACGGTCTGGCGGCCCAGGACTGGGATCCGGGGAAACAGTAACGGCTGCGCCGGGCGCGGCTACAGGTGAAATTCCCGGCCGATTTCTCCGAGCAGGACACGCTCCGGCCGTGGGCCGGCGGCGGCGTAGAATCGCTCGATCGGTTCGGTGTACGGCTCCCGGCTGAGCTGGAAAGTCTGGTGGTGCACCGGCAGGAACCGGTCCACGCCCGCCATCTCCCCCATGCGCCACGCTTCTTCCGGGGTGCAGTGGTAACGCCGCCACGGGTTGTACGCGCCGATGGGTACGATGGCGAGATCAAACGGGCGGGAGGACTTCTCCGAACGAAACGCCTCGGTCAAGGCCGTGTCGCCGGCGAACAGGATCCGCTTGCCGTGCAGTTCGATGGCGTAGCCGTTGTACCCGCGATACGTATCGGTGCGCATCCGCGCGCCCCAATGGTTCACTTCCAGAGCCCGCACGGAAGCCGGGCCGATCTGCGCGCGCTCGCCCCAGGCCAGCTCGCGCACATGGCGATAGCGCGGAACCCGCAACAGGTCGCTGGTCTGGGGGGCGGTCACCACCGACGTCCGGGCGCTTTCCAGCAGGCGCAGAGTAGGAGTGTCGAAGTGGTCGAAGTGGGCGTGCGAGAGCAGGATCAGATCGACCTGGGGCAGCGCTTCCACGGGAAGCGCCGGCGCCACCAGCCGCTTCAGCCCCACCGTGGCTACACCCAGGTCAAGACCCACCCGTTCGCTGAATACCGGATCGGTGAGGATGGTGAAGCCATCCACCTTCAGCAATACGCTCGAGTGGCCCAGCCACGCGCCGGAAAGACCATAGCTGGGCCAGCGGCGCGGGTCCGGGCGGTGCGGGGGCGGAAGAACGGAACGGGACATTTCGGCAAAGTACTGTTTCCAGAAAGACGGGGCCTGTTTGTAGAGCACGGCGGCGACGCCGCTGATTCCGGCGGCGGCCGCCGCGGCAAATCCAAAGGCGGTTCGGCGCTTCATTCGCTTCAAAACTGATTTCAGCCTAGCAGGACCGTCCGACGGGCTGGACGGGGCGCGCAGTTTTCCGCGGCGCGTATGAGATAGTGGATGCGCAGAGCACCCTCCTGGTTGCCAGGATCCGCTCCCCGGATGGCCAGCGCCCTGCCGGGCCGCACGCCGCGCGAGCTAGGAGGAAGGGAAATCCATGAACCGAAGAGACTTTGCCAAGACAGTGGGAGCCGGGGCGCTTGCCACCCAGGCCATGGCGTCCGATGCCGGGGTCATCGACATCGGCGGCCGGCGCGAGTTGTTCGCTGATCGCTTCCTGATCGCGCGGATGCAGAACGCGGCCTTGCGGCTGGCCACCCCCGTGGATGCGGGTACGGTCATGCACTTCGACCAGCCGTGGGAAGGGCGCTTTTGCGGCTACACCACGCTCATCGAGGACGGCGGCCGGTATCGGATGTACTACCGCGGCGTACCCAACGCCGGGGAGGACGGACGCGGCGCGGAGGTAACCTGCCTGGCCGAATCCAGTGACGCCCGGCATTGGACCCGGCCGCAGTTCCGTTTCTTCGAGGCCTACGGCGCCAAGACCAACAATATCATCTACGCGCAAGACCCGCCGTTCTCGCACAATTTTGCGCCGTTCCTGGACACGCGGCCCGGCGTCGCGCCGGCCGAGCGGTACAAGGCCTTCGCCGGCACCCTGAAAACCGGCCTGTGGGGATTTGTCTCGGCCGACGGCGTGCGCTGGCGGAAGCTGGACGGCGGGCCCCTGCTGCCCTCCCCCAAGGTCTACGCGTTTGATTCGCAGAACCTGGGATTCTGGTCGGAACACGAGCAGCAGTATGTCTGCTACTACCGGGTCTTCAAGGACATTGGCGGCAAACGCTGGCGCTGGATCTCGCGCGCGGTCAGCAAAGACTTCCGCAATTGGAGTCCCGGCGAGGAGATGCACTTCGGCGACGCTCCGCCCGAGCACCTGTACACGAATCAGACCGCGCCGTATTTTCGCGCTCCCCATCTGTACGTGGCGATCTGCGCCCGCTTCCTGCCCGGGCGGCAAGTGCTGACGGAAGCCGAGGCGAAGGCGGTGAACGTCGATCCCGGCTACTTCAAGGATTGTTCCGACGCGGTGTTCATGACCACCCGCGGCGGACTGCGCTATGACCGCACCTTTCTCGAGGCGTTCCTGCGGCCCGGGCTTGGTTTCGAAAACTGGGTGTCGCGGTCCAACTATCCGGCGCACAACCTGCTGCAAACCGGCAACACGGAAATGTCGTTTTTCGTCAATCGCAATTACGGACAACCCACGGCTCACCTGCGGCGTTACACTCTGCGGCTGGACGGCTTCGCGTCGGCTTACGCCGGATACGCGGGCGGCGAGGTGATCACCAGGCCCCTGCGCTTTGCGGGACGGCGGCTGGAACTGAACTACTCGACGTCCGCGCCAGGGTCGGTCCGCGTCGAGATCCAGGACGCCGGCGGAACACCGTTGCCCGGCTTTACGCTGGACGAAGCGCGGGAACTGGTAGGCGACAACATCGACCAGACGTACGCCTGGAAGAACGGTCCCGACACCAGCGCCCTGGCCGGCAAACCGGTCCGCCTGCGTTTTGTGCTCAAAGACGCGGATCTGTATTCTTTCCGTTTCGCCGGCTAGCCCGCGGACGTACGGTAGTGCGGGAGGGGCGGAGGAGCGATTTCTCTGCCCCCATCCCGATTCTCGAGTGCCTGCGCCACGTCGAGCGCGAGAGGAACGCTACGGAGGCCCGCCGGCGGCGTAGTATCCTTTGCGGGCTTGCACTTTGAGGTCCCGCCGGGTGGTGCGGACCTCGATGCGCCGGAACTCGCCAGGCTGGCGCGCCCCCTCGGGCGTGTAGCCGATGGCGTACTGGCTGCGCATCTCGTCCTGGATTTGCTGAAAAATCGTATCGAGCGGGGATTTCTTGCCGACGCGGAACAGGCGTCCGCCGGTTTCCTCCGACATCTTCTTGAGCGCGGAGTCGTCGACCGTCGCGCCCCATCCCATGTACGCAAGGGGATCCACGTAGTGAATGGAGTAAATGATTGCGTTGGCCTTCTGCGCCGCTTCGAGGGCCGCGCTGAGCTTCAGCCGGCTGCCCACGTCCACCCCATCCGTGATGAGCACGATCGCCTTGCGGCCTACCTCGTTGGCCAGGCGCTCGGTAGCTGCCAGGTAGACCGCATCGTACAACACCGTGCCGCGGGGCTTGCCTACGGTTGGCACGGGACCGGGATGCAGACCTCCTACCGCGGCGTTCAGCTTCAGTCTGTCCAGCGCCCGGTCGAGCAGACTGATCGAGCCGGTAAAGTCCTGCAACAGCTCTGCCTCCGTGCCAAAGCTGATGAGAAATGCCAGATCCTTCTTGCGGAGCACCTGCCGGAAGAACCGCCGGGCGGCCACGCGCTCCTCTTCGATGAGTCGTGCCTGGCTGCCGCTGACGTCCACCAGCAGGCCGATGGTCAGGGGCAGATCCGTTTCGCGGGAAAAATAGCGGATGGTTTGCGCCTTGCCTTCCTCGAAGATCTGGAACTCGTCCCGGGTCAGGTCGGCGATCAGGGCGCCTTTCTTATCGCGGACCGAACACAACAGGTTCACCACTTCGACGTCCACCTTGATGGTGGTTTCCACGCCCTCGGTGTCGGGAGGCGGGGCGGGGGGCGTCTGTCCGGCTAGCCACAGCGCGGTTACCAGCGCCACCACCCCCGCCCAACCGGTCCGGCTCGCCATATACTCAATGTATCCGACGCGCTGCGCCCGGACCGTGTTTCCCGCCATGCGTCAGGCCCTCACGCACCTCAAGCGCCGCGATCCCGTCCTCCGGGAGGTGATCGCCGCAGCGGGCCCTTACCGGATTGTGTATCGCGAGCCCGATTTCGATACGCTGGTGCGCTCGATCGTCTACCAGCAGGTGAGCGGGAAAGCGGCGGTGGCGGTCTACCGCAAATTGGCGGCGAAAGCGGGCGCTCCGGTGACGGCGGAACGCATCGCGCGCCTGCGCACGCCAAGCCTGCGGGCGGCGGGGCTATCCGGGCAGAAGGTCAGCTATCTCCGCGACCTGGCCCGCCGCACCCTGCGCGGAGAACTCGACCTGAGCCGGCTGTCCAGCCTGCCCGACGAAGAAGTGATCCGCCAGTTGACCGAGGTCCGCGGCATCGGCGTATGGACAGCGCAGATGTTCCTGATCTTCGCTCTGCGCCGCCCGGATGTGCTGCCCGTTACGGATCTGGGCATCCGCACCGCGATGAAACAGCTTTACGGGCTGTCCGAACTCCCCAAGCCGCCCGCCATGCACGAGATCGCGGCCAGGTGGGTTCCCTACCGCTCGGTGGCGTCCTGGTATCTGTGGCGCATGTTGGACGGACCGGCTACGCTTTAGACTTCCTATGCACCGTCTGCCCATGCGCGAATCGGTGATTCGCCGCACCACCATCCGCTGCGCCCGGGAGGGCGCCGTCAATCTCTCGCAAGGTTTCCCGGACGACGACACGTCGCCGGAGATGAAGCAGTTCGCCCGCGAGGCCATCGAGGAGGCCTGCCACCAGTACACCGATCCGTGGGGGGCGCCCGCGCTGCGCCGGGCGGTCGCCCGAAAGCTGGCCCGCTTCAACGGACTGCGGGTGGACCCGGACCGCCAGATCGTCGTGACCTGCGGGGCTACCGAGGGCATGATGATCGCCATGGAGGCGCTCATCGAGCGCGGCGCCGCGTTGCTGACGTTCGCGCCCATGTACGAGAATTACGTGCTCCAGTCGATTGCCGCGGGCTTGGAGTTGCGCATCCTCGAACTGCGCGAGCCGGACTTCTCGTTCACCCGCGAAGAGCTGGAACGGCTCTGGACGCCGCGCGTACAGGCGGTGCTGCTTTCCAATCCCTGCAATCCCACGGGCAAGGTGTTCACCCGCGCGGAACTCCAGGCGCTTGTGGATTTCGCCTCCGCCCACGATCTGCTGATTTTTGCCGACGAAACCTACGAGTACCTGGTATGGGAACCGCACCGGCATCTCAGCATCGCCACGTTGCCCGGCGCGGCGGAGCGCACGGTCACGGTCATCTCGGCCGGCAAGACGTACTCGGTCACGGGCTGGCGGGTCGGCTACGTGGTGGCGGACGAGCCGCTCACCAACGAACTGCGCAAGATGCACGACTTCCACACCGTGACCGCGCCCCACCCTTTTCAGATCGCGATCGCGCGCGCCATGGACGAGTTGCCGGAGAGCTATTACGCGCGGCAGCGCGACAGTTTCGCCGAACGGAAACGGATCCTGGCCGGGGCGCTCGACGCCGCCGGACTGACCTATTACGATCCCGGCGGCGCGTACTTCCTATGGTGTGGTTACGGCGCGCTCTCGGCGGAGGACGATCACGTTTTCGCCGAGCGGCTGCTCGCCGAAACGAAAGTGGCGGGGGTGGCCGGATCCGTGTTCTACCCCCGGACGGCCGAGAACCCGCGCCGCTTGCGGTTTACCTTTTCCAAAACCCGGCCAACCATTGAAGAGGCCGCGCGGCGTCTGTTAGCTTTAAGGCGATGAATTCCTCTCCGTTCCGTCTGGACGGGCGCGCCGCGCTCGTCACTGGCGGCGCCAGCGGCATCGGCGAAGCAGCCTGCCGCGTCCTGACCGCCGCCGGGGCTTCCGTTCTCATCGCCGACATCGACCGCGCCCGCGCCGAAGCGCTCGCGGCGCAGTTGCCGGGCTCTTCCGTTCTGATCCTCGACATCACCGACGAAGCCGCGGTGCAGGCCGCGCTGGGCGGCCTCCCGAAGCTCGACATCCTGGTCAACAACGCCGGCATCGGCCTGGTCGGCAATATTGAAGAAACGGCGCTGGCCGATTTTCAGCGGCTTTTCCGCGTCAACGTGGAAGGCACGTTTCTGATGACCAAGTACGCTCTGCCGCTGCTGCTCGCCTCGCACGGCTGCATCGTGAACGTGGCGTCGGTGGCCGGGCTGGTGGGCGTCAAGCGCCGTTACGCTTACTGCGCAACCAAGGGTGCGGTGGTGATGATGACCCGCCAGTTGGCGGTAGACTATCCCACCGAGATCCGGGTAAACGCCGTCGCGCCGGGTACCGTGGACACGCCCTTTGTCGAAGCCTACCTGGAGAAGTACCACAAGCACGAGAAGGAAAAGGTCCGCGCGGAGTTGAACGCCCGCCAGCCGGTAGGCCGGCTGGGTAAACCCGAGGAGATCGCGTACATGATTCTCTATGTGTGCTCCGCCGAGGCGGGCTTCGTCAATGGCGCGGTGCTCTCCATCGACGGGGGGTGGTCCGCGGCGTGAGACCGCGGACGGGAGCGGCCGCCGCCGTTATAGAATCTTAAGGTGCTGGTCCTGCTGCTGCTGACCGGGGCGGCGCTCCTCGACGCGGGCGAATATCCGCGCACGCTGGAAGCCTTCCCCGGAACGACGCCCCGGCTGGACGGCGTGCTTTCCCCCGGCGAGTACGCCGATGCGACTTCCTTCACCGGCGTCGCCGACTGGATCCCGCAGTTCACGCCGACCCGCGACCCCAAAGATCTGTCCCTGCGCGGCTGGGTGAAGCACGACGGACGCCGTCTGTATTTTGCCTTCGACATCACCGACGACGTCCTCTATGCCATTGATACGCCCCGCTGGCTGCCCAAGGAGAACCCGAAAGCCCACGAGTTGACCCGCGAGGGATACCCGCGGTTCGGCGATGAGATGGAACTGCTGATCAACGCCGCCAACCGGTGGTCCGGGACCGAGAGCGCGGCCGGCGACGGTTCGTCCTGGCAAATGGTCTGCAATCTGACCAAGTCGCGCAAGGGCGGCATCGGCGTGGGCGGGCTGCTGGAAGGCGAACCGCGCAGCAAGCAGGCGGCGTGGGATACCTATCAACGCTGGATTGTCGCCGGCGCCCAGGAGTGCGCGGTCCAGCCCAAACCCGGCGGAAAAGGTTACACGCTGGAATGGGCCGTCTCCTTTGATCCTTGCCTCGAGGTGGAGCCGGGCCGGTTTTATCACCCTTCGCTGGGGGACCGCGCTATGGGTTTGAATATCGCGCTGGGAGACCTGGACGAGCCGGAGCGAGGCGCGGGCAATTTCGGCAATTTCCATCACGAAGATTGGTTCGCGGGCGCCAGGGACGTGCGCACGCAGCTCAAGCATTGGGGGACGCTATGGATCCGGACTTCTCCACGGAACGCCCGCCGCTGACGGCTTACGCGGCGCTGGCCAAAATGATTGACCACTCTCTGCTGCGGCCGGAATTGACCGAAGCCGACGTGAGCGAAGGATGCCGGGTGGCGCGCGACTACCAGGTGGCTTCGGTCACCGTGCGCCCGTCGGATATCGACCTGGCCGTGCGGCTGATGGCCGGCAGCGGCATTCCGGTAGGCACCGTGGCCGGTTTCCCCCACGGCTCGGAGACCACCGCCACCAAGTTGTACGAGTGCCGCGACGCGCTCCGGCGCGGCGCCCGTGAGATCGACATGGTGCTGAACATCGGCAAGCTGCTAAGCCGAAGCTTCCCCTACGTCGAGAGCGAAATCCAGCAGATGGCGGCGGCCTGCCGCGAGCAGGGGGCCATCCTGAAGGTCATTTTCGAAAACGCCTATCTGACCGACGAGTTGAAGATCGTGGCGTGCCGGATTTGCAGCCGGGCCGGCGCGCACTTTGTGAAAACGTCCACCGGCTTCGCGCCCACCGGGGCGACCATCGAAGACCTCCGCTTGATGCGGCAGCACTCAAGTCCGGACGTCAAGGTGAAAGCCGCGGGCGGGGTCCGCACCCTCGGCCGCGCGCTGGAGGTTTACCAGGCGGGGGCCGACCGGTTCGGGGCCACCGCCACCATCGCCATTCTGGAAGAATGGAAGACTCGCCTGGCCGGCGCCGCGGCCGCTCCCGGTGAGCAACGAGTGTTAAGCTGAATTTTCCACGTCGAAATGCCGCAATCCAAGCCCTTCCCCAAGATCTGCGTCGCGCTGGGAGCAGCCACGCCCGAACAGCTCTTTGCGCACGCCAAGCGTGAGATCGAGGAGGGGGATACCTTCCTGGAGTTCCGCCTGGACTACCTGGAATACCCGGAGCAGGGCATCGACGTCCTCAAGCGCGTGCTGGCCGCCTGGCCGGAGGTAAGCATTCTGGCGACGTGCCGCCGGCACCAGAATCACGGCCGGTTTAATGGAAGTGTAGAGGAGCAGTTGCGCCTGCTCGAACTGGCCATCGAGGCGGGCGCGGTTGCGATTGATGTCGAGATCGAAACCGCCGAAGTCGCCGCGGAGCACGTCAGTCAAACCCGCAACCGCACCCGGTTAATCGTCTCCTACCACAATTTCGAAACCACCCCAAACCTGGACCAGGTGCTCCGCCGGATGATGCGGATTCCGGCCGATGCTTATAAGGTTGTCTCGACGGCGCGGAAACAGACAGACAACGCGCGGGTGCTGGCCTTGGCCCGGTCTCACCCCCGCGTCCCGCTGATTGTGCTCGCGATGGGGGAGGTGGGTTTCCCGACCCGGGTGCTCTCTACCGCGAGCGGCGGACTGTACAGCTACGCCGCTCCCCTGGCTGCGGAAGGCACGGCCGCCGGCCAAGTCTCCGCCCGGGTGCTGCGGAATCTGTACCGCATCGAAAAGTTAGCCAAGACCGCCCGCTTGTACGGGGTGATCGCCGACCCGGTGCGGCATTCCATTTCGCCCGCGGTGCATAACCGCGCGTTTCAAGCCAAGCGCCTCGACGCGGTTTACCTGCCCTTGCTGGTGCACCCCACGCAGCTCAAGGATTTCATGCAGGCCGCCAACCAGCTTCCCCTCGCCGGATTCAGCGTCACCATCCCGCACAAGCAGAAAATTGTCCGGTATCTGGATGTGATCGATCCGCTTACCCGCCGGATCGGGGCGGTAAACACGGTGTGGAAGAAGGGCGGCAAATGGCGGGGCACCAATACCGATGCGGCAGCGGTAACCGGCCCCTTGAGCCGGCTTTTGAAGCCATCCAAAGCTTCGATTCTAGTGGTGGGCAACGGCGGCGCGGCCCGGGGCGCCGCCTTCGCCTTGGTAGACATGGGCGCCAAGGTGGCGGTGACCGGACGCAACCCCGACCGCATACGCGCTTTGGCCAAAATGTGCGATGCCGAGCCGGTGCTGCGCGAAAGACTCGCCGGCCGGCACTTCGACGCGCTGGTGCACGCCACGCCGCTGGGCATGTTTCCGCACCCGGACAGTTGCTTCTTTGACGGCAACATCCCGGCCGACATCGTGTTCGATATGGTCTATAATCCGCTCGAAACGCTGCTGATCCGCCGAGCGCGGGAACAGAACAAAATCGTCATAAACGGGCTGGAAATGTTCATCGAGCAGGCGGCCAAGCAGTTTGAGATCTGGACCGGCGAGCACCCCCCCATCCCGGCGATGAAGAAAGCGGCGCTGGAAGCGCTGCATATTAAGTAGCCGCCCGCGCCAGCGCCGCGGTCACGCGTTCTTCGGTGCCGTGTTCGTAGGTGTTGCTCTTTTCGAGGAACAACGTAACGCCGATGACGTGCCGCCAGAACATCACGGCTAGCCAGTCGGCCAGGGCCGAGCGGTTGGGACGGTACCCGTACGGCGGCGCCCGGCGAAAGAGTTTCTTCCGGATCACTCGCCCGTAGTATTCCCCGGTGTAGCGAAAGCTGCCGCGAAGTTGGTGCGTCTGCGCCAGGTCCAGAGCCTGCCGGTAACTGAGGTAACGCGTGAAAAAGATGATGAAGTCGGCGTGCTGCTCGGCGAACAGATCGAGCGGCGTTCCCAGAGCGCGGGAATGGTCGCGGAATCGTCCGAGGCCGAGGCGGCTGGCCAGGCGGATGTAGGCCCGGAGCAGATCCCGGTTGCGGATGCGATGGGCGAGCGGAAGGTGCAGGTGCCCCTCCCAGAAGCAGTGCTTGAGCGGAAACAGGTGCGCCGAGAATCCCCCCGTCCGCAAAACCCGGTGAAGCTGTTGGAAGAAATGAGATGGATCGCCCACGTGCTCGAGCACCTGGTTGGAAACCACGACGTCGAAGCTCTCATCCGCGTAAGGCCAAGGGTCGCGAACCGAAACGCAATCGATGTCCGGTCTGAGCCGGCGGTCGTTCGGCCGGCCGTGATCTGTCACTTCAAAACCGCGCACCTCAAAACGCAACCCCGGCCGCAGGCGCGGCAACTGCGCGTCCAGGAACGCCATCAGGTCCCCGTTACCGCAACCCGCATCCAGCAGCCGGACGGTGGATCCCTCGTGGAACCGGGCAGCTTCCGTGACCACGACGGACAAGAGGTGCTCGTGGGTGGTGCTTTTGGCCTGCATTTAGAGAGATAGTCGGCGGGAGGGCCGGTTATTCTCACCGGCCGGCGCGCGCCCCGATCGGGAACGCCGCACTGGCGGCCTAACCGTTCAGGGCCGGAGCACGTTGCGGGACACCTTGGCGTCCGCCAGAGCGATCATGGCGTTCAGGTCGAAAGAACGGTAGAGATCCAGGCAGAACAACTCGGGCGCCTCTCCATAGTCCACCGGGGCTTCCAGCAGGTGGCCCAGCGAGTCAATGCCCTCATAGACCAATATCTCCCGGAACAATCCGGGCTCGATCGCCGCGGCCACGAGCGCGGTGATCTGGCTGCGCTTGCCGTACACCTCGAGCCGGACGGCCGGACCTTGCGGGCGCAACCAGCGCGCGAGCGCGGCCAATTGCGCGGCGCGCAGACCCAGACCGCGTTCGCCCAGGGTGGCCAGCAACTGAGCGTAACCGCGCGGGCCGGGACTCGCTCCCGCGGCGTCGCCGGTGAACAGCAGATCGGCCGCCAGCACGGTCTCGCCGCGATTCACGCGGTCTGAAACGATTCGCCCGGCTGCTTTCCTGCCTTCATCGTGCAGCACGATGGTGGCGGCCGCACCCGCAGAGTCCAGCGCTTGCAGCCAGACGCCCGCCGCGCTCAGACCGTTGTCCAACGCAAACCGGTACCCGCGCGTGGCCAACCCTTTCTGGTGCGTATTCGCCAAAGCCCAGGCGTGGCTCACCTGGACCGGGCGGTACCGGACCAGTTGGCGCAGACGGGCGCGGCGGGCGTCTGCGCCCTCGCCTGGGGCCGGGCTTGGGCGGCGGGCCGCCAGTTTCCGGGCCACGCCGAGGATCGTCAGATTGTCCGCAGGCAACCCCACCTCTAACTCGGTGTAGCTTTTCAGGTCCGTTTCGCCCTCGGCTTCCGGCAGCGGGACCTGCCAGTGCCGGGCGAGAAAGCGGTACGCCGCCCGGCGATTGTCCAGTTGGTAGTTGTGCGTGCCGGGATCGGCGTTCTCGTGCCACGCCAGGTGGTCCGGCTGACCAGCCAGGCGGAAGAACGGCAGGATTTCGTCGAAGATATAGGGGCGCACCAGGGGCGCGCGGAAGCAGCAGTCGTCTTCGGAATTGTAAACGAGCAACGTCGGCTTGGGCGCGCGCATAGCGGTCAGCGCGGGGTAATCGGCGACGGTGAGCAGGTCGGTGGCGTTCTGCTCGATGTCTCCGACATCGCCCGGGCGCTCGATGCGCGAGATCACCGAGGCGTAGCCCGCCACGGGAATGGAGACGTCGACGCGCTCGTCCAACGCGCTTAGCACGATCGTCTGCCAGCCGCCTCCGGACAGTCCGGTCACCGCCAGGCGGCGCGGATCCGCCTGTGGGTGTCCGGCGAGAAAGTCCAGCCCTTTGCGCATTGCGAAGTAGAAGAGGCCCAGACTGTTGGCGCCCGCCAGGTCGAGGTGGCCGCCGAACCAGTGGACGTTTTCCTTGTGGGTCAATTCCCCGAACGAGAGCCACTCCAGGTTCAGGGCGATCAGGCCGTGCCGCGCGAAGTGGATACAGCGCTTCTGCTTATATTCGACCGCTTTGCCCTCCGGACCCACGTGGCCGTTGACATTCAGCACCGCGGGCGCGCGTCCGCTCAGCTTCAACGGCAGATACAGGATGGCCGACGACCAGAAGCCGGGGACGATCTCGTAGCGCAACTTGCGCATCCGGTACGACCCGTCGGTCGGGATTTCCCCCGCGTCCTCGACGCGCAGCGGCGCGCGGACCCATTCGTCCGGCCAGCCGTGGAACACGATGTCCCGGAGGAGAGTGTCCCGCAGCCGGCGCGATGCGGCGGTCCACTCCGCCGCGGAACCCGGCAGCCGCAGCCGCGGCGCTTTGGCGAGCAGATAGGAGCGCAGCTCGGAAGCGACGACCTCGGGCGAAACCAGGGCCGGCTCGAGCACCCGCTGCACCTGGCGCGGGTCCGTCTGCGCGGCCGCCGGGACGACCCAACTGAAGAGCAGGCACGAAACCAGACAAGAGGAGGAGCGCATGGCAGGCGTCCCCAGCTTACAGCAACACTCCGCGCCCGGGAAGAGTGGGTTACCGCATTTGTTCCTGTCGACGCCGGGCCGCCACCGGGCGGCGGTGAGCGAGGCCGTGCCGGCGGCGAACGGGCAAGGCCCGCCGAACCTGATGCTGGGGCCGGAGCGCAGCGCTCAACTAGCGTCAGGCGAGAGGCGGACGAAGAGCGGTTTGGAGGCTTTTACCGCGACATCGCCCGGAGGAGCGGCCACTGCGGTCGTACCTCGTATTCGAGCAGGAAGTTGGCTTCCCGGATCTGGGTTTCCATGCTTTCCACCAGATCCTGCAACGCCGGGTCCCGCGCCACCATGCGAAAGCCGCTGCGCATCATCTCGCGCAACAGGTCGGCGCCGTCGGCATCGATCTGACGCACTCCGGACAGATCCAGGGTCTTCCGCACGCCGGGGGAAACACAACGGGCTTCCTGCCAGCGGTTGCGCAGGGTGCGGGTCCAGGGGTAGATGAGTTTGCCGCGCACGTGGATGGTGAGCGCACCAGGTGGGCGGGACAGCGATACTTCGAGCCGGGAGGACTTCATCTCGCGCATAGCTGATGCCAGAGGCACGGCACGCGAGCCGCCAGACTGGTTAAGTTGCTGAACGCAAAACGGGAGAAGGAAGGCGGGAAGGCACCCACCCCCTGGTTGGGTAAGGTAAATCTTACCGAGGAGGGGAATTTTCTACCGAGACGCCCACGCCAGGCGGATGACCCCGCGCATGGACGCCTTTCGCGGCGAACTGTTATGTTGGACCGTGTCCCTGCCCAATCCGTTTCAGGATTCGTACCGGCTGGCCTCTCCGGTTCCCGAATGCGTCGTCGTGATCTTCGGCGCCAACGGCGACCTGACCAGACGGAAACTGCTGCCCGCGTTGTACCGGCTGTCCTACGAGCGGCGGCTGTCGCCCGGCTTTGCGGTCCTCGGGATTTCCCGCTCGCCGATGAGCGACGACGTGTTCCGGGAAAAAATGCGTGACGCCGTCGCCCGGCACCTGGAGGACTCGCCGTTTGAAGTGGAGGTTTGGGAGGGATTCGCCAAGGGCCTGTTCTACCTTGCCGGCGATCTGTTCGCGGCGGAAACCTACGCGCGGTTGCGCGCGCGGCTGGACGAAATCGAGGCCGCCCGCCGGACGGGCGGCAACGCCCTCTTCTATCTTTCCACGCAGCCAAGCCAGTACGAGGCTGTAGCCCGCGGTTTGGGGGAGGCGGGGCTTGCCCGCGGACACGGTTGGAAGCGGCTGGTGGTGGAAAAACCTTTCGGCCGGGATTTAACCAGCGCGCGGCAATTGAGCCGCAGCTTGCAGGAGTTCTTCCCGGAATCCGAGGTCTACCGGATCGATCACTACCTGGGCAAGGAAACCGTCCAGAATATTCTCGCCTTCCGGTTTGGCAACGGCATCTTCGAGCCACTTTGGAACCGGCGCTACGTCAACCATGTGCAAATCACGGCTGCGGAATCGATCGGGCTGGAGGGGCGCGGCGCTTACTATCAGGAGGCCGGCGCGCTCCGCGACATGATCCAGAATCACCTGCTTCAGGTGATGGCGACGGTCGCCATGGAGCCGTGCGCCACCTTCGAGCCCGATGCGGTGCGGGATGAACGGGCCAAGCTGCTGCGGTCCATCCGGATTCTGAAACCGGAAGAGGTGCCGACCCACGCGGCGGCCGGGCAGTTCGGTCCGGGTCGCGTAGGCGGCGCCGAGTTTCGCGGGTTCCGGGAAGAACCAGGCGTGGACCCGGAAAGCCAAACGGAAACGTACGCCGCCGTCACCTTCTTTGTGGACAACTGGCGCTGGGCGGGCGTGCCGTTCTATATCCGCACCGGCAAGCACCTGCCCAAACGGGTCACTGAGATTGCGATCCAATTCAATGAAGCGCCGCATTCGGTCTTCGGCGCCGAGCGGGGAGAGCTGACGCCGAATCTGCTGGTGCTGCGCATCCAGCCGGAAGAGGGCATCTCGCTCAAGTTCCAATCCAAGAAACCGGGCGCGGGCATGCACCTGCGTCCCGTATCGATGGACTTCAACTACGGCGCAAGTTTCGGCGACCGTTCGCCGGCGGCGTACGAGACGCTGCTGTTGGACGCCATCCGGGGCGACGCCACGCTGTACACGCGGCAAGACATGGTCGAGGCAAGTTGGAAAGTGGTGGAGCCGATTTTGCAAGTGTGGGGGGAAACGCGCTTCGCGTTTCCGAACTACGCGGCGGGGACTTGGGGGCCGGCGGCCGCCGACGAGATGCTCGCCCTCCGGGGACATGCGTGGAGGCGTCCGTAAATGTCTTCCGCCGTGCAACCTGACCGGGTGCTCCGGGAGCTGGCCGACCTGTGGGTCTCGCTGGGGAAACAGGGGGAGGAAGGTGGCGGCGTTTTGCGGGCCTGCGCGATGACGCTGGTGACGGTCGCCGGAGCGGAGGACGATGCGCAGGACATCGGCGAAACCCTGGCCGGCCTGATGCGCCACCATCCCAGCCGCATGATTGTCATCCGCCTGGATCCAGCCTGCAAGGAACTGGCGGCCCGGGTCTTCGCCCAGTGTTGGCTGCCGTTCGGCAGCCGCCGCCAGATCTGTTGTGAGCAGATCGAGATCCAGACGCCGCCGGACGGGCTGGCGGATGCCGCCTCGGCGGTCCTCCCTCTGCTCGCGGCGGACCTGCCGGTGGCGGTCTGGTTACGCCATCCTTCGCTTCTCGAGCACGGCGGGGTGGACGCCTTGTTTTCCCTGGGCGGCCGGCTGATCACCGACAGCGCCCGTGCGGAGACGCCGGACCGCGCGCTGCGCCGGCTCCGCGAAGCGCTGCGCACCGGTCTTGCCGCCGCCGACTTGGCCTGGACCAGGGTGACCCGCTGGCGGGAACTGGTCGTGCAGGTGTTCGCCAACCCGGCGTATCTCGAGCGCGCCGCGTGGCTCCGCAAAATCGACATCTGGCAGGGCGGAGCGGACCCGCATCCCTCGGCGCGCTATCTGGCCGCCTGGCTGGGCGCTTGTCTGGAGGCCGCTGGCGGAGCTGCGGAAACGGCGTTTCACGCTGGTCCGCCCGAAAGCAGCATCTCCCGCGTCTCCTTGCGCGGGACGGGATTGCACGTGGAACTGGAAAAGGTGGAGACGGCGTTCGTCGAGGTGCGGGTGGACGGGCTGAGCAATCGCGCCGTGTTGCAGCCGTCCTCGGACCGGTCGCTGCTGAACGAAGAATTGAGCCTGGCGCCGCCGGATCGCAGCTTTCTGGCCGCGCTGGACCGGGTCTGCGCCACGATCGGCGGGTAAGACGATGAGTTTCCCCTGGCATTCCCATCCCACCCCGGTTGAAGCAGCCGCCGCGGCGGCACGCCACATCGCGCAGTTACTGGAAAAGACGCTGGCTGCGGGCGCTTCGGCCAGTTTCGCCGTTTCCGGCGGATCCACGCCCCGTCTGCTGTTTGACGAACTGGTCCGGCAGCCGGTGGAGTGGGCGCGGGTGCATCTGTTCTGGGTGGATGAGCGCGCCGCGCCTCCCACTGACGAGCGCAGCAACTACCGGCTAGCGGCCGAGCATCTGCTAGGGCCCGCCGGGGTTCCCGAGCAAAACGTCCACCGCGTATTCGCGGAATTCCCCCCGGAGATCGCGGCGGAGCGTTATCGCCAGAATCTTGCCGCGTTCTTTGCTTTGCCTGTCGGCCAGCCGCCGGCCTTCGACGTCATCCAGCTTGGCATGGGGGCCGACGCGCACACGGCCAGTCTGTTTCCCGGCGAGAAACTGCTGGAGGATCGCGAGCGGAGCGCGGCCGCGGTCTATGTCGAAAAACTCGCGCAATGGCGGGTGACCCTGCTGCCCGGAACGCTGCTGCGCGCCCGCGCGGCCGTCTTTCTGGTGAGCGGAGCGGACAAAGCCGAAGCGGTGCGCGCGGTTTTTCAGGCGGCCTACGAGCCGCGCCGTTACCCGGCGCAAATCCTGCGCCACCATCCCGGCCTCGTCTGGTTCCTCGATGATGCGGCGGCCCGGCTGCTGAAAGAATAGAGAGAGATCATGTGGACCCATGGGACCGCCCCGTTGGGCGAAGTCAATCTGCACTACGTTAGCGCCGGCGCCGGCCGGCTGATCCTTTTTCTGCACGGCTTCCCGGAGTTCTGGTACGCGTGGAAAGACCAATTGGCGGAGTTCTCGCGCGACGCGCGCGCGGTGGCCTGCGACCTGCGTGGCTACAACCGCTCGTCCAAACCGGCCGACGTCCGCCAGTACGAAATGCCTCACCTGGTGGCGGACGTCGTGGGACTCATTCAGCACTTGCAACACGACCGCGCGGTCCTGGTCGGGCATGATTGGGGCGGCATCATCGCCTGGGCGGTGGCCGCGCTGCATCCGAAAACGGTCGAGCGGCTGGTAACGATCAATGCTCCGCATCCGAACGTCTTCGCGGAACGGCTTCGCACCGATCCGGCTCAACAACAGGCCAGCCGGTACATGCTGGAGTTCCGGAGTCCGGACGCCGAAGCGAAACTGTCGGCGCACTGCTTCCGCCTGCTCTCCGCGGCCGTGCTCGGGGAGGGGTTGCGCGAGGGGTATCTCGACGAGGAAGACCAGGCCGCATATCTGGACGCCTGGTCGCGGCCCGGCGCGCTGACCGGAGGTCTGAACTACTACCGCGCGGCGCGCCTCGGCCCGCCCGCTCCGGCGTTCGAGCCCGCGCCCGCACTCCCCCCGCTCAGGGTACCCCGCCCGACGCTCGTGATCTGGGGCGAACAGGATCCTTATCTGCTGCCCTGTAATCTGGACGGGCTCGAGCGCTGGGCGCCGGATCTCGAAGTGGTCCGTGTGCCCGACGCCGGACACTGGATTGTGCACCAGCGGCCAGCCTTCGTCAACGAGACCATCCGCCGCTTTTTGGATCGCTAACCCTCCCCCCGCCCCGCGCAGCCTACCAATTTCCTGGCAGAATAGAAACGAGGTCGCATTCATACCCACGCGAGTCCCCGGCTACGGAGCCGGACCGGAGCTGTCTCCGGGGAGCGCGTGCTCGGCATAAGATCATGAAGCTGATTGGGCGTAGTTGGCTGGCCCTTTCTTTAGGGCTGATGTTCCAAAGCGGTCCTGCCGGGGCGCAAGCGAAACGGCAGGTGGATTTTCAGCGGGAAGTGCGTCCGATCCTCTCGGACGCCTGTTTTGCGTGCCACGGTCCGGACAAAGGAACGCGGATGGCGGATCTGCGGCTGGACACCCGCGAGGACGCCACCGCCCCAAGAAAAAACGGCGCGGCCATCGTGCCCGGCAAACCGGAAGCCAGTCTGCTGTGGAAGCGGATTGTGGAAGAGAAACCCGCGCGGCGCATGCCGCCGCCGTATTCTCACAAGACGCTGACCAGCCAACAGCGGGAGGTGCTCAAGCGCTGGATCGAGCAAGGCGCGCCGTGGCGGGAGCACTGGTCCTTTGTGCCCCCGGTTCGTCCGGCGCTGCCCCCGGTGAAGCGCAAGGACTGGGTGCGGACGCCCATCGACCGCTTCATCCTCGCCCGGCTGGAAGCGGCGAATCTCTCCCCTGCCCCCGAGGCCGACCGCCGCACGCTCGCGCGCCGGGTGGCGCTGGACTTGACCGGATTGCCTCCGCGGCCCGAGGAGGTCGAGGCCTTTGTCAACAACCCGGCGCCCGACGCCTACGAGAAGCTCATCGACCGCTACCTGAGTTCGCCCCGCTATGGCGAGCACCGCGCCAAATATTGGCTGGACGCGGCGCGCTACGCGGATACCCACGGCATCCACGTGGACAATTACCGCGAGATGTGGCCCTACCGCGATTGGGTCACCAAGGCGTTCAATCGCAACCTGCCCTTCGACGTGTTCACCATCGAACAACTGGCCGGCGACCTGTTGCCAGACCGCACGCTCGATCAGCAGATCGCGTCCGGTTTTCACCGTTGCAACGTCACCACCAACGAAGCGGGCGTGATCATCGAGGAAGTCGAAGCGATTTACGCCAAGGACCGGGCGGACACGACGGGCGCCGTGTTCCTCGGCCTGACCGTCGGCTGTGCAAGCTGCCACGATCATAAATTCGATCCAATCTCGATGAAGGATTTTTACTCGCTGACTGCGTTCTTCCGCAACACGACGCAGAACGCCATGGACGGCAACATCCCGGACACGCCGCCCGTGGTGGTGGTGCCGCGGGATGAGGACCGGGAGCGTTGGCTGGCGGTGAACCGGAACGAAGCCGCCGTGCGCGAGGCATTGAAGCAGCGGTTGCACTCACCGGGGGAGAAGTTTGCCGCGTGGCTCCGCGAAGGCGCCTACCGGCGCATCGTGTCGCCGCTGGCGCCGGGCGCGGAATTGACCTACCTGGCCTGGGCGGGAGAGCAGGTGGAGGCGCTGCATGCCGGACGCGTACCCCTGCGCGAGGGCGTGACGGTAGGCGAATCTCCCGTGCCCGGCCAGCCGGCCCTGCGTTTCGCCAAGGGCGCGTCGCTGGAGATTCCGCGCGTCGACGCGTTGGATGGCGACCGCGCCTTCTCCTTAGCGGTCTGGTTCTTCTTCCCCACCAACGAGGATACCTTCGTGCTGGCCAGCCAATCCGACCCCAACGACAAAGGACGCGGCTGGACGATTGAGATCGGCGCGCGGGTTTCCCTGTTACGCCTGGCGGGCGATGAAGGCAAGGCGATCACGATTCGGGCGGGCCATCTCGAACAGTTGAAACCCGGCACCTGGAATCACCTGGTGTTCACGTACGACGGATCGCGAGAACAGCCAGGCTTGAACATGTTCTTGAATGGCCGCGCCATCCCGACGCAGGGCCGGGGCGATCAGAACACCCTGCTCCAGGGCTCGCTGCTGGTCAACCAACCGCTGCGGCTCGGCGGGGACGGAAAGCGGTTTTTTGAGAACGGCGCGATCGCCGACTTCCGCATTTTCAACCGGGCGCTGACCGAAGAGGAAGCGCTCGTGGCGGGGGCGTGGCCGCAACTGGTGGCGGCGCGCGCCAAGACGCCGGAGCAACTGAGTGCCGACGAGCGGGAAGCGCTGCACCGCTATTTTCTGCTCCATAACGACCAGCCCTATCAGGTGCTGGGCGAACAGTTGGCCGCCTACGCCGCCGAGAAGCGGGCCATCCGGCAGCGGGGCGCCATCACGCATGTGATGGAGGAAAAGACGGACAGCCAGCCGTTCGCGCATATCCTGCACCGCGGTCAATACGATCAGCCGCGGGAGCGGGTGGAGGCCGGTGTGCCTTCGGCGCTGCCGCCGATGCCGGCGTCGTTTCCGCGCAACCGCCTGGGTTTGGCCCGCTGGCTGGTGGATTCCGCCAACCCGCTGACCAGCCGAGTCACGGTAAACCGTTTCTGGCAGGAGGTATTCGGAACCGGTCTGGTGAAGACGAGCGAGGACTTCGGCTCCCAAGGCGAGCCGCCGTCGCACCCTGAATTACTGGACTGGCTCGCGGTGGAGTTTCGCGAGTCCGGCTGGGACGTCAAGCGGCTGTTCAAGTTGATGCTGATGTCGAGCGCCTATCGCCAGGCGGCCCTCACCACGCCGGACAAGCTGGAAAAAGACCCGGACAATCGCCTGCTGTCCCGCGGACCGCGCTTCCGCATGGAAGGCGAAATGATCCGCGATTACGCGCTGGCGGCCAGCGGTCTGCTGTCGCCCGCCGTCGGCGGTCCCAGCGTGAAGCCATACCAGCCAGACGGGATTTGGGAAGCGGTGGCGATGGTCGGCAGCAATACCCGCTTCTATAAGCGCGACCAGGGCGAACCGCTCTACCGCCGCAGCCTCTATTGGTTCTGGAAGCGAAGCGCGCCGCCGGCTTCCATGGAGATCTTCAACGCTCCCACGCGAGAATCCTGCACCGTCCGGCGCGAACGCACCAACACGCCGCTCCAGGCGCTGGTCACAATGAATGACCCGCAGTTTGTGGAAGCCGCCCGGGTGCTGGCGGAACGGACGCTGCGGGAAGGCGGCGCAGACTTCGACCAGCGGTTGGATTTCCTGACCGCGCGCCTGATTTCCCGGCCGCTCGATGAACGGGAACGCGCCGTGGCCCGCCGCGCCTACCAGGATTATCTCCGCTTCTATGATTCGCAACCGGCCGAGGCGGCAAAGCTGCTGAGCGTCGGCGAGTATCCGGCGGACGCGCGCCTGCCCAAGGCCGAGTTCGCCGCGTTCACCATGGTGGCCAACCAGATGATGAATCTGGACGAAGTGCTGAACAAGTAAAGGAACCGAGCCATGCACCCTTCCGACGAAACCGTGTTATTGCAGACCCGGAGGCAATTGCTGGGACAGGGGGCGCGCGGATTCGGCGCGCTGGCCTTGGCCGCGCTGCTCGGCCGCGACGTCCGGGGCGCCGCCCGCGTGGAGAGCAAGGGCGGCCTGCCCGGCTTGCCCCATTTCCCGCCCAAGGCCCGCCGCGCCATCTACCTGCACATGGTGGGGGCGCCGCCGCAGATCGAATTGTTTGACCATAAACCCCAGATGGCCGAGTGGTTCGACAAGGACCTGCCCGATTCCATCCGGCAGGGCCAGCGGTTGACCACGATGACCTCCGGCCAGAGCCGCTTTCCCATTGCGCCGTCCGTGTTCAAGTTCCAGCAGCATGGCCAGAGCGGGGCGTGGATTTCCGAGCTGCTGCCGTACACCGCCAGGATGGCGGACGACATCGCGATCGTGCGGTCCATGCACACCGAGGCCATCAACCACGAACCGGCGATCACGTTCATCCAGACGGGCAACATGATCGCCGGCCGGCCGTGCATCGGCTCCTGGATCGCCTACGGGCTGGGCAGCATGAACCAGGACCTGCCCACGTTCGTGGTCATGAACGCCAGCCACACCCACCCGCGGGCGAACGTGCAGGCGATTTCGGCCCGCTTGTGGAGCGCCGGGTTTCTCTCCGCGCAGTACGCGGGCGTCGCACTGCGGTCCGGCGCCGACCCCGTGCTCTACATCAACAATCCAGACGGGGTGCCCACGGCGATGCGGCGCCGCATGCTCGACGCTCTGGGCGAGTTGAATCAGATTCAGTACGAGCGGCTCGGCGACCCGGAAACCCAGGTGCGCGTAGCTCAGTACGAAATGGCGTTCCGCATGCAAGCCTCCGTTCCCGAACTGACCGACCTGGCCAAGGAACCCGAGAGCATCTACGAGATGTACGGCCCGGACGCGCGGAAGCCCGGCACGTTCGCCTATAGCGCGCTCATGGCGCGCCGCTTGATCGAGCGCGGCGTGCGGTTTGTCCAAATCTACCACCGCGGCTGGGACGTGCATGGCAACCTGCCCGAGGTTCTCCCCAGCCAGTGCAAAGACGTCGATCAGCCCTGTTGGGCGTTAGTGCAGGATTTGAAGCAGCGCGGTCTGCTCGAGGATACCGTCGTGGTGTGGGGCGGCGAATTCGGCCGCACGATCTATTCCCAGGGCAAGCTGACCCCCACCGACTACGGGCGAGACCATCACCCGCGGTGTTTCAGCCTCTGGCTTGCCGGCGGGGGAGCGAAAGGCGGCGTCGTGTACGGGGAAACGGACGATTTCTCGTACAACATCGTCAAGGATCCTGTTCATGTGCGCGACTTCCAGGCGACGCTGCTTCACCTGTTCGGCATCCAACACGAGAAGTTCTCTTACAAGTATCAGGGGCTGGACCAGCGGCTGACGGGCGTGGAGCCTGCGCACGTCGTCAAGGGACTGCTCGCCTGAGGGCGCGGCCGGCAGCAAGCCGGTCTAAGACTTTACCTCGGACTCGGCCCAGCCGGTGGTGAAGTGCGTCTGGCCGGCGGTCCGGCTGGTGCCCATCTCTGCCGCTTTCAGCAGCTTGTGGACGGTCTTGTGCTGTGGCAGGTTGGCCTCGAGGAAGTCGATGCCCTCGGCGGTGATCATCAGGCTGGAGCGATCGTCCGGCATGATGTATCGCTTGGCCTTCAGGTACCAGACCGTGAAGGTCAGGTGTTCGCGCGGCACGAACATCAGGTTTTCCAATTCGAGCATGGAAAGCGCCGGCTGCCCGGGGTTCGTCTTCCGGCGGTTGTACAAGAGGCAGAGGATGCCCATCCGCCGGTTGGACTCCCCGTCCACGCCTTCGGTGAACTCCTTGGTCATGAAGATGGGGACCGGGTTGTGCTTCTGCGCTTCCCAGAGCTGATCGTATTCTTTGCGCCGCTGCTCATCGGAAAGCACCTTGTAGGCTTCCTTCACGCGCAGGAACTTCTCCCGGTCGCCGGTTTCGGTGTTGTCCGGATGGTAGCGGCCCGCCAGCAGGCGGTACACACGCTTGATCGCCTCGATATCCGCCTTGGGTTCGATCTGGAGCAGTTCGTAATAGTCAACGAACTCTTCGTCTGCCATGCTGTCCACGGGTCCTTTCCAGGACTCCCCCTTATGATATCGTCAACGGCCAACCGGAGAGGTTAGGGGAGCGGCTAGGAATCCCCTGAAAATATCTCCCAATTTTCCTCTATCCGCGTACTGGCCCCGCCTGGGAGTACCAGCGGTCAAGGCCTTTCAAAAACCAGCACATACTGGCTGCCGGGGAGGTGATCGCGCCGGGACAGGAGGCGGAAGCCGGCCGCTTCGATCTCCTGAATCACCTCCGGCTGATCCGCCCGGATGTGCTCCATGGCATCGCCGTTGGGCATGGCTCCGGGACGGCGGTAAAAGTCGACCACCACCAGCCGTCCGCCCGGCCGGATTCCGCGGCGCAGCCCGGCCAGCATCTCCGAGGGATAGTCGTAATGGTGATAGGCGTCCAGCGTCAGCGCCAGATCCACGCTGGCGGGCTTGAGGCGCGGGTCGCGCTCGGTTCCCTTGACAAACTGAACATTGCCAAGCCCTTGCCGCGCGGCATACTCCTTGGCTTTCTCCAGAAAGTCGTCGTGAATGTCCTCGGCCACCACCTGGCCCTCCGGCCCCACGGCCTTGGAAAGAAACGGCAGCATGTACCCGGCGCCCGCGCCGATATCGGCCACCACCATGCCCGGGCGCAAATCCAGCAAACCGAGCAGTTGCTCCGGCTTCTGGGTATGGTCCCGGTCCGATCGCAGCAGCATGGCGGCCACGCGGGCCCGGCCTTCGCTGGTCGCGTAGCCTTTGTTGGCGTTGGCCGCCACCTGGGCGGGCAGCACCCCGGCCGACAACAGAATAAACAGAATAAGAAGCAGCGGTCTCATGCGGTTCTTTCCATCCTACAACTGCGGCTCCATCGGCAGCGCCAGAGGCGGCTCCACCATGAAATCGAGCCCGGCCATGCGGTCCACCGCCTCGCGCAGCGCGCCTTCCTGCGTAGGCTCCACCGTGATCACGAACGGCAGGTCGTCCTTGGTGTCGCACGGTTCCTGGAGCACCGCGTCCAGGCTGACGCGCTTTTCGGCCAGGATGCCCGCCAGCGCGGCAATGATTCCCGGACGGTCCTGGACCCGAAACCGCAGATAGAAGGCGCGTTTCTGCACCGTCACCGGCAAAGGTTGGTGTTGGCCCAGCCGTTCGTGCGCGAACGGCGAGACGCGCTCCGGACTCCCCGCGCGGATTTCCCGGGCCACCCTCATCAAGTCGCTGACCACCGCCACGCCGGTGGGATGCGGTCCCGCGCCCCGGCCGTAGTAAAGCGTGTCGGCGCCGTAACGGCCTTTGACCATGACCGCGTTGTAGGCGCCCATCACGCTGGCCAGCATCGAACCGGCCGGCACCAGCGTGGGCCGCACCGACAACAGGAATCCATCGTCGCGCCGGTGCGCCGCGCACAGCAGCCGGATGCGGTGCCCCAGTTTGCGCGCGTACTGGAAATCCATGGGCGAAATGCGCCGGATGCCCTCGACGTAAATATCGCCGGGACGGATCCGTTCGCCGAAGGCCAGGGCCGCCAGGATGGCGAGCTTGGAGCGCGCGTCGTAACCGTCCACGTCCGCCGACGGGTCGGCTTCGGCGTAGCCCAAGCCCTGGGCTTCCCGCAGTACGGAGTCGAATGGCGCGCCGCGCTGCTCCATCTCGGTCAGGATGTAGTTGCTGGTGCCGTTGAGGATGCCCCAGAGCGACATCACCTGGTCGCCCGAGATGCCCTCCCGCAACACGGCATGGATCGGGATTCCGCCCGCCACGCTCGCCTCCATGGCCAGGTTGATGCCGGCGCCGATCGCCCGGTCCCATAACTCGGCGCCCTCCAGGGCGATGAGTTCTTTGTTGGCGGTCACCACCGACTTGCCGTGCGCAATGGCCGCCTCGATAATCTGGCGCGCCACGGTGGTGCCCCCGACCAGTTCCGCCACCACATCGACTTCCGGATGCCGCACCACTTCCCGCCAGTCGGCGGTGCGCAACACGCCGGCGAACGCCTCGGGCAGCGTCTTGGTATGCACTGAACGGCTGCACACCGCGGTGACCCGCAGCGGAAAGCCGAGTTTGCGCTCGATCGCCTCGCGGTTTCCCGCCAGAATCGCCAGCGTTCCGGACCCCACATGGCCCAAACCCACGATGCCGACGCGCACTTCGTCCATAGGAAATCAGGATAACGCGCGGCCGTGAGCCCGGGCGAACGGCCAACGCCGGTGACCTGCCGGCCACGGTTAACCTTTTTTTCTTGCCGCTGCGCGGCGAACTGAAGGACACTAGAAGTTTCGGGAAACTCATGGCTTCGCTCGAACGCAACGGCAGGAAAAACGCGCTCGTCATCGATCCCTCCGAGCGGTGGACGGTGCAGGACTCCCGGGACCTGTACGACATCGCGGCCTGGGGCAAGGGATACTTCTCGATCGATGACCACGGCCACGTGCGCGTGCATCCCACCAAGGAACCGCACCGGTCCATCGACCTCAAAGAGTTGGTCGACAAACTGGTTCTGCGCGGCATCTCGCTGCCGATCCTGATCCGTTTCGCCGAGATCCTGAAGCACCGCCTGGGCGAATTGCACGAAACCTTCGCCCAGGCGATCGCCGACCACAAGTACACCGGACGTTACATCTGCGTGTATCCGATTAAGGTGAATCAGCAACGCCAGGTGGTCGAGGAGGTGCTGGAGTTCGGGCGGCCGCTGGGCTTCGGCCTCGAAGCCGGTTCCAAGCCGGAGTTGCTGGCCGTCATGGCGCTGGCCGACAACACCACCCCGATCATCTGCAACGGCTTCAAGGATGACGAATACATCGAAATGGCCATGCTGGCGCAGAAAATCGGCCGGCAGATTGTTCCGGTGATCGAGAAGTTCACCGAACTGGAACTGGTGCTGCGCTACGCGGGCAAGGTGGGCGTGCGGCCGATGATCGGCATTCGGGTCAAACTGGCCAGCCGCGGCTCCGGGCGGTGGAAATCCTCCGGCGGCTACCGCTCCAAGTTCGGGCTGACCGTCGGCGAGGCCATGGCGGTGCTCGAGCAGCTCAAGGCCCGCGACATGGCCGACTGCCTGCAACTGCTGCATTTCCACCTGGGCAGCCAGATCACCAATATCCGGCAGGTGAAAGGCGCGGTCAACGAAGCCGCCCGCCTGTATGTCGAGTTGTGCCGGCTCGGCGCCGGCTTACGCTACCTCGACGTCGGCGGCGGGCTCGGCATCGACTACGACGGCTCGCAGACCGACTTTGAATCCAGCGTGAACTACACGTTGCAGGAGTATGCCAACGACGTGATCTACCACGTCCAGAGCGTCTGCGACGAGGCGCAAGTGGCGCATCCCAGCATTATCACCGAGAGTGGGCGCGCCATCGCGGCGTATCACAGCGTGCTGGTGTTCAACGTCCTGGGCGTCTCCGGCTTCGCCGAGGAAGATGCGCTGCCCAACCTGCCCGCCGAACCCGAGCAGCCGCTGGTGGATTTGCAGGAAACCTACCGCTCGCTCTCCGTGAAGAACCTGCTCGAGAGCTTCCACGACGCCCAGCAGGCGCTCGACGCGGCCCTGAACCTGTTCAGCCTCGGCTACCTGCCCATCGAGCAGCGCTGCCTTGCCGAGTCCCTCTACTGGAGCATTTGCCGCCGCATCGCCAAGCTCGCCCACGAACTCGATTACTTTCCCGAGGAATTCGAAGGGCTGGACGCGATGCTCTCGGATACGTACTTCTGCAATTTTTCCCTGTTCCAGAGCATGCCCGACAGTTGGGCCATAAAGCAGCTATTTCCCATCATGCCGATTCACCGCCTGGACGAGAAGCCCGACCGCCACGGGGTGCTCGGCGACATCACTTGCGATTCCGACGGGAAGGTGGATCAGTTCATCGACCGGCGGGATGTGAAACGCACGCTGCCTCTCCACCGCTTCGACGGGCGCGACTATTACCTGGGCGCCTTCCTGGTGGGCGCTTATCAGGAGATCCTTGGCGACTTACACAATCTGTTTGGCGACACCAACGCCGTGCATGTGCGCATGAGCGAGTCCGGCGAGGCCTTGCTGGAAACCGTGATCAAGGGCGACACGGTCCGGGAGGTGCTCAACTACGTGCAGTTCTCGACTGACGCCCTCATGAATCAACTGCGGCGCGATGTCGAGCGGGCGTTGCGCGAAGGAAGAATCGGCTACGAGGAGTCGGGCCGGCTGCTGCGGTTTTACGAAGACGGATTGCACGGTTACACGTACCTGGAGGAGCCGCACTCGCTGTGATCACCGCGCCCGCCCTGGAGCAATACGTCCTCTCCCTGCTGCCGCCCCGCGACCCCGTGCTGGCGGAAATGGAGCACTACGCGGCCGAACAGCGGGTGCCGATTGTCGGGCCGGCGGTGGGCCAGTTGCTCGCGCTGCTGGTCCGGTTGAGCGGCGCGCGGAGAGTTTTTGAGCTGGGATCGGCGATCGGCTACTCCACCATCTGGCTCGCCCGCGCGGCCGGCGAGCATGCGGAAGTGCACTACTCCGATGGCAGCCCGGCAAACGCCCGCCGCGCCGGGGACTACTTCGCGCGCGCCGGCGTGGCGGACCGGATTCGCGTCCATACCGGGGACGCGCTCGCAGCGCTCGCCTCCACCACGGGAGAGTTCGACCTGATTTTCAACGATGTCGACAAGGAAGGCTACCCGGACGTACTGCGCGCGGTCCCGCCCCGCCTTCGCCAGGGCGGCTTGCTCGTTACCGACAATACGCTGTGGCACGGGCGCGTGCTGGAGCCCCGCGAACCGTCCGATCATGGCGTCGTGGAATTCAACCGCCTGCTTTCGCAGGACTCCCGCTTCTGCACCAGCCTGCTCCCTTTACGGGACGGCGTGTCGGTGGCGTTGAAATTGTAGGTCTACACGGGCGCAGGCGGCGGCATCGCGGGCGGCCGGCCGACGGCGCGCGTCTCCCCGTAATCGGCCGGCATCGCGATCCAGGCGACAAGGTAGGCCAGGAACCCGGTGCCAAACGCCAACGCCACCACCAGCCAGATGATCCGCACCAACGTGACATCCACGTTCAGATAACGCGCAAACCCCGCGCACACGCCGGCGATCTTTTTCTCGTGCATGGGCCGGCTCAACCGCTGCGCCGGCCGCGCCGCCGGAGACGGCGCGTTCGGGTCCGTGGACCAGCCGCAGGATGGACAAAACCGGTCGCCATCGCCCAACTGGCGTCCGCAGTGCGTGCAGTACATCGTCGCCTCCTTCTGGCTATCTATCAAACTGATACGAGCTTCGCCAGTCAAAAGTTCAGCCGCGCTAACCTGAAACTATGCTTTTCCTTTCTGAGCAGGACGTGCGCGCGCTGTTGCCCATGCCGGCGGCGATTGACCTGGTGGCGGACGCCTTTGCCGGCCTCGGGTCGGGCGCGGCGCTCAACCAGCCGCGGCGGCGCCTGATTCTCCCCTCAGGCAGCGTCCTGCACCAGATGGCGGGCGCCTGCGGTCCCTATTTTGGAACCAAGTTTTACTCGACCAACCGCAAGCACGGCGCCTGGTTTTTGTTCGCCCTGTACCGCGCCGAAGATGGCCGTCCGCTGGCCTTGCTGGAGGCGAATCACCTCGGCCAAATCCGCACGGGCGCGGCCAGCGGCTACGCCACGCGGCTGCTGGCCGCGCCGGACGCCGATACGGTGGGTCTGCTCGGGAGCGGTTTCCAGGCCCGGACCCAACTGGAAGCCCTGGCCGCGGTCCGCCCTCTCCGCCGCGCCCGCGTCTGGAGCCGCTCGGAGGCCAACCGGCAGCGCTTCGCGGTGGAGAGCGCGGTCCAGCTCGGCATCGAGGTCGAAGCGGCGGCGACCGCGGAGGACGCCGTCCGGGGCGCATCCATCGTGGTCACCGCCACCAACGCCAAGGACCCCGTCCTGGAGGCCGCCTGGGTTGCGCCGGAAGCGCACATTAACGCCATCGGATCCAACCAGGCGAACCGCAGAGAGCTGCCAGCGGAGTTGATCGCCAAGGCCGCCCTGATCGCGGTGGATTCGCTCGAACAGGCCCGCATCGAGTCAGGCGATCTGATCTTGAGCGAACCAGAGCATCACTGGGATCCCCGGAAGATCGTCGAACTGGCGGGCGTTTCGGGCAAGCGGCGGGAAGGGATAACGATATTCAAATCGAACGGGCTGGGCGTGCAGGACGTTGCCGTGGCGGGCCATGTCTATGAGCAGGCGCTCAAACAAAAACGCGGGAAGGAATGGCCGATGTTTTACTCTTGAGCGCCGAGTTGCTGCTCGATCTCGCGCCAGGCGCTGATTTTCAGCCTGCGGCAGACCCAACACAGACGCTCGGGTGCGTCGCCCGAAGGGTCCGCAGTCAACTCGGGAGACGCCTCTGCGCCGCAAACGACGCAGCGTCCAGGTTTCTTCAGCCGGTCGCTCACGACAGATCGCTTGGCTTGTTCCAGAATTTCGGGCGAGACCACCGGGTCCGGTTTAGGCGATCGTTTGCGCATCTGACTGGCCTCCCCCCTTCGCTTTCCACTATGGCAGAAACCACGGTGCGGCACAAGAGCCGCGAAACCGCAGGCAGCGATCTACGCCGCCTGCGGGAACTTCACAACCATCGCCGCGTCCAGACTGGAGGCGCAGCGCGGGCACTTCTGGCCCGGAGCCACCACCGCTTTCTTTCCGCCGCGAATCACCTGCCCATCCACATACCGCGTGCAGATGGGGCAATAAAGTACTCCCATCGTCTTGTTATCCATCATCATTGCTGTCATCGTTCCGTACTCCTCGCTCGCTTCAAAGGACGTTGGATTTCAGGAAAAGGTTCAGCAAATTTTTGCGGTGTGATCGCGAGCCTCGCAGGCGCGCAACAACCCTCGCGCCCGCCGTACTACCCTTGCTGAAATCCAGGATTAGAAGCCGGTGCGCTACGCGCCCTGCGGGGAAGCGCACCCATGGTCCTAGCGGACCAACAACCAGTGTACCCTCCCGGGGACTGTGCCCGCAACTGGCCGTACTCTCCTACTACGCCTCCGCCGCAGTCCGCTTCGGGCTCGGAATCGCGTCGCCCAGAATGGATCCGCCCCCTTCGCTTACGTAGTTGCGATTCCATGCGGGAATCTCCACCACCACGTCACCCTTCACCACGCATTGGCAACCCAGCCGGCTGTGCAGCGTCAGGTCCGCCGCCATGTCCAACCGGTCTGCCTCATCGTCCTCCATCGGCGAGAGGTTCGCCTCGCCTTCTTTCACCACGACGTGACAGGTCGTACAGGCGCAACTTCCGCCACAAGCGTGCTCCAGGTGGACCCCGAAGTTCATCGCGATGTCCAGCAGCGACCCCGGCTTCCCATGGCCCTGATAGGGCAGATTGTCCAAGTCAAATTCCACCGTCTGATTTGCAGGTAGAAACGTTACCTTCGGCACATCTTAAAAGATATCAGAGCGACGAAAAGGATTCAAAGATCTAGAAGCATTGATATATTGACCACTTTGATCCGAGATGGACCGCTAGGCAACGGTATCCGCTTGCCCTAGAATGAGGGCGCGTATGTACGAACACCTGCTCCCGATCCGGGACATCGCTGCCAAGTTGCAGATCCCGGAAACCTTGCTGGAATCATACGGCAACTACAACGCGAAGCTCCGCCTGGAGCTGCTCGATCAGTACCCACCTAGCCGTGGAAAACTCATCCTGGTTACGGCGGTTACTCCGACCGCACACGGCGAGGGCAAGACAGTCGTCTCCGTCGGCCTCGCCCAAGCTCTCTGGCGGATCGGCCGGCGAGCCGTCGCTACGATCCGCGAGCCATCGCTCGGCCCGGTGTTCGGGATCAAAGGCGGAGCGACCGGCGGGGGGCGCTCCAAGCTGGAACCAAGCGAGATCATTAACCTGCACTTCAACGGCGATTTCCATGCGGTCACGGCCGCGCATAACCTGCTGGCGGCTCTGATCGACGCGCACTTGCATCACGGCAATGAACTCGGCTTGGACGTGGACAATATCTTCTGGCCGCGGACGCTCGACACCAATGACCGCGCCCTGCGCCATATTGTGGTGGGACTGGGCGGGAAGGCGAACGGCGTGCCGCGCGAGAGCGGGTTCGTGATTACGGCCGCCTCGGAGGTGATGGCGTGCCTCGCCTTGGCGCGTTCCCGCGAGGATCTGCGGCAGCGCCTGGGCGACATCGTCATCGGCTTTAACGGGAAAGGCGAAGCCGTGCGCGCCCGCGACCTGGGCGCAACGGGGGCGATGATGGTCCTGCTGAACGAGGCCATCATGCCCAACCTGGTGCAAACCACCGAGCACACCCCCGCCATCGTCCACGCGGGACCGTTCGCCAACATCGCGCACGGCACCAGCAGCATCCTGGCGCAGAAAATGGGCGCCGCCCTGGCGGACTACGTGGTGAACGAATGCGGTTTCGCCGCCGACCTGGGCGCGGAGAAATACTTCGACATCGTCCTGCCGGCCGCCGGATTGCGCCCCGCCGTGGCTGTGCTGATCGCGTCCGTGCGAGCGGTGGCGGCGCAGAGCGGGGTCGACCGGGTTTCGCCCGCTACGCTGGCCAAGGGATCCGCGAACCTGCGGAAACATCTCGAGAACCTCCGCAAGTTCCGCGTGCCGGTGGTGGTGGCCATCAACCGGTTCTCGTCCGACAGCGAGGAGTCGCTCCAATGGCTGCGCGATTTCTGCCGGGATCATGGCGTCGCCAGCGCGGTCGCCGATGTGTTCCAGCGGGGCGGCGAGGGCGGCATCCAACTGGCTGAGGTCACCGCGGCTGCCGCCGACGCCAACGGCGAACCCGAAGCCACGCCGCTCTACGATTCCGGCCTCCCGCTGGAGGAGAAGGTCGAGCGCATCGCCCGCGAAGTCTACGGCGCCGGCCCGGTTCATTTCGAGAGCGAGGCCCGCCGCAAGCTGAAGCGTTTCCGCGAACTCGGCTTCGGCCACCTGCCGGTTTGCATGGCCAAGACGCAATCCTCGCTGACCGACAACCCGAAGATGCTGGGTGCGCCGGAGGGCTTTCCCTTCACCGTCACCAACGCGTTCCTGTCCGCCGGCGCCGGCTTCGTGGTGGTGATCGCGGGCAACATGCTGCTGATGCCGGGCCTGGGCAAATCGCCGGCGGCTTTGCGCATGGACGTGGACGCGCACGGCAATATCATCGGTTTGGAATAAAGCCACGCGGGGCGCACGCTGGATCCCGGTGGCGAACTCTTCGCGGTGCAGGGGCACGCCACGCCGGCCGCAGACGCGGCCGCCGAATTCTACTCCACGTACAGAAATTCGTTGGAGTTCAGGAGCACGCGGCAGAGCGCGTCCAATTCGCCAGCAAACGACTGGAACCGCGCGGCCTCGGCAGGGGTGGGGTCGCGCCCCAGCACCAGCCGGAAGGCGTACCGGATTTGCGCGGCGCGATCCGGTCCCGCGGCGGCCGCGGCGCGCGCGGCCAGGTGGAGCGATTCCTCGTGCACCAGGTTACCGTTCATCATTGAGAGCGCCTGGAGCGGCGTCGTCGTGGCGCTGCGGCGTTCGCACGATTCGCTGAACACGGGCGCGTCGAAGGCGGCCAGCATCGGCAGCGGCATCGAGCGGCGCTGGAACGTGTAAATCGAGCGCCGGCGGGCGTCGGCTTCGGTTTCATTGGTTTCCCACATCAGTCCACCGCCGCGCCCGTAGCGGGCAAAATCGGCCAAGTCTGCCGGCAACGGCGGGAACACGCTCGGGCCGCCCATCTCGGGGTTCAGGCGTCCGCTGACCGCCAGGATGCTGTCGCGGATTTCCTCGGCGGTCAGACGCCGGCGCGGGAAACGCCACCACAGCCGGTTTTCCGGGTCGGCCGGGTTGGCGTTCATCGCCGGGTTTTCCGCTGCCTGGGTATAGACCGCCGAGTTCAACATCAGGCGGTGCATCGCTTTGATGCTCCAGCCCTCCTCGACGAAACGGTGCGCCAGCCAGTCCAGCAGTTCGGGATGCGTGGGGCGTTCGCCGTTGACGCCGAAGTCGCTGGGCGTGGCCACGATGCCGGTCCCGAAATGATGCTGCCAGATACGGTTGACCATCACGCGGGCGGTGAGAGGGTTGTCCGGACTGGCGATCCAGCGGGCCAGCGTCAGCCGCCATCCCCGGGTGGGAAACTGGCGGTAGCGGTCCTGTTCGATCACGGCGTTCCCGGCCTTGCCCGTCAGCGCCGGGGGGAATCCGGCCTCGACCGGTTCGCCCGGCTGGCGGTAATCGCCGCGGATCAGGACGCGGGTGGGAGGCAAGCCGGGACCATTCGGCGGGCCGGGAACATTGCGGACCGTGAGCGCCACCGGACGCCACCGGCCCAGACGCCGCTCGAAGACCTCCACCCGTTCCGACAGCTCGCGGTGGCGTTCCCGCTCGGCCTCAGAAAAGATCGTGGAACTCCGCCGGGCTACTTCCGCCCGCAGGTCGGCCAGCGCGAGCGTGTCAAACCGGCCCAGGGGATCGGTCCCCCCGGCCGCGTACCCCGCCTTCAGTTTCGCCAGCAGGTGTTCCTCGTATCCGTCCAGCAGTCTGCGCTCCTCCGGATCCTGCGTGCGGTCGGCATCGTCCCGCAGGTCCGCGTGACGCTGCCGCTCGCCCGGAGTGAAAATCCCGCCGCCGGCGCGGCGCAACTCCAGCCGCAAGTCTTCCTTGGTGACTTCCTTGCCGGCGGCCTGCTGTTTGCGCGCCGCGACCAACCGCGGGAGCAAGGCTGCCTCGAACTCGTCCAGTTCGCGTTTCTCGGGACCATCTTTGAGCCGCTGTTCGTATGCGCGGATCCTGGCGGCGGCTTTTTCGGCGAAGGCGGGATCCTTGTACGGCACTTCGACGTTCTCCACCTGGATCGCGTTGAAGAAGGCCTGAAACCGGTAATAGTCGCGCTGCGGGAGGGGATCGTACTTGTGATCGTGGCAGCGGGCGCAGCCAATGGTCAGCCCCAGGAACACCGACCCGGTCACGGAGGTGACTTCGCTCAGGTAGTTCTGGCGGACTTCATCGGCGACCAGGTTGGAGCGGTCCCAGGGCGCGACGCGCAAGAAGCCGAGCGGGATGTGCCCCTGGATGTCCGGCGCATAGTTGTTGCGCGTCTTGCTGTGCTCGTCGGCGCCGGCCAGTTGCAGCAGGACGAAGCGGTCGTAGGGCAGGTCGCGGTTGAACGCCTCGATCACCCAATCGCGGTAGCGCCAGGCGTTGCCGATCGCGCCGTCGCCTTCCAGTCCGCTGGTCTCTCCGTAGCGGACCAGGTCGAGCCAGTGGCGGCCCCACTTCTCGCCGTACCGGGGGTCAGTCAGCAGGCGCTCCACGAGGCGCGGGTAGGCGTCCGGCGAGGAGTCTTTTTCAAACGCGCCAACCTCCTCGGGCTGAGGCGGCAGGCCGATCAGGTCGAAGTACACCCGCCGGATGAGGACACGGCGGGAGGCGGCGGGCGCGGGGCGCAACCCCGCCGCCTCGATTCTCGCCAGGATGAACGCATCGATCGGGTTGCGGACCCAACTGGGATCCCGGACGTTCGGGATGGCGGGTTTGACGGGCTTTTCGAAAGGCCAGCGCCACCCGGCCGCTTCCGGAGCACGCTCGGCGGGGAGTTCGCGAATCCAGGTTTCCAGGCGTGCGATGTCGGTCTCGGCCAACTCGCGGCCGAGCGGCATCCTCGGCGAGAGACTGCCGCGGACCATGCGGATCAGCGGGCTGCGCTCGGGGTGGCCGCCGATCACCGCCTTGCCGTGCTTCTTGCCTCCGGCAAGTACGGCGGCGAGCGATGCCACCGAGAAACCACTGGTGTTGGTTTCGGCCGAGTGGCATGCTCCGCATTGGGCGGCCAGCAGAGGCGCGATGTCGCGGGCGTACTCCACCTGCGCGGCAGCGGCGGCCACGGCGATAAACAGACACCCGGAGAGCCGGAAGCGCATGGGCGGTGAACAGCAGTGTATCAAACAGCGCCGGACAGGCCGCGCCGGCTCAGGGCTCGATTCGGGTTCCGAGCACGGCCAGGAATTTCGCCAGCCACTCCGGGTGGGCCGGCCAGGCGGGCGCGGTCACCAGATTCCCGTCGGCGTACGCCTGGTCCACCGGGCAATCCACCCACTGCGCGCCGGCGCGGCGCACCTCGGGCCCCACCGCCGGATAGGCCGTGCAGGCGCGGCCTTCCAGCACGCCCGCGGCAGCCAGCAACTGCCCGCCATGGCAGATGGCGGCGACCGGTTTGTTGGCGTGCGCGAAATGGCGGACGACCGCGAGCACGCGCTCGTCGAGGCGGAGGTACTCCGGCGCGCGTCCGCCTGGGATCACCAGCGCGTCGTATTCCTCGGGGCGGACCTGGTCGAACGTGGCGTTCAACTGGAAATTGTGACCGGGCTTTTCGCTGTAGGTCTGGTCGCCTTCGAAGTCGTGGACGGCGGTGCGTACCTTGTCTCCCGCTCCCTTGCCGGGGCAGACGGCGTCGACCGAGTGGCCGACCATCCGCAGCGCCTGGAATGGAACCATCACCTCGTAGTCTTCAACGTAGTCGCCAACCAACATGAGGATCTTTTTCGCAGCCATACGGACACACTGTACCGCAGGCCGCCCGCGGCGGAACCAGGATGCGATACGATGTCGGACAGCAGCGCGCTCCCGCTAAAGAATTCCAGCGCGGTTGCCGATTACAGGAGTATATGGGCTATACACGGGCAGAGAGCCGCATGCTCTGCGCCGAGCTGGTCAACATCGCCTGGAGAGAAACGTCCGGGCGAGGCCGCCGGGCGACGGCCATCCTCGAGAACATCTCCGCGTCGGGGGCGTGTCTGCAACTGGAACGGCCTTTGGCGGTGGATACGGAAGTCGCGTTGCGGCTGCCGAAAACGCAGTTGCGCGGACGGGTCCGCTACTGCGTGTACCGCGATATCGGTTACTTCATCGGGCTGCAATTCGCCGAAGGCTCGCGCTGGAACCGGCGGCTCTTCCAGCCGCAGCACCTGCTGGATTTGCAGCGGCTGCTGGCGCGCGCCATTAGAGGCGCGGCCAAACGGGCGCAGCGCCAGCCCGAATCCATCCAATAGACGCCGGCGTCAATACGCCGCCAGCCAGCGCGCTTTTTCCGCAATTTTTGCCGCATTGGGCAGGAAGGCTTCCTCCAGCGGCGGGCTGAACGGAACCGGACAATCCGGAGCGGCGATCCGCACCACCGGGCCGTCCAAGTCTTCGAAACAGTGCTCGGTGATCCGGCTGGCCACCTCTCCGCCCACCCCTCCCGACAGCGTCGCTTCATGCAGCACGATCACTTTGGACGTCTTGCGCACGCTCGCGAAAACGGCCGCGTCGTCGAGCGGTTGCAGGGTGCGCAGATCGACGATCTCGAGCGAGACGCCCTCGCGGTCCAACTGCTCGGCGGCTTCCAGGGCCGCATGCACCATCGCTCCGTAGGTGATGACGCTGAGGTCACGGCCGGGGCGGACCACCGCCGCCTTGCCAATCGGCACGGTGTAGTCGCCCTCGGGCACCTCTTCCTTGATGCGGCGGTAAAGCGCTTTGTGCTCGAAGAACAGGACCGGGTCGTTGTCCCGAATTGCCGCTTTGATCAGACCTTTGGCGTCCCGCGCGGTGGCTGGCGCCAGAATCTTCAATCCGGGCGTATGCGTGAACAGCGCCTCGGGATTCTGCGAGTGGAAGGGCCCGCCATGAATCCCGCCGCCGGACGGCGCCCGCACCACGATCGGCACGGCGGCGCCCCAACGGTAGCGGCACTTGGCGGCGAAATTCACAATCTGGTCGTACGCGCACGTGATGAAGTCCGAGAACTGCATCTCGGCCACGGGCCGCAGGCCCAGCAAACTGGCGCCGATGGCCGCGCCGACAATCGCGGACTCACTGATCGGGGTATCCACCACGCGGCGTTCGCCAAACCTTTCCAGAAAACCCTCGGTGACCTTGAACGCGCCGCCGTACACGCCGATATCCTCGCCGAGCAGGAAGACGTTGGGTTCGCGCTCCATTTCCTCCCAGAGCCCCTGGCGGATCGCTTCCAAGTAGGTCAACGTCATGCGCGCGTCTCCGGGTCGTAGACGTGCTCGAGCAACTCGGACGGATCGGGGTACGGCTGCGCCTCCGCCCAGGCGACCGCTTCATCGACCTCGCCGCGAATGTCGGCGTCGATGCGGCGGATTTCCTCCTCCGACGCCCAGCCTTCCTCCTGCATCAGGCGCTCGAGGCGCAAAATCGGGCACTTGGCGCCCCATTCTTCCCACAGGTGCTGGGGAACGTAGTGGGCGGCGTCGTGCGCCGAGTGGCCCGTCATGCGGAAGGTCTTGCATTCCACCAGGTAGGGACCTAAGCCGGCGCGTGCGTGCGCGACCGCGCGCCCGGCGGCCTCGTAGACCGCCAGCACGTCGTTGCCATCCACGATTTCGGCGGGAATCCCGTAGGCCGGAGCGCGGTCGGCTACGTTCGCGCACGCCATTTGCTTGGCCAGGGGCGTCGAGTACGCGTACTGGTTGTTGTTGCAGATGGCGACCAGCGGCGCTTTCTGAACCGCGGCCAGATTCAGGCCCTCGTGCCAGTCGCCCCGGCTGGTGGCGCCATCGCCAAAAAAGACAAAAGCGACATTGCGGGTTCCCTGGTACTTCAACGCCATCGCCGCTCCGGCGGAAACCGGTACGGACGCGGCCATGGCGCTGATGATGGCCACCAGCCGCCGGCGCATGTCGCCCATGTGCATGTTGCCGTCTTTGCCGCGGGTCAGACCGCCTACCCGCCCCATGTATTGGGCGAACACCTCGCGGGGCGTCACGCCGCGGAGAAAAAACAGCGCCATGTCGCGATGGGAGGGGAAGAGCACATCCTCGGGCAGGGCGTGCAAGCCGGCGCCGACGGGAATCGCTTCCTGGCCGCGGCCCACGTACACTCCGCCCAGGATCTTCCCCTGGCGGTAGAGCTTGCGCTCGATGCGGTCTTCCACCGCGCGCATCAGCTTCATGTAATAAAGAGCCCGCCGGGCTACTTCCGCGCGCGGCAACTGGGTAAGGCCCGCGGCGTCCAGAGAAGGGGCGGCGTGAGCGACAGCCATAGCAATCCTCGCAAAAACCCGAAAGGGCCAGTATACCGCCAGCCGCCGCCGGGCTGGCGGCAAATATTTGGCCCCCGGCCGGTCCCGGTCAGGCCTTCGGATGCGCGCGGTCGTAGACCGCCATCAGGTCCTGCAAGGAGACTTGCGTGTACTTTTGGGTCGTCGACAGCCGGGCGTGGCCGAGCAGTTCCTGAATGGCGCGGAGGTCGGCGCCCTCGGCGAGCAGGTGCGTGGCATAGGCATGCCGGAAGGAATGCGGATGCAGAGATGGGTCGCCCGCCAGCGCGACCGCATACCTGCGGATAATCCAGTGCGCCCCGCGGGCCGTGAGGCGGCGGCCGCGGAAATTCAACATCAGGGCGCGTTCGCCGGGAGCGGGTTGGCGGACGGCCAGGTAGCGCTCCAGCGCGGCGGCGGCCTTCCCCCCATAAGGGACCAGCCGCTCCTTGCGGCCTTTGCCGCGCACCCGTAGCCAGCGCTCCTGGCGGTCGATGTCTTCCAGGTTCAGCCCCAGCAATTCGCTGATGCGCACTCCGCAGCCATAGAGGAGTTCGAACAAAGCCAGATCGCGCTCCGGGCAGGGACGCTCGCGCTGGTCGGCGGCCACCTGGTCGATCAGGGCGTTGGTTTGTTCGGCGGTAGGTACGGCGGGCAGTTTCTTCGGGGCTTTGGGCGTTCGGACCAGGCGGGCGGGATTGAGCGGAATGCGGCCCTGCCGGACCAGGCGCCGGAAGAATGCGCGGACGGCCGCCAGTTTGCGGCGAACCGAAAGCGCGCCGATCTTCTGCTCGAACAGCCAGGCCATCCACTCCCGGATCTTCCAGGCATCGAACTCGGCCGGGTCGGGCGGGAGCGAATCCGGCGGCGAGAAGTAAGCGAGGAACTGGCGAAGATCCGCGCCGTAGGCCGCGAGCGTGTGCGGGGACGCATTCTGGCGCGCGAGCTCGGCCAGAAAGTCTTCGATGGCGAGTTCAAGCGCAGAGGCCGGCATGGAGGTAGGCGTCCATGGCCGCGCGGGCGCGGCGGCAGATTTCGGCGTGGCGAGCCGCGCGGTCGTGACGGAAACGCGCGGCCGCGGCCTCGTCGAGCGGGGGCAGCAAGTCGAAGGCGATATTCGCGGGCTGGAAGTGGCTTGGATCGGCGCCCGTCAGATAGTGCACCAGCGAGCCGAGCGCGGTGGCCCGGGGCGGCGGCATCACCGGCTCGCCCAGCGCCAGCGCCGCCACATGGCGGCCGGCCAGCAGGCCGGTCGCGATCGATTCCACGTAACCCTCGACGCCGCAAATCTGGCCGGCGAACAGAATGCGTGGGTCGCCCTTCCAGCGCAGCGCGCCGTCCAGCAGCGCCGGGGCGCAAATGTACGTGTTGCGGTGAATCTGCCCGTAGCGCAGAAACTCGGCCTGTTCGAGGCCGGGAATCATCCGGAAGACGCGCTTCTGCTCGGAGAATTTGAGATGGTTCTGAAACCCCACCAGGTTGTAGCTGTCGGCCCGCAGGTTCTCCTGACGGAGTTGCACGGCGGCCCAGGGGCGGCGTCCGGTGCGGGGATCGACGAGCCCGGCCGGTTTCATGGGTCCGAAGCGCAGCGTGTCGGGGCCGCGCCGCGCCAGTTCCTCAATAGGCAGACATCCTTCAAAATAGGGCGTGCGGTCTGCTTCAATGTGGGGAGCGACGGCTTCGGCGCCCAGCAGCGCGGCGAGGAAAGCCTCGTACTCTTCGCGCTGGAACGGGCAGTTGAGGTAGTCATCCGTGCCGTCGAGCGACTTGCCCCAGCGCGAGGCGCGGAAAACCACCCTGTGGTCGATGGTGTGCGCGTCGACGATGGGACTGATGGCGTCGTAGAAGTACAGCCGCTCCGACCCGGTCCGGCGGGCGATGTCTTCGGCCAGCGCGCCGCTAGTGAGCGGGCCGGTGGCGACGATGACGAATCCCTCTGGCGGCAAGGCGAGCGCTTCTTCCCGGCGGAGGGTGATGCGCGGATCGTTTTCGATGGCGAGGGTGACGAACTCGGCGAACACCGTGCGATCCACCGTCAGGGCGTGTCCGCCCGGGACGCGGGCAGCGGCGGCGGCGCGCAGCAGGAGGGAGTCCAGGCGCCGCAGTTCCTGCTTGAGCAGACCGGCGGCCGAGTGGTCCTGTTCCGATTTCAGCGAGTTGCTGCACACCAGTTCGGCCAGCCGGTCAGTGCGATGCGCCGGGGTGGTCTGGAGCGGCCGCATTTCGACGAGCGTCACGGGCAAACCGCGCCGGGCGATTTGCCAAGCCGCCTCGCAGCCCGCCAGGCCGCCTCCGAGCACCTGAATGGGGAGCGTCATCTTTCTCTTCTTCCGATGGTACGGCAAGGCGGACCCGTTTAGGCGGCGCAACCTAAAGAAGCCGGGGTTCCCGACGATGAGAGGCAGTGGGGACGACCATGGTGCTGAGCACCCCTACGCGCATCGGACCGATTCTGGAGGCCCACCGGAAGTGGCTGGAGAACCTGCCGGGCGGTCAACAAGCCAACCTGACCGGCGCGGCGCTGCCGGAGGCGCGGCTGGATTCGGCCTGTCTGCGGCAGGCGATCCTGCGGGACGCGAACCTGGCAGGCGCCAATCTTACGGGCGCGGATCTGATTGGGGCCGACTTGACCGGGGCCGACCTGCAAGGATGCGGTTTGGGCGGCGCAGACCTGACTGGCGCGGACCTCACCGACACCAAGCTGGATCACGCCTGGCTGGAAGGGGCTTGCTTGGCCGAAGCCAGGCTGATCCAGACCCGCTTCACCCACGCCGCCCTGGACCGCGCCCGGCTGATCGAAGTCACCGCGCTGCGTGCGGATTTCCGCCACGCCACCATGTATGACGTCTGGCTCAATCATTCCCAACTCACCGCCTGCGACTTCGGCTACGCAACCCTGGTCCGAGCGCGCTTAAACCAAGCCGTCTTTCGCGCCTGCCGTTTCGTCGACGCCACCCTGGAAGCTGGCGACGGCAGTTCCGCCAAGCTCCTGGACTGCGATTTCCGCAAGGCGCAACTGGATGGCATCAAGCTGTGGAAAGCCGACCTCGCCCGCAGCCAGTTCTTCTATGCCTCTCTGCGCGGAGCGCAACTGGCCGCCGCCTCTTTGGCGGGAGCGGATTTCACCTGCGCGGATCTGCCAGAAGCGCGGTTCGCCGAGGCCAACCTGATGGGCGCGAATTTCTGCCGCGCCAATCTGGCCGCCGCCCGCGAACTGAGCGCCCGCCAGCTCGGCGTTGCTCGCACCGATTTCGACACGGTCCTGCCCAATGGCGCTCGCGGACCTTACGCCCGGGGTTCCGGGGCGGAGAGGCCCGGGCGAAAATAGATGGCAGGCTTGCGAACGTGCAAATCTTGCAGGCTGCTGGGTTGCCGCAGGGCGGCGCCCGCCTCCGGCTCCGCCCGAATGGGCTGACGAAACAGTACTTATAGACTGTAACGGGTCCTGACTTGCCAGGAGCGCCGCCCAGGAACCCGCAAAAATCACTTGACCTTCCCCTACTGGAGCGCGGACAATAACAAGGGTTTAGGCAGGGACCAAGGCCTGCGCTCGGGGTACCCAGCGGGCGGATCACGGCCGGATCGGAACTTGCCACCCAGGTTTACCCACCGGGGTGGTTGGAGTCGGAATGATGGCGGTACTGCTGATTTTGACGTTTTCCGGAGCGCTGTTCATGTACTGGTTCCGGTACTGCTGCATTCTGATCCTGCAAACGCGGTCCGCCCAAGCGGCGGCTGAGGTTCAGCATGCGAGTTCCCTGGGCCTAAGGTTCCCCGGGGTTCGCGCGGCGCTCGATCAGCCGGCTCTGGGCACCGGCGCTCTGGACGAACTGAATGCCAGCCTGATCCGGGATTTCGACATCCTGGGCCCCCTGCTCGCAAGTTCGCCCTCCAGCGTGGATCCGGTGATGCGCTGGATGCTGGTGCTGGATTATTGGCTGCTTCGGATTTGCTACCAGGCGACGCGCCGCTTCGCGCGAAGCCAGGCGCAAGCGGCGCTCCACGAAATCTCGCTCATTCTGGGATTCTTCGCCAGTACCCTGGCGCCACCGGCGCTCCGGCGCGCTGAAATCTAATCAAACCTGGGGCTTAGGTGTCCGTCCGGAACGGATTATAGTCGGTTTGCGTGTCGAAAACATCCACTCCCTCGCCCCGCTTCAATGCCCCCACCACCACGTAGGTCAAGGGCGTTGCCACGGCTTCGTACAGAACTTTGCTGAAATAGCCCGAGCCGATCAACTTCAGCAGCATCTCGACTGGCAGCGTCCCCCCGAAAACCAGGACAATGACAATCACCGTATCCACGGCTTGTCCGACGACGGTGGACCCGATGGTGCGCATCCAGAGGAAGCGGCCCCCTGTCCACAATTTCATCCGCGAAAGCACGAACGAGTTGGCAAATTCGCCCGCCCAGTAAGCGATCAGGCTCGCCACCACCAGGCGCGGCACAAAGTTGAACACCGTTTCGAACGCCTGCTGGCCTTCCCAGCCCGGCGCCGGCGGCAGGGCGACGACGATCATGCCCGTGACCGCCAGGAGCGCGGAGGCGAAGAATCCCACCCAGATGGCCCGCCGCGAGCCGGCGTAGCCGTATACTTCCGTGAAGATGTCCCCAAAAATGTAGGTGACCGGAAAAAGCAATTGAGCTCCGCTCAGGGTGAGCGGTCCCAGCCTGGTGATCTTTGGCGCCACCAGATTGGAAATGATCAGCACCACCACGAAGGCGTGGACCAGGAGATTGTAGTAGCGGTAATCGCTCAGAGGGCGCGGGGCGGCGCGGGATTCCAGCGTGGCGGCGGCAGACATCTTACAATTCAGACTCTGAAGCCCATTGGATGCTGTGATCAGCGGTGACGGAGTACGTTTCCGGGGGCGATTCGAGCCGGAAAATGCTCCACGGCCCGGGAAGCCAAGGGTAGCGCTCGACCACGCGCTCGTCGACGGCGACGCCTAGGCCGGGCGTGGCGGGAACCTGCAATTCCCCGCCCCGGATCTCGAGCGGCTCCTTTAGAATTTCCGCCGCCAGCGGAAACGGATACATGCTGCGCACGGCGGGGGTCGAGTAAATCGGATACTCCAGCCACTCGACCACCGTCTCCGGCCAGCAGATTCCGAGATGGGCCGCGGCCAACACTTCCAGGTTCGTGCCCCAACTGTGAAACGCGAACTTCAGGTTGTGGCGCGCGATCTCCGCGAAGATGCGCCGCCCCATGGCGAAGCCGCCCTGACAGCAGACGTCCATCTGGAGGTAGTCGGCGGCGCCGGTTTCGATCAGATCGTAGAAGCCGGTCTCGTCCGGTTCATGTTCCCCGGTGGCAATGGGCACCAACTCCTTCTCCCGCAGCGCCCGGTACGCCTGATGGTCCGCTGGCGGCAACGGCTCTTCCAGCCAGAAGACCCCGCAGTCAGAGAACTCCTCGGCCAGCCGTTCGACCGTGTGAAAGTCGTAGGAGCGGTCCCCCATGCGCCACCAGGTGTGCGCATCCACCATCATTTCGAGCCCGGGACGCGCCTGCTCGTGGATCGCGCGCACGATCGCGGCGTCCGTTTCCGGCCCTAGACCTGGCCGGAACTTGTAAGCCTTGAAGCCCATTTCCGCAAACGCAGCAGCTTCTTCGGCGTAGCGTTCCACTGGTTGATACATGCCCGCGCTCGCATACAGGCGGATGCGGTCGCGCACGCGCCCGCCCAGCACCTCGGACATCGGGAAGCCATGGGCCTTCCCGAGCAGGTCGTAGAGGGCCACTTCGACCGCGCAGTAGATCAGCCGGTTGGCCGGAGAGCCCGCGGGGGTACTGTAAAACTGCACGCGCAGCGCGTCCGGATCTGCCAAAACCCTTCCTTCCAGGAACGGCCCCACGCAGCCGCGGATGATGCCGTGGGCGCGTTCGCTGGCGGGACCCGGCGCCCACCCGGTCAGTCCGTTATCGGCGTCCACGCGGATCAGCATGGCGTCGCGCTTCAGAATCGTCCGCTGACCTCCGTGGAATTTTAACTCGAGCGGTTCCGGAAACGGATACGACATCAGAAACGATTGCACACGCCGGATTCGCATGGGTTGACGAATTAGCATATCATTCGCCAAGGCCGGCGTTTGCCCCGGGCGCGCCAGTTCTGCATGCGCCAGGCGGCGGGACGTGCAAACCCGGCGTGGCGCACGCCCAGGCCTGAGCACGCATCGCCCTGGTTGGCAACCACATAGCATTTGGCGCGGCAAGTGCCCTTACCTCCGGCGAGGTCAAAAGGAGATGGTATGAATGAGTAGGCTCGGGCGGGATAAGCTCCGAGAGAAGGGATTTTCTCGGAGTAGACAGGTCACAGGCTGGATCGGTTATGTGAGGCGTTCTGACCTCGTAAAGGAGATTG
>Ga0272446_1000320_pt1 | contig 76479 bp, 63 predicted proteins | sample YNPCB0061_FD_194587 | JGI IMG/M metagenome (GOLD analysis project Ga0272446, IMG submission 194587) | Hot spring microbial mat communities from Yellowstone National Park, WY, United States - YNP-CB-006-1 | ecosystem: Environmental > Aquatic > Thermal springs > Hot (42-90C) > Sediment | place... | reverse complement strand
CTGGAAGAAGTGCTTTCCCTTTGCCATTTGAGATCATATTTTTCTCAAAAAATCGTGTTTTAAAAGAACCTTTTAGTATATCACACGTTTTTTGAATTTTTATCAAGTCATTTGCGGAGATCTATAAAAGTAAATAGAATGGAGCATCTACTGAGTGGGCCATTGATTGACCAAATCAAGATGGCTATGCCACATCGATATCAGGGTACCGATTACAGTAGAATTGTGCTTATTATTCTGATGCTTATTGTAAGCCATTTTTGTGTTATGGCCCGTTCTAGACTGAAAGGATTTGCTCACCGAATTCATGAGAAAGAAACATATCATAAGTGGCGCGATCAGGTGAAGACTGTTGTATCAAAAGAAAAAATGCATGAAATTGATAGTAAATTTGAAGCTCTCAGCACAAGCAAAGCAAGTGATAGGAAAAAAATTCTTAAGGAATTCGCTACATTAAAGAGCAAATTAGATAGCATGGGGCAACAGCTTGCATTTCTTGCGATTGATGTCGTTGACTCAACTGGGATGAAGCGAGACGAGGATAAATATATTGCCGCTTATGATTTCGACTGTTATAACCAACTTGCTCATACTGCCTTGAAAGAAAACGGTGTCGTGAAATATGCCATGACACCTGACGGGATTATGAGTTGTTTTCGTACGGTGGATGATGCTGTTCGGGCAGCACAGACGTTATTGGATAGGCTAAAAATCTTTAATGCAACTGAAAAGAAAATAAAGCGAGATTTTCAGATTCGCTGTGGTATTAATGCTGGTTTCGTCTATTTTGATGAAGAGATGCCTCTTGAGCAAGTCAGTGATCGGGTGATTGATATCGCTGGTCATATGCAAAAATACGCTAAACCCAACTCTATTAATATCGCTGCTTCAGCTATAGAACCATTAAAAAACCGCGGTGGTTTTAGTGAGACGAATGACGTGATTGATGAACAAAAAGTATTTGAATGGATTCCAAGTAAGTAAACGTAGACAAGAGAGAGGAATTGAAGTTATTGTTTTAAGAGAGAATAGCGATAAGGATTGTTATGATGAAAAAAAAGGATAGAATAATTAATGCAGCCATATCTGCATTCCTTGCAATGGTAGCAGCCCAAGTTGTTGCAGCTGATAACAATAGTCAAGATCAGGCGTCCCAGAATACAGAAAAATGCTATGGGGTTGTTAAAGCTGGGATGAATGATTGTGCAACAGCAACTTCTTCTTGTGCCGGTTCTTCCACTAAAGATAATCAAGCTGACGCTTTTGTTTTTGTTCCTAAAGGACTATGCGAAAAACTCGTAGGCGGCAGTTTAACGGCAGGAACAGAAAAAAAATCATAAAATTATCTAACCTTACATGGAGTACTTTATGATTAGGAACCTCACGCGCTTATTTCTGGCAGCATTATTCATTTTACCTGTATCTTGTCTGCATGCTGAACCAGAAACATTAACTCTTGATCCGCAACATAGCTATGTTTTATGGCGAATTGAACACTTAGGTTTCTCTACTCAAGCGGGCAAGTGGTATGTCAATGGCACACTGACTCTTGACAAGGAGAACCCGCAAAATAGTAAAGTAAATGTTACTATTAATCTGGCTGATATTATAACTGGGATAACGAACCTTGATAAACATTTGAAAGGTCCTCTTTTCTTTGATGTCGCAAAATATCCGACGGCTACCTTTGTATCAAAGAAAATAGAGGTGCTCAGTAATAATACAGCCAAAGTTCAGGGTATGTTGACGCTACATGGGGTCACTAAGGCTGTTTCATTAGATGTAACGCTAAATAAAGTGGGCAAAAACCCAATTACCGACAAAAATACAGCCGGTTTTACTGCCTCTACTACGATTAAGCGATCTAACTTTGGCATTAAGACCTTACTTCCACAAGTTGGCGACGAAGTTAAAATTGATATTGGTGCTGAAGCATATAAACCATAAAGGCTTTATTTTGGAAACATGGAGGGGTTTTGCATGAAAATTTATGCCAGTAAGGGAGTTTTGTATGTGTTATTGCTATTGGTGCCGATCTTTGGTAGGGCTGCTTCGCCTGCGTGGCAAATCGATCCAAGTCAAAGTACTCTCTCTTTTACTGCAACACAAAATGGGGCACCTGTAACAGGGAAATTTAAGACATTTACAGGTGAAATCGCAGTCGATCCAGCTAATTATCAAACAAGTAATGTCCATATCGTTATTGATATTAATTCAATTAGTACAGATTATAGCGATGTAAGAGATATTTTGTTCACACCAGATTGGTTCAATGTAAAAATGTTTCCTAAAGCCGAGTTTAAATCAACTAGTTTTAATAAAATTGGAAACAATACTTACCAAGCAAACGGTAACCTTACAATTCGTGATAAAACTGTGCCTGTTACGCTTACTTTTACTACAGAACAACCGTCACCGGATACTGGAGTTGTAATGGGAAGCACTGTCTTAAAGCGAAGCGCTTTTGGGGTCGGGCAAGGTGAGTGGGCAGATACTGATCAAGTCAAAGATGATGTTAAGGTTGATTTTAAAGTTGTTGCCAAAAAGAAACCATAAAAATCTGTTTAAAAACAAAAATCTTACTCCAACCTTTCTCTATTCTATAGTTCCGAGAGAGTAGTGTGTGAAATACATTTTAAGAATGCCTACAAACCATGAAACGTCAGAATGGAGTCCTATGCTTCTTTTACAATTTGCAGAATCGAAATTCATTGCCTATGCTTTAAACTCAAGGGAAAAATTCAGAATAACTCAAATAGGGGAGAATAATATGGATAGATCAAGCCTATTTAGGATTATCATAGCTGTTATGTTTTGCTGTTTGGTAGTCGTTGGGTTTGCTCATACAAAGGATGTTTTTGCACAAGCGGCTGTGGCTGATAAATTCGGTAGCATTAATCAACACCATTTGATGCATTAATATTGTTTCGCCACTTAATAGTTGGGGTGACTGAAGTTAACTCAACCACTTCAAAATAATGTGAATTGCATGAGTAAGAGCCTAGGCCCTTACTCAACTTGCGAAGTACTGTTCCTAGCATGCATATCGCCTACCAAGAGATTCTATATTTTTTTTATTTATTGCAATGTACTTAGTTGCTCAAATCTTGATTCATGATCAAAATCTTTAGCTTTTGTTTTATGATAAATGGCTGCACCAATTAAGAGCAGGGCAGCAAACGCAATGATACCCGCAGCTAATGGAGATAAGAAACCTATGCCTACGCTGAGCAGTCCACCAACTACCCCTACGATTAGCTCGGATTTTGCAATTCTATCATAATATCTTTTACGCTCAGGAGCATTGAACAAAGTGGGTTGTTGCTTGTTACTAGAAAAATATGACGTCACATTACTCCATACGTCTCTAACTGCTGGTTTTACTTCTTCCCTAATCGTTCGTACTAATGGCCGGGCTTCTTGTTTTAAATGGTGTAATGTTTCTTGTATTGAAGACCGGAGTCTTGATTTAAATTGCTCAGATTGTTCTAGTTGACGACGTATAAGAACCTCATGCGCATGAGCAAACTGCATGAGCGTGCGTGGATCATTTTCCTCGTCAATTTGATCTTCAAATTGATAATAAAGGGAAATTCCGTCGCCAATTTCCTGATAGGATATGCGCTCTAAAGGTAAACTGGCATCTTCAATGGCAACATAGTTTAAGCGGTATTCAGTGGATTCAAATGGGATTTGCTCTAATTGTTCCTTTAGCGCTTGGCTAGTACCTAAGGTATCCTTTATAAAAATCTTTATAGTACGCATCTCTGTTCCTCGAAATACTTTAATTAAAAACTTATCATAGCGCCGATATGGGGCTAAGATAGCACAATATGGACAGGGTTCTAGAATCTAATTAGAGCTCATTAGGTTTTTTTACGACGTCTAGCAGCTCTAGTATTAGCGCTGCAATTATAATGGTCTTGTTCTAAAAAGCAAACATTTTGAATTAATGAGAATCATTGAATACATTAGAGATTACGACTCTTGCTGATTGCTTCCATGAAGATCAAACGCTTCTGAATCAATGCCATGTTCACGATCAAATACCTCTTCGTGCTTTTTCGCCAAAAACCAAGGGAGAACAACAAAAAGGACTAGTCCGCCTACTAGGAAAGCCTCAAAAAAGAAGAGGTTACCTACAGGAATTTGTGTTGGGGGCACAAAACCAATCAGCATGGCAGTGAGACAACATAAGATACCTATGCCTGCAACCAACCACATCATTTTATTTCCTCCAGGTACGGTGTAGCTGCGATGTTTGTTTGGCTGGCTATAACGCAATTTTATTGCAGCAGAAAACATGAAAACATACACTAATAAAGCCATTTGTGCACTTAGGTCGCTGAGGAGCCAGTAGGCTGCGTTGATGGAATCCAATAAAATAAAAACCGAACTGAGCAAAGTGAATATAATTCCTTGTGCAATTAAAATAGCAACTGGGGCGCCGTGGCGATTTACTTTAGCTAAACGTTCCGGCAATGAACCGTCACGCGCTGCAACCAACAAGCCTTTGGTAGGTCCAATAATCCATGCTGATACCCCGCTTACTCCGCCAAGAATAATCAGGATCGCAATAATTTTAGTCAACCAAGGTATCTGATAGTTATTAAAAAATACGGCATAAGCATCAATCAATCCAGAAACAACACTTAATTCCTTATTAGGAACGACAATGACAATTGCAAGTGAGCCTAATACAAGGGTGGCAAAAATAAGGATAGTGGAATATAGAATGGCTCTTGGATAATCTCTTTGAGGGTTTTTAACTTCCTCAGCATGCACAGCAGACATTTCCATGCCAAGCAATCCAAATAAAACCGCGGCAAAAAGCGATAAATTACCAATCGAACTAAAGTCAGGAATCCAGGCTGAAGGCATATCCGCAGGAAGCGGCTTCCCTTGAAAAAGCCAAAGCGCACCTAAAATGCTCACGAGGACCATTGGTAAAATAGTACCAAAAGTTGCGCCAATGATGCTGACAATACTGGATACTTTCATGCCAAAACAGTTTAGCAAAGTAAAAATCCAGAACAAACCTAGCACAGTAATCAGTAAATAGAATTTATTATTAGCCAGCTGCGGGGCGAAAAGGTAAGACAAAGTGGCTGCAATAAAGGCTAGAATCGTGGGATACCAAACGACATTATAAATCCATTGTAACCAAATAGTGATAAAACCAGCACGCCGCCCAAAAGCTTCACGAACCCAAACATAAAGCCCTCCTGTGTTGGGATAAGCTGTTGCTAATTCGGCTGCTACAAGAGCAACAGGAATAAAAAAAGTAACAGCAGCGATCAAATAATAGGAAACCAATGGTAAACCGAGCTTTGCACTGATGGGTAAGGTGCGCAGGCTATCAACTGCAATGACGTTGATCATGACTAAGGAAAAGACAGACAAGACTTTTTTAGACGGGTGCATGCAAAGTCCTTAATAGAGAATTGTTTACCAATTCTAAAAAAAATAATGATAGATACGCGCAAGCCATGCAGCTACATTGATAAATTGACAAGCGGCAAAATTTAACAGTTTACCTACGTAAAATCAATCTGATTAATGACGTTAATCCGTTTTACCTAAGTAGGTAAATCGTTATGACAAAGTCAAGCAGCCTAAGCTACTTGACTGGATAAAATAAAGAAAAACGTCTTAATCTGAAGCTATAATGGCCATTAAGCATTGTACTCTAAAGCAAATTACGAAGGACGTACTGTAAAATGCCACCGTGACGATAATACTCTAATTCATTTGCTGTATCGATCCGGCAAATGACTTGTACCTTGTCTTCAATACCACTTTGGCGAGTAATTGTTAGTTCAAGTTTTGCACCTGGTTTCAAAGAGTCATCCACGGCAATACTAATCCGCTCGCTACCTTCGAGATTCAACGTTTTGCGTGTTGTACCATCTTGAAATTGCAATGGCAGTATACCCATGCCAATAAGATTGGAGCGATGGATACGCTCAAAACTTTCAGCAATTACAGCCTTAACTCCCAAAAGGTTGGTTCCTTTAGCAGCCCAATCGCGTGAAGAACCTGTTCCGTATTCTTTACCGGCAATCACCACCAATTGCTGATTATCTTTTTGATAGAGCATAGACGCATCATAGATTGACATTACTTTGTCAGTGGGTATGTGACGAGTGACTCCCCCCTCAATATCCGGCGTCATTTCATTGCGAATGCGAATATTAGCAAAGGTTCCTCGCATCATTACCTCATGATTGCCGCGACGCGAACCGTAGGAGTTAAAGTCAGCTTCTGTGACTCCCTTAGATTTTAGGTATAAACCTGCTGGAGAATTGGCTTTAATAGAACCAGCCGGTGAAATATGGTCGGTTGTGATTGAATCACCCAAAAGTGCCAAGATGTAAGCGCGGGTGACTGGCTTGATGGATTCAGGCTTTTTTGGCAGATTTTCAAAATAAGGCGGGTGCTGTATATAAGTTGAATTTTCATTCCAGTTATAGGTTGAGCTGCTGCTAGTTTTTATTCCTTGCCAATGGCTATCGCCACGGAAAACTTCGGCGTACTCTTTGCGGAACATTGCGCCATTGACCTTAGCTACTTCGCTGGCAATTTCAGTATTGCTTGGCCAAATGTCTTTTAGGTAAACCGCTTTACCATCTGCGCCAGTCCCAATAGGGTCTTTTGCTAGGTCAACCCGAACAGTGCCTGCTAAAGCAAAAGCCACAACTAATGGAGGAGAAGCTAGCCAGTTTGCTCGTACTTGAGGATGAACCCTTCCTTCGAAATTTCGGTTGCCCGAAAGCACAGAACACACCACAAGATCATTATCATTAACGGTGTGCGAAACGGGATCAGGTAGCGGTCCTGAGTTACCAATGCATGTTGTACAACCATAGCCTACTAAGTTAAACCCAAGTTGATCAAGATAGGTTTGTAACCCTGCATGTTTTAAATAATCCGTGACCACTTTAGATCCTGGAGCCAATGAGGACTTAACCCAGGGTTTGCGCTTTAGTCCTTTTTCTACAGCTTTTTTTGCAACCAGGCCAGCTGCCATCAATACGCTTGGATTTGACGTGTTAGTGCAACTGGTAATTGCAGCAATCACAACATCACCATGATGCATTTCATAGGATTGATCTTTAACAGGAAAGGCTTTATCCATTTCGCTTTGTTTGCCAGCGCCTTCCATAAACGCAGTGAACTCTTGAGAAAGAGAAGGCAAATTAACTTTGTCTTGAGGACGCTTAGGTCCAGCAAGAGAAGGCTCCACAGTCGATAAATCGAGACTTAACGTATCTGTAAATATAGGATCTTCAGAATCTTTGTCATACCATAAACCTTGTGCCTTGGCATAGGCTTCGACCAACGCGATGGTATGAGGATCACGGCCAGTTAATTCCATGTAATGAAGAGTTTCCTTATCGACAGGGAAAAACCCGCAAGTTGCACCGTATTCAGGTGCCATGTTGGAAATGGTTGCGCGATCGGCAAGAGGCAAATCAGCTAGACCTGGGCCATAGAATTCAACAAATTTACCAACAACCCCTTTTTTACGAAGCATTTGTGTGACGGTTAATACCAAATCTGTTGCCGTAATGCCTTCTCTCATTTTGCCGGTCAATTTAAAGCCAATCACTTCAGGGATTAACATGGAAATCGGTTGTCCTAGCATTGCTGCCTCTGCTTCAATTCCACCCACTCCCCAGCCTAGTACGCCTAGGCCATTAATCATCGTCGTGTGTGAATCAGTACCAACAAGAGTGTCAGGGTAAGCATACCAGGTTCCGTTTTCTTTGCTTGACCAGACCGCCTTGCCTAAATACTCTAAATTAACTTGGTGGCAAATTCCTGTGCCTGGGGGTACAACCTGGAAGTTGGCAAATGCTTTTTGACCCCAACGCAAAAATTCATAGCGCTCAATGTTACGCTTCAATTCAATTTCAGTGTTCACTTGAAGCGCATCAGGGCTCGCAAATTTATCGACCATAACAGAGTGGTCAATGACTAAGTCCACAGGCGAAAGTGGGGAAATTTTTTCGGGATTCCCGCCCATTTTTCCAAGTGCTGCACGCATGGCCGCTAAATCAACTACTGCCGGGACTCCTGTAAAATCTTGCATCAATACCCGTGCTGGACGATAGGCAATTTCATGCTGGGATGTTTTGGTATGAATCCAATCTGCAAGGGCTTTGATGTCTTCAGTAGTTACTGTGTTACCGTCTTCGAAACGTAATAAGTTTTCAAAAAGAACTTTAAGGGAATAGGGCAAGCGATTAATGCCTTGAAAATGCTTCTTCTCTGCTTCCTTGAGGCTAAAATAATGATAGGTCTTATCTTCTACTTGTAATTGGCATTCAGTTGAGAGACTGTTTTGGCCCACTTTCATATACCGACTCCATTGAGTTCAAAACAATTATAATAGCTTAAATGAAGTAAGTTTTCATGGGCCAAAAGAAAGCTTCAATAAATTTTTTTAATATAGGGTAGTTATCCTCTACTGTTCAAATCCTTGCACTTTATGGTGGTGCTCTCCGTCTTCGCTCATTTCATCATTTGCAGGATGTGTCGGAGCATGAGTAGCGACAGCTACAGCAGTATTAAATAACTCCTCTTCTTTTTTGTAAACGAGAGCCTCATTGGGGCGAGTTATACCGAAAGTATAGTAACTGCTCGGTGCTAGAAATGAGATGGATACGCCCAGCGTAATTAAAGCAAGAGGTAAATTGACTGGAATAAGCATAAGGCTTAATACTAATAGTCCAAGGCCTGAATAGAGGAAAGCACGTGATGCGTTATCTGCAAAGGTATAGGAAAGGTCACGAGTCTCACCCACATAGCAGTACAGGCCAGAATTGTGATATCGGCTGAGTGGATCTTCAATTTCTGATGGATTTTCAAAATAATCCTTTAGTGTTTTTGCGAAGGCATAGAAACTATTGATATAGGGTTGCTGATCGCTTTGCTTCATAAATTGACCAATCTGGTTCCGGAACGCAATCTCTCTCTCATCAACTAGGCGGATAAGTGTTTGAACTTGCTTTTCGTCATAGCCTCGATCTTTTGAGTTAATTAATTTCTTTGCTTGCTCCAGTGTTTGTTCTGCTTCCAAGAAACTTTTTTTAGGTAAAAATCTATAGAAAAATCTAGCCATAGTTTGACTCCACATTTTGAAGGATTGGCCAAGACTAACATGGTCAAACTCTACCCAAAAGAATAGGTACTTTGTTTTTACATCTAAGAAATAATTATTAACAAAATATTAAGTTTTAGTGTTTATAAATAAATCGGCTTAGTGCAGGGCAAAAAATAAAATTACCTTGGGTTTATCAGGTATTGTTGCATAAATACCTCACTTTTCCCCTCTCTCTCACACGAAGTGTGGGAGAGAAGGTAATCAAGTATAGACAGAGAGAAAGTTGTTTTTTCATCAGTTTTATTTTTTTGTCCTGCGCAGAGATAAATTGGTATAATTTTTGCTATGTTTTCTGAATGTCTTAAAAGGAGTTTTGGCGGATGATGGATATAATACAACTCTTGCTCCCGCAACCTATCGCCAGCGAAGAAATGAGTGTGGAAGAGCGAAGGGAATATGGCGAGGAGGGTGGTGCTGTATTTTTAGCTATTATGGATAGCATTTGTGCGGATGAGGTCATGCTTTCTGGGGAACCACGTCCTGATGTAATACAAGAGAATCTAGCCATTGCTACTCCCTTACAAGGCCAAGAGGAGGTATGTTTAATCCCCGATATTAAACAGAATGATGGTGAAATTGATGTAGAAAAAAACACAAATTTACCCTCAGATGAAGCTAATGATCAAACATCTGTTCAAAACTTGCCACAGTTAGCTTGGTTTGATTGTGAATCCTTTCAGCCCCCTTTAAAACAAGAAAATATAAAACTTATCCATACCGATGAAAAAATATTTGATTCGGCCTCACTAATTCTGATCGAGCATGAAGGTATTTTTCTATCTGAAAAAATTGAAGAAAACACGACAGAAATTGAAGAAAACACGACTAAAATTAACGAATCTGATGGGCAGCAAACTGAAAAATTTAATCCACCACTGATACCTTGGTCTATCCAACTTCCTCAAAAAATGATGTCAGACGTTATCTGGTTAGATCATGTTGGTGATTTGTTTGTAGGCGAAACTACAGAATTGAATAAATACTTTAATGCTGAAAAACAAACAAACTCGACAACAGGGCAGGGCGGTTTAACAAAAAACCTTAATCCGGATATTTATGAACGGATAAAAGCCGCTGAGCCTCAGACGATTCCGACTGACGATATAAATTTTATAGCCATAATGAGTCAACCTTTATTGACTAGATCAGATGAAAATAACGATGAATTTCCAGAGCCTGGAGAATTAAACCTAAAGAATGACCATGCGCCCATGGAGGTGAGTCCAACGAGTAATAATACCGCAACAATACATATAGTTCAAAAAACACCCACAACTGACCACTCTACTAGGATGCCAAATACAATGGAGTTAACACAGAATTTAGCTGATCCCGATTGGGGTGATCATTTTAATCAGCAAATTCTTTGGCTTGGTCAACAAAAAATTAAAGCCGCAATCATTAAAATTAATCCCCAAGAGCTAGGGCCTCTTGAAGTAAGTGTGAATGTAAAGAAAGATGATGCTACGGTTAACATCACCCTCCAGCGAGCTCAAATACACGAGGTTATTGAAAATGCGATACCTCGGTTGCGAGAGATGATGGCAGAGCAAGGGTTAAATTTAATTCAAGTCAATATTGAATCAAATCAACAGCGACAGAACTCCCAGCAGTGGCACAATACTTTATTGGAAAATATAGATACGAATGAGGTGGAGGCAAGTGAGGAACCAATCAAGATCATCGAGTCTAGAAATCTGGTCGATTATTTTGCCTGATTTTTTCATAAATGTTCTAGTCCCAATGTTCGGGTAAAAGTAGTATGCGATACCTAACCCCAGTGTTAATAACAACCCATTTTACAACGCAATACAGTCCCGTATTGATTAACAATACAGCGTCTCATGCATTGAGGGCCATACCAATATGATGGGCCGGGAGATCCATACCACCATCCGGGTTTAACTCGATACACACGAAAATAAGCTAATTGGATGTGCTTTGTTGTATTAAGTACAGGAGACTGAATCTGGCTAGCATGCGCACTTGGGGTAGAAATGAGGAGCCCAAGGAGTGAGGCAAAAATGAGTGGAATAAAAATTAAGTGAATTGGTTTTTCTAAGTTATTATCCATGGAATTATCCTTTTTCATCACTATGAAAGAATTATAGACATAAATTTTAATGGGGAAGTTTAGCGATGCTTCATTTTGCAGAAATTAGTTTAAACGAATTTTTAACCCACTATTGGCAAAAAAAGCCCTTCGTTATCCGACAGGCTTTACCGGGCTTTATCAATGCATTGACTCCTGATGAATTGGCAGGCTTATCAATGGAAGATGAGATCGAGAGTAGGATTGTCTTTGAAACACCTGACAATGCACCTTATTGGCATTTAAAACGTGGCCCTTTTTCAGAAAAGGATTTTGCGCAGCTACCCTCAACCCACTGGACTTTGCTTGTGCAAGGTGTGGACCGCTTTATACCGCAGGTCAATGCAATGCTTGAGTATTTTAATTTTATTCCCCAATGGCGTATCGATGATGTGATGATTAGTTATGCTGTGAATCAAGGCAGTGTTGGACCGCATTATGATAATTATGATGTTTTTTTATATCAGGCAAAAGGGCGGCGCAAATGGTCTCTTACCACTAAAAATTGCAACGCGAGTAATTACCTAGCTGAAGTTGAATTGCGCATTATGAAGCAATTTGAAATTGAAGAAGAATATATTCTTGAAGAAGGGGATATGCTTTATCTTCCACCTCATGTGGGTCATTATGGTGTAGCGGTTTCGAAAGATTGCATGACTTATTCCTTTGGTTACCGCAGTTATCAAGGCCAGGAACTATGGGACAGTTTTGCTGAATATTTAGCAGAAAAGGGCGGATCTACTCCTTTATACCAGGATCCACTTTGGGCTGATATTCGTGGTGCTTCAGAATTGCCGAAACAAGCCTGGTTAAATGCAAAAAAATTGATGCTACAAATGTTGGATAACGAAGATGACCTTAGATCCTGGTTTGGTTGCTTTGTTACTCGTTTGGATCAGCAAGCAGAAGCAATGTTGCCATTTCCCCTTAATAAGAAAACTACTCATTTAGATAATTTCATTAACGAATTAAACAACAGGGAGGGACTCATCCGTAACCCTCTTTGTCGTTTTGCGTATCAAGAACAGAATAATGAACCATATATCCATTTATTTATTAATGGGATCCATTGGGAATCAGACAAGGCAGCCAATGATTTGGTTAGATTGGTTGCAAATTCACGTGTACTCACAATTGGAATGCTCGCTCCTTTTATTAACGAGAAGCAAAATCAAATGTTCATATTTAAACTATGGCGCATGCAATGGCTAGAGTTTATTGATTAGGCGCTTTGACTATTCCTCAGTGCAATTTAATTACTTGTTTTACAATAGAAATATATCGCCTAACTGGTATAGATATTGCAAACAATAAGTAACCAATCAACATTGTGATGAGGGATTTTCGATGTTAAAAAAATACCTTTTAAGTCTGACTTTATTAGGATTTAGCTTGATCAATTCCTCTTTTGCGTTTGAAAAAGAAGTTGCAATCACTATCGATGACCTACCCTATGTGGGCTTTGCAAATAATGACTCTGCTAAATTAAAACGAGAAGAGGTTAGAATCTGGAAAATTATGCAGGCGCTTATCGATAATAATGTGCCTGCCACGGGTTTTGTGATTGCTGGAAACATAGAAAATGGCCAATGGGAGCTTTTAGAACAATTGCAGCAAGCGGGTATAGTGATAGGTAACCACACCTATGATCATGCCAATTTAAATGCGATGAGTAGTGATAAATACATCGCTAATGTTGAAAAAGCAGATAAAATTCTCGCACCCCTCATGTCATCGCCAAAATATTTCCGGTATCCCTTTTTGGCTGAGGGTAGAGGTGAGAAAAAGCAGCGAATTCAAGATTTTCTCGCTGCGAATAATTATGTGATTGCACCCGTTACGATTGATAGCAAAGATTTTGTTTTTAATGCCAGACTATACGCCATGTCATCCAAAGTGCGAGCACGAAATTTAAATCGAATTAAGCAAGAGTATTTGGCTTATCTCGCAAGTCAAATTCAGAAAGCGGACAGGATTGCTAAACATAAAAATCGGCCTGTGAAACAAATTTTGCTGATTCACTCCAATTTGCTCAATAGTTACTGTATGGAAGATATTATTGCTATGTTTAAGAAAAATGGTTACCGCTTTATCAGCTTGTCAGAAGCGTTACAACAACCCTTCTCTTCAGAAAGTATTTCGGCAGAGAACAATCCCCTTGACAGTTCAAATCAAAATCTAGGCGTATCAAAAGTAGAGACGATAGATGATCCGCCCCTAAATTCAGATTTTTTATCACCGGAAGAAAGTCAATTAGATCAATGGATGTTTTAATAAGCTAAGATTACAATGTAATAAAAATAATCCTTTTATTATTTCATTATGCTAAACGAGTTTTCTACAAAAGGCAGTTTGAAAATTTTACAAGTCACCGACACTCACCTTTTTGCAAACCATTCCACTTTATTTGGTGCTCAACCTAATAAAAATTTCGATGAAGTGATGAATGTTATTGTTAAAAAAGAACTTCAAGATACGGATTTTATTTTATTAACAGGCGATTTATCACAAGATGAAAGCCCGGAGACTTATCAACATTTATTGGAGTCATTTATAGGCTGCAAAAAACCTGTTTTTTGGCTTCCAGGCAATCATGATAATGAAAAAATAATGAGCGAAGTTTTTAGTCAACATTTCCTTTTTAATCGCATAAAATTTCTTGAATTAAAGCATTGGAATTTGTTGTTTATAAACTCTAAGCTGGAAGGATCTGAAAATGGGTACATCAGCTTCAGCGATTTAAACGATGTCGAACGGAATATTAAAGAAAGTGAAAAAAATGTTGCTTTAATTATGCACCATCATCCTATACCTGTGAATACGCCACTAATTGATCAATATATTTTGAACAATCGTGACGATTTATGGAGAATAATTTCCGATTCTAAAGTGAAATTGATTATTACCGGCCATGTACACGGGGATTATAGTCTCTTTCATCATGGCGTCAAAATTGAATGCTCACCGGCTTCTGCCTTCCAACTTAAAAAAGGTGTAGCCACTCTTCAAATTGAAAATTCAAAGGGTTATAAAATTCATTATCTTGATGGCGATCAACACCGTTCAAAGGCTGTGATATGGAAGTAAAAAATTACCTATTTTTAACAGATTCTAGTAGAGACCGGGCGTAGTGCACGGTATAAAGTTGAAAACCGTCAGTCGGGTTATCACCAGCGCATCCATGGTTGAAATTAGGGCCTGTTGCCAATTGATTTCACGGCTGTAAATTAGGCTAAACAGCTAGGATAAGCTAGGTAATTTTTTTTGTAATTTGGTAATTGTATGGTTGGGCAGCAACAACCAATAGTGTCCTGGGTTTTTCATATGGCCAGCGATAAAAGTTGCTTTTTCACCTGCTCCCCAATAAACATCACCACGCACTAATCCTTTGATTGCACCACCGGTATCTTGGGCGATCATTAAGCGTTGGAATGCTTTCTCTTGGTCTGGGTTTAGATCAGGTCTTGTTGTATTTAACCAGAGCGGGGCTCCTAAAGGGATCCATTTTTTATCGATTGCTAAGGAATAACCTGGTGTTAAAGCAACGCCCTGAGAGCCTAATGCAGCTTCGTCTTTTAAGTAATGAAAAAACACAAAGGACTTATTCTGATTTAAGACCTTGTGCATCTGTTCAGGATTTTCTTCCAGGTAGCGCTTAATATGCTGCATGGAAGCATTATCTTTCGTCATCACACCTTGATCAATGAGGACGCGGGCAATAGAAGTATACGGTGCGCCATTTTCTCCAGCATACCCCAGATGTACTTGTGAGCCGTCATCGAGCTGAACGGTCCCTGAACCTTGAATTTCCAAGAAAAGCCGATCAATATGGCTATTTACCCAAAGGAGCACAGGGGCTTTTTCGGTAATAGCGCCGTTATTGATTTGAGCGCGAGTGTAGTAGGGGAGAATTTGATTACCTGCTATTCGGCCTACGATTCGACGATTTTTAAATGAGGGATCAAATAAGCCTAAATTGATTGTGACAAGATTTGAAGGTAACCCGTAAATAGGAACGTTGTATTCTTTCGATTTCGTGCGGCTACCGTGTAATAAAGCCATGTAGTAACCAGTAAATAGACCACGCACTGGTTGATTATTGTTAAATTCAACTGGAGTGAACCATTGCTGAAAAAATTCTCTTGCAGCGGTTTCTGAAATGGGGTTTATCGCAAGGGCGGCGCGACAGGCAGGCTGCCAATCCTTTGCTTTTAGGGTGATGTGTTCACTACCAACCAATTGCTCTGGATCTTGCTTTAAAAAAGCTTTGCAAGAGATTTGAAATGCGAGCAGTGATTTCTTTACCTTGGCCGTTCTCCAGCCCGGTAATTGCTCAAATGATTTCTGCTTTAATACGATTTCTTTGGGTTTTTCGGGCTTTTGCGGCCAATACCACCACGAAAAGAAGCCTAGTAGTAAGAGCAGAGTAATTCCTGTTAGTAAAATCAATTTTCTTTTCATAACTGGGCAAATTTTACACGAATTGAGATTGTGTGCAACTCTTTTTTTTAATCTTTAGATGTAACTGATTGCTTTCTAAGGAAAAAGTATTTAATTTTAATTTTAGGTAACGTGCAAATAGTAGCTGTCCGGTTTAAAAATCAAAACGCTGTCCTCGAACAACAAAGCCTTTGAAACCATCCTTTTTTGCATTCGGCAGCAGCCCGCAATTATAATCATACAGCCATATTTTTTTTCTAATTTTAGCGTCAAGCATTTTTAATTCGTTGTAATGGGCATGCTGGCCGCTTAATTTCGCTGCGGTTTCACAATCGTGAAAAATAACGTCCGCTTTGTCATAAAAAGGCTGTAAGATATCAGGAGTGAAACGGGTGTCCATCGAAATGAAAATTTTTTTGGAATTTCCGGTGATAAATAACCCATAGCTCGGCAAGATTTCACCATTAGAGATAGAATGGATAGTTTTTACCAATTTGAAATGATAGTTTTCCCAAACGAAGCCATCATGAATGGGTTTAACCTCAAAATAGGCAGATAAGGTTGCTTGTTCGGATTCTATTGAGGACATCCCCCCGCGTAATGCGTTATTCCATAATATATCGATTAAATCAGGGCTAATGTAGAGAGTAATTTTTTTTCCATCAATGAATCGTTTGGAAAACCCTAGCCATTCAAGTCCTCCAATATGATCGCTATGAAGGTGGCTAACATACACAGCATCAACGTCGCTATAAGTATATCCTTGGGCATACAGTGAATGTCTGGCGTCACTTCCGCAATCAAGAAGCAGTTTACTACCCGATTCACTTTCAATCAGCATATTCGATTGAAATCTGTTTTCACCTACACTAAAAGCAGATGACACACCAAGAAATAATAGTTTCATCGAACTATCCTTCAAGCCGTTTGGTCTAATATTCCTCTTTAATTAAGGTATTTTCAAGTTATAGATATAATATAGACCTTATGCACATCAAATAGAATATTGTGGATCCTGTATAAATAATATACTAAAGCATCAAGAGAAGCTAAGATGAATTGGACAATTTGCATAAAATTTATAACACAATGGGTTTTCTTTTGAAATTTTTGTGAATTTCGATGATTGGTTTAAGTGGAGGTATCAGCCTCGACATGATTTAGCCACGTGATTATCTTTTCATGTTGTTCATGGTCAAGTAAGGCCGGGGCATGGCCTGCATCTTCAATCTCTAAAACATCAACTTGCCCATGGGTTCGTTTCATCTTTTTTATGTGTTCAGGAAGAAGTAGTTTTGAATGTCGCCCTCGAATGACCAGCACAGGGCATTTAACATTGTGCCAAAATTCCCAAAGATCAATGTCAAATAGTATCCCTTCAAGTGCTTTATGAGGATGATAAAAAAATTCTTTGACAGCCTGCCATTTTATTCTGAAGTCATGAATACTCGGATCGTACTTACTAATAAAAACACCAGGAGCGCGCTCCATAACACTATTCTCAGTGAATTGATCCCATTGTTCCTCAGTTAGGTTGCCGAATTCAGCATAGATCTTCTTATAATGTTCTTTTGCTTCTTCTTTGCTTGAAAATTCAGGGTCTTTACCCACATATTTTGCCAGTTGCCACAGCGCATGAATTGGAATTTGGGGACTGACGTCATTGAGAATGAGGCGGCGGATAGGAGTATTAGGTAGGGCAGCCATCATAATTCCTATCAGACCACCCATCGAAGTACCAATCCAATCAATCTGTGTTGCACCTGTTCTGCTAATGAGAACATTCATGTCTAAAATATAACGATCAAAATTGTAATTCTGGGGATTTTTAAGCCAACTACTGTCTCCACGGCCAACGACATCAGGGCAAAAAACGTGGTATCCTTGCATGCTTAAATAATTTGCAAGAGCATCAAAATCATGGGCATTTCGCGTTAAGCCATGGACACAAACTACAGCGGAAGCAACTGAGTTTGAATCACCCCATTCTATGTAAGACACTTTATGATAGCCTTCCTTGGTGGCACAAAGTACATAATCTTGCTTCATCTTTTTCCTACTGAGCAAACTAATCTGGATTCCAATATAATAGTCTATATTTTTAAGGGCTGTTGTAGGCGGCTAACCCATAATAGCGAAATGACCCACTTGTGAGAGTGGGCGCTATGTACTGGGGCAGTGATCTTTGTATTAGCGTATTAAACCATAAAGAATAGCGGAAATTGCAATGATACCCATAAGGGTAATAAAAGCATTCGCCAGCGGTTGACGGTATTTTTTCATTACTGGAACTTTCAAGATTGCGTACATGGGCATCAAAAATAGGATGAGCGCAATAATAGGGCCCCCCAGAGTTTCGATCATAGCTAAGATATTCGGATTGATGGTTGCTACTGCCCAGCAGCTGATGATCATAAATCCTTCGATTAATGAATAAAGTCTCAGGCTGCCAGCTTTTTTACCACGACTGCGAAGTGTTTTAACTATTAAGCCATGTAGACCCTCGCTAGCTCCTAAATAATGCCCGAGAAAAGATTTAGAAATGGCGATGAAAGCGATAATTGGGGCAATATACGCGATAGTTGGCGTATGAAAATGATTTGCCAAGTAGGATAAAATCGAAATATTTTGCTTTTTTGCTAGGGCGAGATCTTGAGGAGATAGGCTAAGAACACAGCTGAAGACGAAAAACATAACCGTAACGACCATCATAATGTGACTGTATTTTAAAATCCATGAGCTTTTTTCGTCTGCTTTATCTCGATAGGCTTGTTTTTGATTCACCGCAAAAGAAGAGATAATCGGCGAGTGGTTGAACGAAAAAACCATAACCGGGATAATTAACCACAAGGTCATTAAAAAGCCATTCCCGCCTGAGGCTTGGCTAAAATTGCTTTGTTGGAAAATCGCATCATTCCAATGCGGAATTAAGTATATCGATAAAATCATGAGGATACTAACGAAGGGATAAACCAATAAACTCATTGATTTCACAATAATGTCTTGCCCGAAACGCACTATTGCCATTAACGCCATAATCAAGATTATAGCTAGCAGCGCCCGTGGAGGTGCTTCCATACCGAGTTGATTAACAATAAAACTTTCGGTTGTATTCGTTATAGCAACACTATACATGAGCAATATGGGGTAAATTGCAAAGAAATAAAGGACTGTTAATATTTTACCTGCAACACTGCCAAAGTGTTCTTCAACAACCTCTGTAATATCGTTGTTTTCAGAGGAACCTGAGAGCACGAATCGACATAATGCCTGATGGGAGAAATAAGTCATTGGGAAGGCAAGGATGGCCATGATGATTAGTGGCCAAATGCCGTGTAAACCAGCATTGATGGGTAGAAACAGCGTGCCTGCGCCAATCGCGGTTCCATAGAGACTTAGCATCCAAACTGTATCTTGTTTGCGCCAGTTTTTTGTAGAAGGTTCAATTACTTCTGAGCCTAATACCGAAATTCCTTCTTGAGACATAAACACATCTCCATCTAAGCAATAAAAATTGGTTTGACCTGCCTGAAGACATAATTTCCATACTATGGCTTTTTTTTAAGCAAAATCGTCAATCATCTTATCCAATGTCACTTAACAAATCAAGCGGTCATTTTGTCCTAGTAATGAACAGATTTGCTAAATAAGCTGAAGACTCTCATCTAAAACATCTTCATAGCCATTGTAATACTCATACCTCTGCAATAGGTAGTTAGCACGTTTCATGAAGCTGCTATCCGAATTAAATTTAATTCTTGAATCATTAATATAGTGATTTATAACACTAATAATGTCATCAACTGTCAGGTGCGGATCATCACAAAGCTGAACAATTTCTCTTCCTTTAGCCATATGGTTTCTGCCAAAGAAAGCAATAAAACCTGTTGTATAGGTCTTATATATTTTTTGAATCTCTTGTTTCGTTAATAAACTATCAGTGCAGAAGCGATGATAATTTTTTGTTGAGCTATTCTCAATGGAAAAAGACGTCGTAATTTGCGTCGTCCAGTGAAGATTATCTTCATTATTAAGTGTGATGATTGGTCTGCCTGGTTTATCACGAAACACGTAATTAGAGTTGGGCTCACCATCAGTAAGGCAATGAAAATTAACGTCAAACGTTTCAGATAAAATGTTTAAATCGGCAAACCTCCCCCAATAATAGTCTTGGGTAATTCGTTTTAGTCCTGCTAAAATGACAGATCCTTCTTCATTCAACCTTCGCTCATTGGGAGATTGACGAAAACTTTCACCATAAACATCCTTAAGAAATGCAATAGTGATGGCCTTCTCGATTAATTCATGGGTTATCTGATTTTTTGATGCATGATTATATATATTTTTAGCAAGGTTTTGTGCTAGATTTCGAACTGCGTGAGAATCGGCTAGTTCGTTATAATCTGGATCACAACTTCTGCGGAACAAAAATGCCCTGACTAGCTCTCTAAATTTGATGTAGACAGCGTTTTGTTGGATATAATAATCAAGTGGATCTTTCTTTTTTTCCTCTTGCAGTAAATTTAATTGGCTGGTATGTACAATTTTTCTTAATGATGACTGCAAGGTTTTTAACAGAATAACGTTCTGATCTTTATAGTTAAAGCTGAGGATTTGCTTTAAATAAGGTCTAATAGAAGGATCGTAAGCACACCACGTTTCAAAAGTATGAGTTACATTTCGCTTACTTTCGTGCTTGATAATATCAATGAGAGCAATGGAGTAAGCATAAAAAGCACAATTTCCATCACTTAGATTATCAACCGATAAAAACATGACTGCATCAGACTGGTTAGATGATTAATTATTCCATAATTAGCTTAAGGAAAAATTAACTGTTAAATTATATTTGGTACTCAAGGTTTTTGATCATGGAGCAAGTAAATTTAGTCCCTACTATCAATTTGTTAGGTGAAGATCCTTCTGTTAGTGAATGTACTATACTTCATTTGCAAGTACTTTCTGAGGAGAAAAAAAGCATGTCGCGCTCAACTGTCCGAACGAGCCCAAAAAATACCAGTGATATCGATATGAATCAATTCTATGTTGATGTTATCGATTGCATGCCAAATATAGTTTATTTATTAGATAAAAATTGCTGTCTTGTAGGATGTAATAGAAACTTCCGTAGTTTACTCGGCACTACTCAAACTGAAGAAATAATAGGTTCACATCCCTATAAGAAACTTGTTTCTCTTGCTGATTGGTCAGAAGAACGAAGTGAGATACTCAAAAAGGATGATATTAATGTATTGCTATCTGGAGAACCTGTGTATGAGGCTACAGAAGCACCTGTTGTCAATAAAAATGGGGATATCGTCTATTACCTTTCTACAAGAATCCCTTTACATAATAAAGATAAAAAAGTCATTGGATTGGTGTGCATCTTAATCGATATCACGGAAACGAAAAAACTTAAAGAGCAACTTGCAAAAATTAAGAAAGAGTTACAGGCTTACAATCGAAAACAAGTTCCTGAAGAGCCGTCTGCTATTTCAGACGATTTAGACGATCTAATTGAAAAAAAACCACCAAAGGTATTGATGGTAGAAGATAATTCAATTGCCCAAAGGGCAACTCAAGCTTTATTAATGCAACTTGATTGCCATGTGGATGTTGCTGAATCAGGCGATAAGGCGGCGATGTTATTTGAACCAGGCAAGTATGATCTTGTGTTCATGGATATTGGTTTAGAAGATACTTCTGGTTATGTCGTTTCAAAAAGGATCAGACAGCTTGAGCGAGGTACAGAATACCATGTGCCTATTATTGCGCTTACAGGTTATCAGGCCGACATTGTTAAATACGATTGCGATGATTACAGTATGGAAGGTGCTCTTACAAAGCCGCTGACTACTGAGCAAGCTAAACAAATTATACAGCATTACATTTATCATATAGATGTACCAGTTCGTGGGCTAAAAAGTATTAAGGGGCAGGTGGAGTAAGGCGGCAATCTTGGAGCAGAGCGGAGTAGTAGTAAGTGTGCCAAGTAAACCTAATTGAAAATTGATGGGTATTATGGTACTACAATCGCTTGTTATACAGGCAGCTGAGGACATATCTTAAAGAGTCGCAAAGAAGCCCGTATTTTTTTTTCAATTCACTCAGCCTATTGGGTTGCTTAAGAGGGTAGTTATGATTTTGATGGGTGAGGCAATTTTTCAACACCTTAAGGAGCTAAGTTTTGTCCAAGTTCCATTCCCTATTGACCCCTTTGTGCTAAGAAATGCGATTGATTCCTTTTTGAAGTTTTTGGAAGAGCCTGATGAAATCAAAAAACAGATCGATTTTACTATAGCACCTAAACATCGTAGAGGAGATGTTGGGTTTAAGCACCGCGATCCAGCGGATCATGTTTACAATGATTCTAAAGAATTTTTCCATTTTCATCCTGCATTATTTAAAAAATATGAGCAGTTCCTCAGTGAGAATCCAGTAGTTTCAGATTTTGTGACTAAAGCCAAGCCGATTTGGGATTTGGCTTATGAAACCGTCTATGGAATTCTAAAAATTTTTGAAAAACAATTTACTGGAATAGTTGATAAGGTTTTTGCTACTGAAAATGTGCATCTTTTATTACGTTTTTTAAAATATGATTGGCAGGAGTCTGGAAAGTATCTTGCCAAACCACATTTTGATGCAGGATCGTTTACTTTAGCCATTGCAGAAAGTTGCCCTGGATTGAGAATCGGCTCATCACCTGATGATTTAAAAATTGTAGAGCACAAAGAGGGCCATGCTATTTTTATGCTTTCCTCAAATTATAAGCAAGTTATTCCCAGTGACGAATTTTCGCCCGGTTGGCACGACGTGATACAACTTGATGAAACACTCATTGGCAAGCCGTTTGCCAGATGGGCCATCGTTGCTTTCATTGAAGCACATGGGGTAAAAGCTTTACCAAGAACAGAAACCCACAAATGGTATGTAGGATCGGCATGATTCCACCTGCAAAAAAAATCCGCCAGAACAAATTTTCCCGATTATTATCGCTGGATGTTTTTCGCGGTCTAACGATTGCGCTAATGATTTTAGTCAACAGTCCTGGGAATCAAACGGCTTATACATGGCTTGAGCATTCTGCTTGGAATGGATGTACCATAGCGGATTTGGTTTTTCCTTTTTTCATCTTTATTGTTGGCGTCTCATCTGTATTTAGCTTGTCAAAGGCAAGAGAAGTTAATCATATGCCCTTACCGCAGCTGCTTATCAAGATTATAAAGCGTAGTCTCATCATTTTTTTAATTGGGCTTCTTCTAAATGCTTTTCCAAATCATTTTGAAATGTCGACGTTACGGTTTTATGGGGTACTGCAGCGTATTGCAATCTGTTATTTTGTTGCTTCTATTTTATTCCTAACAACAAAAATTGAAATACAAGTATTGATTATTGGAATTCTATTAATTGGTTACTGGTTGATCCTAATTTTAGCTAATGTACCTGGATTTGGTGTTGGCAATCTGACTTTAGAAGGTAATTTCGCAGCGTATGTGGATCGAGTTATTTTCTCTTCGGCCCATCTCTATGGCAAATTTTACGATCCAGAAGGGCTTCTAAGTACCATTCCTGCTATTGCTACAGCCCTTTTGGGAAATATATCGGGAGCTTGGCTGCTTTCAAAATATGATCATTGGCAAAAGCTTAAAGGCTTAATTACGTTTGGTATCATGGCGTTAATTGTAGGATGGCTGTGGAGTATCTGGTTTCCCATTAATAAAATACTATGGTCAAGCTCCTATGTGTTGTGGACAGGAGGCTGGGCTCTCATTGTGTTAGCGTTTTGCTATTGGTTAATCGAAATTCAAAAGTGGAAATCGTGGTCTAAGCCCTTTGAAATTTTTGGTGCGAATGCCTTGGCAGTTTATTTTTTGCATGTTTTCTTCTTAAAATTACAGATAGTAATAATGATACATTGTGCAAATGGTGTATCTGAAAATTTAAAATTATTCGTGACTAATAGGCTTTTTGGTTGGGCATCGCCAGAAAATGCTTCCTTATTTTATGCGCTAAGCTACACACTCTTTTGGTTGTTGATTCTCTCTATCCTTTACCGTAAGAAGATCTTTATTAAGATATAAGAGCCCCATTTGAGGATTTTGTAGTGCTTAGAGCAGCAACGCCTCATTCATAAAATATTGCACTATAATTAGGTTGTGCTACCAACCTTTTTCGTTTGAGTCATAGGGGCAACAGGAGGCAATTATGGGCTTGAGAAGAGAATATGAAGAAGATCCTCATTCTTTTTCTGAGTATTATGAAGAAGACGAAGAGAATCCTGAGGAACTAAGTCATAAAAGGCAAGTTCGAAAATTACTGGAGGAAAAACTTGAACGTAAACGATTGAAAGAAGAATTCGATGAATTAGATGGAGAATTTGATTGGGATGAACTCGATCGTTAAGTTCAGATAGCGCCTTAGTCCCCTCGCTTAATTTTTATTTTGTAACCGATAATTTGCTGCAAGGAGAGTATTTTGCAGCAAGGTAGCAATAGTCATTGGGCCAACCCCGCCTGGTACTGGCGTTATCCACGAAACAATTTCTTTAGCTCGTTCAAAGTCTATATCGCCCCGAAGTTGTCCATTTGGCAAGCGATGCATCCCAACATCAATAATAATTTGTTTCTCGTTTAACCAATTCACGTCAATGACGTCCTGAATCCCGGTAGCAATGACGATGATGTCGGCAATCTGGACATATTTCTCCAGATCCGTAGTAAACCGATGACAAACGCTGACAGTGGATGCAGCTAGTAGAAATTCCATAGCCATAGGCCGGCCAACAATATTCGAAGCACCGATTACTAATGTATTAACCCCCACAAGTGGAATTTGATAATAAGACAGCAAGTGAATAATCCCATAGGGAGTACAGGGTCTTAGGAGTGGGTTCCGCTGTACCAGCCGCCCTATGTTATAAGGGTGAAATCCATCCACATCTTTTGTTGGATTGATGCATTCGATCACCTTATTGGGGTCTATCACATCAGGTAGAGGTAATTGAACTAAAATACCATCGATGTCTTCTGCATGGTTTAATTGGCTAATTAATTCAAGCAGTTCTTTTTCAGAAGTATTTTCTGGCAAGTCGTAAGCATGAGAATTGAAACCCACTTCAAGACAAGCTTTGCGTTTGTTGGCTACATAGATATTAGACGCTGGATCATCTCCTACTAAAATCACTGCTAAACCAGGAGCCTTATGACCTTTCGATATTCTTTCCGCAACAGCGAGCTTGACCCCTTCTTTCAGGTAAGTTGCTGCTTTTCTGCCATCTAAGAGTAATGCTGTCATTTTACACATAAAGAGAAATTCTAAGTGCAAATTATGGAATAGTGCGGTTCGTTATGCAATGAAATTTACACGGATCTTTCTCAGTAATCAGAATCTCCATGATTGACAACCCACTGCATTTGAAAGTTTATCTTCAATCGAGCGCCTACTTACTGTTGTTTGAAATTGCCTTGGAAATACGCTATAGCCTAGACAAAAGGATTCTAGTGTTATACATTGGCCATTTTCCAGCTGGAAATGCGAAAATGCGTATTGCCTTAGGGGTTGAATACGATGGTAGCCAGTATCATGGCTGGCAAGCGCAGACTGGCCTGCATACAGTTCAGCAAGTATTAGAGCAGGCTTTAATGAAAGTAGCGGATTGTGAAATCAGCATCGTTTGCGCCGGTCGAACTGATACAGGTGTTCATGCAACAAACCAAATTATTCATTTTGATTGTGAAAAAGAGCGAACCATCCGCTCTTGGATTCATGGTGCTAATTCGTTTTTGCCAAAAGACGTCTGTGTGAAATGGGGACGGGAAATGCCCGATCATTTTCACGCGCGTTATTCGGCTTTGTCCCGGCGCTATAGGTACATTATCTATAATTCCCCCATTCGGCCAGCACTTTTGCGAAGTAGTGTGACCTGGCAATATCGTCAGCTTGACCATCGGTCAATGCAAGAAGCCAGTCAATTCTTATTAGGGGAAAACGATTATACTTCTTTTCGCTCTGTGGAGTGTCAATCGAATACACCAATGAGGAATGTACATCAGCTGAGGGTGACCCGGACGGGTGATCTCATTATGATTGATATCACCGCTAATGCTTTTTTACATCACATGGTGAGGAATATTGCTGGTGTTCTAATGGCTGTTGGTTCTGGAAAAAAACCTGCTGATTGGGTGAAAGATGTTTTACATGCTAAGGATAGGCGATTGGGCGCGGAAACAGCGCCGCCTTATGGTTTATACTTAGTAGGAGTGACGTATCCTGACGAATTTGGTGTAATACAAGCTAATCCAGGGCCTCTATTTCTGTGGGAGCGCTAATTGAATAATGCTCGAGTGCGAATAAAAATGTGCGGCATGACCCGCGAAGAAGACATCGCCCATGCTGCGGAGTTAGGGGTTGATGCAATTGGTTTAATTTTCTATCCCAAAAGCCCTCGTTGTGTTTCGATTACCCAGGCAAAAAAAATTCTGCGCAATGTACCTTTGTTTGTTGATGTTGTTGCCGTTTTGGTTAATCCTTCTTCACTGCTGGTGGACGAAATTCTCAATGAGCTACCCATTGTTTGGTTGCAATTCCATGGTGAAGAATCGCCTGAATTTTGTGGCCAATTTAAAAAACCCTACATAAAAGCAATGCAAGTTAGCACTGCTGCATCGATTTATAAATACTGTTCAGACTATCACCAAGCTTCGGCTATCCTTTTAGATACCCCGTCAGAGAGCAGTTATGGGGGCACAGGTAAAACTTTTGATTGGGGGCTCATTCCGAGTAACTTGGATAAACCCTTTATCTTATCCGGAGGTTTGGATGCAACCAATGTCAATTTAGCTGTAAATAAAAGTCTACCTTACGCTGTAGATGTATGCAGTGGTATTGAATCATCTTATGGGATTAAAGATCACGAAAAAATGAAACAGTTTGTAAGTGCGTTACGGGGGAAAAATGAGTGAGAAAGAGCTTCCTGATGAGCATGGGCATTTTGGACCTTACGGAGGGATATTTGTAGCAGATACGCTAATGTATGCTTTAGAAGAGCTAAAGAAAGCTTATCAGCATTATCGATTCGATCCAGAATTTTTAGCTGAATTTAACAAGGAACTGTCGGATTATGTTGGTCGGCCATCGCCACTATACCACGCTGAGCACCTTTCTGCCAAAATTGGAGGGGCACAAATTTTTTTAAAGCGGGAAGACCTTAATCATACTGGTGCACACAAAATCAATAATACTGTTGGGCAAGCCTTACTTGCAAAGCGAATGGGAAAGGTGAGGGTTATTGCGGAGACAGGAGCAGGACAGCACGGCGTTGCCACAGCAACAGTTGCCGCAAAATATGGTTTAGAATGTGTCGTTTACATGGGATCTGAGGATATTAAGCGCCAAGCTTCTAATGTTTACCGGATGAAACTCTTAGGTGCTGAGGTTGTTCCTGTTACTGCAGGTTCTAAGACATTAAAAGATGCTCTAAATGAAGCAATGCGCGATTGGGTCGCTAACATTGACAATACGTTTTATATTATAGGCACGGTAGCAGGCCCTCACCCTTATCCTCAAATGGTTAGGGATTTTCAATCGGTCATTGGCCGTGAGTCAAGAGCGCAGATTTTGGAAAAAACAGGGCAGCTTCCTGATGCTCTAGTGGCTTGCGTAGGCGGTGGATCGAATGCCATTGGATTGTTTTATCCTTTTTTAAAAGACAAGTCAGTTGCCATTTATGGTGTGGAAGCCGCCGGTAAGGGGATTGAATCAGGTCAGCATTCTGCTTCTTTGATCGCTGGAAAGCCAGGAATTTTACATGGAAACCGTACCTATTTGCTCTGTGATTCATACGGCCAAATCAAGGATACTCACTCTATTTCTGCAGGACTTGATTACCCTGGGGTAGGACCTGAGCACGCTTATCTCAAAGATACGGGTAGGGTAAAATACGTGCCTATCAATGATGAAGAAGCACTGCATGCGTTTCGTACATTAACACGAGTCGAGGGTATAATTCCTGCGTTAGAATCCAGCCATGCCATTGCTTACGCAATGAAACTCGCTAAAACCATGAAGACATCGCAACGAATCATTGTTAACTTATCCGGTCGTGGTGATAAAGATATGCATACCATTGCGAGTATCGATAACTTATCCGTGTAATTTGAAAGGGTACTCTATGAATCGAATTGATAAAACTTTAGCTCAATTGCAGGCTAAAGGTAAAAAGATGCTAAGCCCCTATATTACAGCTGGCGATCCACATCCAGAAATGACTGTCTCATTGATGCATGAGCTTGTGAAAGCAGGAGCAGATATTCTTGAGATAGGTATTCCTTTTTCGGATCCAATGGCTGAAGGTGTTGTTATTCAAGCGGCTATGGAACGGGCATTAGCCTATAATGTGACTTGTGAAAATGTATTCATGATGGTCAAAAAATTTCGTGAACGAGACCAAGAAACCCCTATCATATTAATGGGTTATTTAAACCCCGTAGAGCAGTATGGTTATGAGGCTTTCGCTAAGCGTGCTAAACAAGTTGGGGTTGATGGAACAATATTGGTTGATTTGCCTCCTGAAGAAAGTGATGCAATTACTCCTATTTGGCAGACTTATGATTTATACAGTATCTATTTATGTTCACCTACGACGTCTGACGAACGAATGGCTTTGATTAACCAGCATGGAGGTGGTTATCTCTATTTCGTATCATTAAAGGGCGTGACGGGTTCAAGTGATTTTAATTTAAATAAGGTTAAAGAATTGTATTGCCATCGAAAATCGCAAACGAAATTACCTTTGATGGTCGGTTTTGGGATAAAAACACCGGAAATGGCAGCTGAAGTAGCTCAGTTTGCCGATGGTGTCATTGTCGGTGCAGCTATAATTAGCCGTATTTTTGAAGCGTATAAGGCTTCAGCGAATGCAGTTGCTGCGGGCGCGTCTCTCCTACACGATATGCGGTTGGCGATGGATAAGTAACGGAAAAAATTATGATAGAAAGCAGTGAAAAGACGAGTGAAAAAAGAACGAATTTTATACGCCAATTAGTTGCAGAAGAATTAGCAAGTGGCAAACACAAAGAGGTTATTACACGATTTCCACCTGAACCTAATGGTTATTTACATGTTGGGCACGCTAAATCAATTTGTTTGAATTTTGGTATAGCTGAAGAGTTTGGTGGCCGTTGCTATTTACGGTTTGACGACACGAACCCGATCAAAGAAGAAGAGGAATATGTCAATGCCATCATTGAGGATGTCCGATGGTTAGGTTTTGAATGGTGTGCGATGACCCATTCTTCGGATTATTATCAAGAGCTCTACGACTATGCTGTTGATTTAATTAAGCAGGGTAAAGCCTATGTTGATAGTTTAAGCATGGAAGAAATTCGTGCTTATAGAGGGACATTGCAAGAGCCGGGGCGTGAAAGTCCTTATCGCAACCGTTCTGTTGAGGAAAATCTTGATTTATTTGCTCGGATGAAAGCAGGTGAATTTGCTGATGGAGCCCATGTATTGCGTGCGCGTATTGACATGCAATCCGGTAATGTGAACATGCGTGATCCAGTCCTTTACCGTATTCGCCATGCTCATCATCAGCGTACTGGTGATGCTTGGTGTATTTATCCGATGTATGATTACGCACATCCACTTTCTGATGCACTCGAGAAAATAACGCATTCCCTTTGCACTTTGGAATTTCAGGACCATCGCCCATTATATGATTGGTTTATTGACAATTTAGTGGTTCCGGCAAAACCAATTCAAACTGAATTTGCTCGCCTTAACTTATCTCATACCGTCACTTCTAAGCGGAAATTAAGACAGCTTGTTGAAGAAAAAATTGTTGAGGGTTGGGATGATCCTCGATTACCGACTTTACGGGGTATGCGCAAAAGAGGGTATCCGCCAGCTGCCATTAGGCAATTCTGTGAAATTATAGGTATCTCACGCAGCGATTCAATCATTGATATGTCAGTACTTGAGGAGTGTGTTCGTGCTGAGTTAAATAAAACCGCAAAACGAGCAATGTGCGTTCTTGATCCTTTAAAAGTTGTCATTGAAAACTACCCGCAAGATAAGGTGGAAAATTTAACTGCACAGTTCCATCCCCAGGATCCCGCTGCTGGTCATCGCACCATCCCGTTTTGCCGAGAAATTTACATCGATCAAAGCGATTTTATGGAGAATCCACCCAAAAATTATTTTCGCTTATCTCCTGGAACCGAGGTACGTTTAAGGTATGGTTACGTAATCCGTTGTAACGAGGTTATTCATGATGCACAAGGGAAAATAATTGAGCTTCGCTGCACTTATGATCAAGATACTTTAGGCAAAAACCCACCTGACCGAAAAGTTAAAGGGGTTATTCATTGGGTTTCTTGTGAACATGCTTTTCCTGTCAAAATCTATCAATACGATCGTCTGTTTAATGATGCTAATCCTGCTCGTGAAAAAGATTTTCTTCAGTTTTTAAATCCAGATTCATTGGAAGTTCGACAAGGATTTTGTGAGCCTTCGCTTTTAACCCAACCTTTGCATGAGGTGTTTCAATTTGAACGTCTTGGCTATTATGCGGTTAATCAAGTTGATGGTGGTGGGGTGAAGGCTTTTCACCGTGTAGTCGATCTTAAAGATACCTGGGGCAAGATCAGTTAAGGGGCAGGCATGTTAAATCTTTATAATTCATTAACACGAACAAAAGAGCTGTTTAAGCCACTCAAACCAGGTAAAATTGGCATGTATGTTTGTGGCATAACCGTATATGACCGCTGCCATTTAGGGCATGCCCGCTCCATGGTTTGTTTTGATGTTATTGTGCGCTTTCTGCGTTCCCAAGGGTATGAAGTGACTTACGTTCGTAACATCACGGATATAGATGACAAAATTATTGTTCGAGCTAACGAGCGCGGTGTGAGCATTGATGAATTGACGGCTCAGTACATTAACGCTATGCATGACGATGCCCGAGCATTAAATATTTTGCCTCCTAATATAGAGCCGAGAGCAACTAGTCATATTGATTCAATCATTCAATTAATTAAACAATTAATTGACAAGGGCTATGCTTATGTTAGTGATAATGGGGATGTGTGTTACCAGGTTGAACAATTTGCTGATTACGGTAAGCTCTCACATAAAGATGTCGATGGTTTAATCGCGGGAGCGCGTATTGATGTGGTAAAAGAGAAACGTTCCCCGCTTGATTTCGTTTTGTGGAAAAAAGCTAAACCAGGGGAGCCGTGTTGGCCTTCATTATGGGGGGATGGGCGACCAGGTTGGCATATTGAATGTTCGGCGATGGCAATGCATGAGCTTGGTGAGCAATTCGATATTCATGGAGGTGGTTTGGATTTACAGTTTCCCCATCATGAAAATGAGATAGCTCAAAGTGAGGCAGCAAGTGGCCGAACTTTTGCAAATTATTGGCTGCATGTAGGTATGTTGCAGGTCAATAATGAAAAAATGGCGAAATCACTTGGTAACTTTTACACGATTGAAGATGTATTGAAGCAGCATCATCCTGAAGTCGTGCGCTATTTTTTGTTGAGCAGCCATTATCGAAGCCCTTTGAATTATTCGGAAGAAAACTTGCAAAATGCAAACAAAGCATTAACTCGTCTTTACCAATCAATAAAAGACTTCAATAATATTGAAGAAAATGGCGAATTAGCTGCGGATTGGATTGAGCAATTCAATGAGGCAATGAATGACGATTTTAATACCCCTGTTGCTTTATCTATTTTGTTTCAATTAAGCCATGAAGTTAATAAGACTAATTCGCTTTTGTTGGCTTCAACGCTAAAGCATGCGGCATCTATTTTGGGTTTACTAGTGACTCCCCCCGAAGAATTCCTTCAAGCAGGTCTTGAGGATGATGAAAAGACTCAAGTTGAAAATCTAATCCAGGAACGGCTGCACGCTAGAGCAAACCGTGACTGGACGCGAGCTGATGAGATTAGAAATAAGTTGTTAAAGCAGGGAATTGAGTTAGAAGATAGTCCAACAGGAACAACTTGGAGAAGACGTAAAGAATAAACTACCCCGAGAAGAGCCTCACAAGCCTAGACGGTGAAGCTCTTCTTATCAAGATGGGATGCAGGAGGAGTTACGTTGGGTTGAAACTGAGCGGTAACAGTGGGGGGTAAATTGTTTGAAGGGAAGAAACGATGCCTGTCATTGGTAGTGCATACTCCCTCACCAATGCTTGTTCTTAAACGGCCTTGATTACTGCCAAATTGCTGACATAAGCGGTTTAAATCATCATCAGAGGATATTTTTGTCTGCCTGACTTGCCCTGAACTTAATAATTTAATTTGCATGCATAAATTCTGAAAAACGGTGTCTGATTGTTGGTCTAAATAATCCCGAAATCGCGGGAAGTTTAAAATGGATTTTAGTAGTCCAGTGTGAACAGCTCGATCAGGAACTTTAGCAAGTTCAAAAACGGCAACAATACGTGATTGACTCTTAACAAAATCAAAAATCACCGGGGTATTCAATAAGCTGACCAAATCCGTATTACGATTGACAATAAAAATGAGCTGACTAATAGTGAATCCAGCTTGAAGAAGGCAAGGGAGTGGGGTTGTTAAGAACATAGTTGCTGGTGAGGAAGGTTGTTCATACATGCCTAATATGGGGCATATCAATTGTTTTAGAGCCTGTAATTTTTTATACCCACCCTCATGGCTTAAGACAGAAATGATTTGATCTAGGGTAAACCCTGCCTCAACTAGGCAAGAGAGTGGCGTTGCATGACCAGTCGGGTTTGGTTCAGGGTTATATAGCCGAAGTAATGCTCTTAGATTTCTATAACCATTATCATCGTTTAAAATAGAAATAATACCGGAAGGAGTAAATCCTGTCTGAATCAATACCAAAAAAGGAATTGTACAAGAGCTACTTGCATCCCACATGGGTTGTAATAATTCCTGTAAGGCTTTGAGACTTTTAGAACCGCGATAATGGGTTAATACAGAGACGATTTGGTCGTGAGAGAATCTAGCGCTGATAAGGTTAGAAAGTGGGGTGATAAGATTACCCGCATGATCACGCAAGGGTTGTTGCCTTTCATCTAAATAAGGCAATAGTAAATCGAGTAGGATGTCGATGTTTGCGACTTCATTTTCGTAGTTTAGTATGGATGTTAATTGCCCTGGAGTAAAGCCAGCTTGGATAAGTACGGATAAAGATGTAAGTGGGTTACCCGTGTTATCCAGCATAGGTTGATGGCTTTGCTGATCAAGGATGGGCTCTAATAAGTATTGTAAGAGCTGGCTTTTTTCGAAAGAAAAATTTACAGATAGGGATGAGGTTTGTTCTCGTGTAAATCCAAGGCTTAAAAGTTGATTGGTTAACATAGAGAGGTCACTTATAAAAGAAAAAGCCGATAATTATACAAATATACTTAACTAATTCAAAATGTTGTTTACGTCCTCGTCAAGCGCAGGCGCCATCACCGTTAAACAATTAAGTGCTGGGAGTAGGTGTATTGTAATAGCTCCATTGGCAACGTAAAAAAAGTTCGACTTCATAGGAAAACCTTATTTATATGAACTAGGATTTTGAAAGGAATAAATAATATAAAATGAATCAATAGGGCTCTCGTCCATTTAAATCCAATAATTCGAGTAATAAAGCATGGCGGGCAAAAAATTTAAAGAGGGGGTAAGTTCTGTGGAAATTTGTTTTTTTTGCTGTGAAATGGCTTGAGCCAAGTAAATATTAGCAGTTTTCAGTTCTCCTCTCTGTTTTGCCGCTTCAGCTTGAATTTCAAGCTTTGCGATTTGACAAGTTTGCTTAATATAAGGATCCGTTAATCCATTTGTGTACCGGATCAAAGTGTCAAGTCGATTCAATTGTGATTTTATTGGTTTTGCTTGATGAATAGCCAGAAAACTGGCTGCATGTAAGGCACCACATTCGGAATAGGCAGTCCAGTAGAGGTCAGCATTAGGTTTAGCAATTGGTAAAATTTCAATCATAGGCATCTTCCAATTTTTACTAATAAGAACTTGCCTTGCCCACATGCGGTAATACCATTCCTTATATTCTAATCCAGGATCATTTTCAGAGATTTTCGCCATTTGCTTAACTAGGTGACTTGCCACTCGGTAACGTTTCTTTTTCAGGTAACCTTCATGCAACCATTCCAATGAGTGATATTTGTTCTCTGCATCGCATGCGTAGATTGGGTATTTATGTAAAGTTTTGCATAAGTTATCGGATGCGGTTATTGAAGCTTGGTTGGCTAAAATATAATCATCCCAGAGCTTTAACCGACGATAAATATGGGCAGCCATATGGGTAACATGAGAAGATGAGTTCATCAGGTTCAATGCAATTTTAGCTGCCGGGAGTCCTTTTTGAGCAATTATAAGGTTAGGATTATCGTGATAATGTAAATAATAATGAATAACACCTGGATGATTAGGGTATTTTTTAAATAGATGTTCAGTGAGTTTTCTTCCTTCTTCGATGTATTTTTCACTTTCCTTGTGTTTTGGGAAATCGGAAGCTATGCCAAGCAATGATAATGCATAAAACGAAGCCACATCAGCATCGCTAGGGAATTGCTGGTGTAGGCGTTTCATTTCGAGCATATATGCGCGGTCTCTCTGATATAAGCTAGCATTGCTAAACAATCGCTGTGCTGCTCTTAAATAACCTTGTTCCTTTGGTGTGATTGGATATTGTGTTTTATGAGCAGCATACCGTTTCAGGGTATTTTGTGCGGAAGTTAAATTTTCTGAATTCCAAATAGGATGCTTATAAGCTAGTGCCTCCCCCCAATAACTCATTGCAAAATCAGGATCCAGCTGTTGTGCTTGCTTAAATTGACTTATAGCAAGATCGTACATAAACGCGTGCAAAAAAGCGGTGCCCAGCAAAAAATGTTCTTTTGCTGCAGGATTTTTGCTTGTGACCGAAAAATTAACCTTTCCTAAGGTGATCGATTGCCTTAGATGTTTAATATTTTTGTTTTCGTCGAAATTGTTTGCGTAGGTAGGGGTGATTAAAAGGGTAATTATTAATAAACAGAAGCGCATTCTTATCCTTTCTATTGTGAATCAGGTTGCATGAATGTTTATGCAAAAGACCAAATTATATACAATAAAGCGCACATAACCAATATTTGATTTCATTATGAATAAAATTTTTTGAGTAACTCCATGATTTAAAAAAAGTATTACAAGTTGAGCATAATTTATGCATATATTTGGTTGTAAAAATCAGAAATTGGACTAAGGTTAAATTAATAAGGCAAGTAATCCAGAAAGGAGCCAATAAATGGACCCTCTCGGCGAATTAGAAGACTCTCTGGCATACATGTTTGAGTTGCAAGCAAAAAATACTGGTGGTTACATCGACCCTTTGGCAAATAAATTAAGAAGGGCTCTGGACGTTTATTCGGAAGATCGCTCTTCAACCTCATTAAAAGCTTTGATCGTTGCTATTAGAAATGCATTTCCAATCATAGAAAAATACTCCGTTGATTCTTATAAAGTTAGGCAAAAAATAGAAGGCATCGCAGCAATGCAAGGGGAGTCGATAAATTGGAACTCGTCGAAACAGCCCAATCGTTATCCGTTCTTCCTTCCATCCGCAACAGTAAAAGACACAAAATCCGATTTCATCCCCTGGCTCTCTTCTCGAATTGGTAAAGATTTCAATAGCCTCGATGGTGAAAACCAAGTTCAAGTTCTTCTTAATCTAAAATCAGAAAAAGAATTCACTATGAAATTAAGATTGCATTTATATGCTAATCCTAATTTTCTTGCTGATTTGGCAATGAAATCACCCCAAGCTTTTTTTAAATTAATGGGAAGTAGTCTTGGTTTTCAATTGGAAAAATATCAAATTGCCAAAGCAATTAATCACCATGGGCAAACAATGATTGATGACTCATTGGAACCTGTGGAGCAAGCCATGCAATTGGTAAATTCGCTCAATGAAAAATTATCCTCTTTGCATTCAATTGAAAGATTACTTGAAGATCCTAAAGCTAAGGCAGTCTTGGATAAGTCAGATTTATTTCAACTTTATCAGAGCGATGAATGCAGGGATCGGCAGGGTTTTGGAACTCCTGCCGTTTAATGCTTAGATTTGGTTTGAAGGCATATGCCAATATTGACTGTTATTAGCTTCCCGTGCCCTATCTATAAATGGATGCAAGCATTCAGCAAATTTATTTTCTGGGTATTTTCTCATATAGCGTTGGGCAATTTCAAAACGAGTTGTATCACAGGAGGCTCCATTTAATGCCCTGATCGCGTAAGTACTTTCATCGCTTGAAAAAAGGCCATTTAATCCTAAGAGTCCAGATAATCCACAGCATCTTGACGATTTATAACGATTATATTCATCGATAGCAAGCTTCACTTGCTCCAGGGTTAAAACCGGTTTGCATACCTCATTATTATAAATTGAATCTCGAATATCCTTTGTGCGCTTGGTTGGCGTCGTCTGAGTGTATTTATGATCGGGCTGTTCGTTTATTTTCCTAGGGCCTTGAATAGTGTAATTAGGATAATAATCCAGGCGAATATTATTAAGAGCCCGCATTTCCTCATCCCGTGGTGCTTGCTCTGAGAGTAGTTCATAAAATACTTCGGCTAATCGCTGTGCTTGTTTCTTAGCATCGAAAAAAAATAATTTTATTCGGAGATTGTAACCCGTTTTGCTTTGTTGCCCGTGTTCGTCGTTTTTAACAAATAGACCATCCGCAACCATGTTAGTAACGATATCGGGAACAAATATTTGCTGTGCTGGATTTAATGACAAGTAAAATTGTCGTGCTGTACTTTCAAAGCCAAGTGCGAGTTTAGTAGGAACTTTTCGAAGGAATTGTGGCGTTTCAATTGCTTGGCCTGGTGCTAGAACATAGATTTTAGCGTGTTGAGGAAGATTGATTAGACCTTTGTCACCAAGATAAGTGACGATTACGTCTTTATTCCTTTTTTTTTCGATATCGACCCATTGTTTTATCGTAGATCGAAGGTTAGCAGGTATGTTTTTCTGTGCAATGGGAATATAAAGATAGTAAGGCATGAGATATCTTTTGATAAAAGAGATTAAATAAAGGCCTCAAAGTATAAAAAAAATAAGCGCAAATGTAAATATTTTGCGCTTATTGGTTTTATTAGGATCGGCTTGTGTGACGCTATTTCGCTAAAGTAGCGTTAATTACTCATTCGGTAGACGACTTGTTCGGTATCTCTTGATTCGGCGCTAATTCGCCTAGCTGCTTGTTCAAAAGCAAAAATGCATTCTTTTTTCACTTTTACATAGTCATCCGCAGGAAGATTTTTAGATAAAGCATCGAATAATAAATTGACAGTTTCCTCTATGGAACAACCATGAATATTGATAAGTGAACCATGTGAACGGAATTGATGCATTAATAAATAGAGAGAATCTTCGCTTTCAATGTATGCACCATCAATAAACGGTGTTAGTAGATCTTTATAACGGACTGATAATCTCTCTATGGCTAGATGAAATTTGTTTTCCCATGTGAAATTTAGAGGAAGTTCGTTTGGTTTAACTAAGCGGTCTTGATAAATTTCAGCAGATTTAATTAATAATTGAACAGCTAGACGAATCGCGGGGTTTATATTCTTTGCTCTAAATTCCTCACTGTTCTCTAGTAATCCTTTTGCAGCGATTAACATAATTTGCCCCAATTTCTCAAGGGTAAGCGATTTTTTATCTTTTGCAGCAATCTCTTCATCTCTATTGAAATCAAGGATACTAAAATAGGCGCTCTCCCAGATAGATAAAATTCGCATGCATTCCTTACTGTCCCGTGCGGGATTAAGTGGAGTTGTCCAAAATGTAAACGAAGAGATTGGGCTCGAAATAGAGCTGGCCATTGGTGGCTTTGTTATCGCAGCATCTGGGATTCTTGCAGGGGTTGGCTCAGAAAAAATAGAATATAGATTGCCACCAGCTGAGGGACTTTGGGTTTGTTCAACAATAGACATTGGAGCAGTAAAAATAGGAAGCGGGGTATCAAGTGGCGCAATAGATGGAGCCTGTAACGAATCGACTTCTACCGAACTGATTGCCTCCACATCGGGAAAATTATGAACTGATCTTCCGCTAGAAATTTCTCTCTCTTGCTGAGTCTCTTCTCCAAATCGTTTATCTAAAGTTTGGAAGAGGGTTGTTATACTTTGGGCTGCTTCTCTTTCCCTTTGCGACACTTGTCGAACTGAAGGCGAGGTTTGTATTTGTTGATCGAGATCCAAACTAAAGGATTCACTTGGTAATTGAATTGATCTGTCTCCACTGGATAGCGATCGAGGTAATGATTTTTCATCAAGATCCAAGGGTTGTTTAACTTCCGACTGTTCTAATACCCTTCTTCTCTTTTTCGGAAAACTGCTTTTCTCTGATGAGCCAGTCTCTTTAGTAGAAGCTTTTCTCGCCCCCTTTTTCTTCGAGAGACGAGATACTTCGCCAGATAACCTCTCGATTTCTTCAAGATCGAAATTAACCGCATCTACAAGTGCATCAGCTTGGAATAGCGCCCTATATTGTGGGTATCGATACTGTTCTTGTAATTGAAATTTAAATGCTTCGAATATTTTTTTTAAGCTTTGAAGCGAGTGTAAAGTCGCTTCTCGGCTAGAGGTTTGTTGTTTGAGATAAAATAATTTTATCTGTGCAATTTGAAATTTAATTTTATGCTTATAAAACTCAGAGCGAGTAAAATCATCACCCAGTTGTGCTGTTAGGTGATGTGGAGGAATTTTTCTAATATGGTGGCTAATTAATCTATAGCAGTCATTAGCTTGTTGCATGTAATTTAAAACCGAGTCCTGATCGAGGTCTTTCCTTTTTTTATACGCGTAACTAATGAAACTGTCTGCGACTATAAAAAGGGTCCGAGCATAATCAGATAGAGTATAATCAGGTGCCCGGCTAAGATCTTTGCTTAACTGTGTTCTATCAATTTGTTCAAATAAAGTAATGTTATTCTCTAAAAAGCTTAAATCATTATTTTCTGAGTATTTTTTGTAATTTTTTTGTAGTGTGGACTGTATTTTTGCTAATGTGGTCATAAAAATCCCAAATGAATATTGAATTACCCGATGAAAAATAAATATTTTTTATAATTCTGAATTAAAATGATTAAATTTTTGCCCATTATGCCTTCTTTTTATTTTTGAATAAAGTGAATTTTGGAATAGCCAGTATGTTTTATTAAAACACGAAAAGGTTTGTCATAGTGCAAACGAGGTTGACTCTTCAAAATCTAACCACAGTCGTAAATCTACTAACGGTAGCTAGTGCTGGCTTGTCACTCGAAGAATTTCAGCAAGTGAAGTATCCCCTGCCAGTACGCGTTTAAATCCATCTTGACGTATAGTAGGGTGGGTAGGGCGGAGATAATTATCTATAGTCTGCAAGCTCTCATTTCGATGGATCATACCCCTTAATGTTTCATCAATTGGTATCAATTCATAAATACCTGTACGGCCTCGATAACCTAAATGGTTACACTGGTCGCAACCTCTAGGTTCTCTCACATTGCTAGTATCTTCCTCCGTACTGATCCCCATTAATTCACGTTCATCTTCGCGTAATTCGTGTGGTGTTTTGCAGTGAACACAGAGTTTTCTTACTAGGCGCTGGGCAATTAAACCAACAATGCTTGAGGACAGTAAAAAGGATTCGACTCCCATATCATGAAGACGGGTCAAAGCACCCAAAGCACTGTTAGTGTGCAAAGTAGATAGTACCAAATGGCCAGTAAGGCTAGCCTGGACAGCAATTTCAGCTGTTTCTAAATCGCGAATTTCACCTATCATCACCACATCCGGATCTTGGCGCAAAATAGCACGAAGGCCTTTAGCAAATGTCATCTGTACTTTAGTATTCACTTGCGTTTGACCAATTCCAGGTAAATCGTATTCAATAGGATCTTCAATGGTTAAGATATTTCGGGTTACTTGATTAAGCTCGGTAAGCATTGCATATAATGATGTCGTTTTGCCTGATCCTGTAGGTCCTGTGACTAAAATAATACCATGAGGTTGGGCAATCATTTTACGTATGGCTTTCAACGTAGTTTTAGGCATGCCTAAAAGGCTCAAATCCAGCTGAGCGGCTTGTTTATCCAAAATTCTTAGAACAATACGTTCGCCATGATTAGAAGGGAGAGTTGAGACGCGCACATCGATATTATGACCACCAATACGCAGTGCAATGCGTCCATCTTGTGGAATTCTTTTTTCAGCGATATCCAATTTTGCCATGACTTTTACGCGCGAGATAACTAAAGGTGCAATGGCTCGTTGAATTTCTAAAACTTCATGCAATACCCCATCAATGCGATTACGTACTAGGACGCGGTTTTCATAGGTTTCAATATGGATATCTGAGGCTTTTTGCTTAATGGCTTGAGTAAATAATGCATTAAGCAGGCGAATAATAGGGGCATCATCCTGGTTATCTAATAGATCCTCGCTCATGGGCAATTGATCGGCAAGAAGGGAAAGATCCATATCTTCTTCCATGCCTTCTGCTGCATCAAGGATAGAAGACTGAGACTGATAAAGTTGGGCTAGGTGTTGTTGAAATTCAGTCTCATTTACTTCTTTAAAATTTAACTTATCCTGTAGTAAGCGTTTGACCTCTGCCAAAATGGACAGAGAAGGGTTAGGGAGATGGTAAACAGCAAGCCCTTCAGTACCAGGCACAGCGATAACCCCTTGATTTTTAGCAAAGGAATAAGGAAGACGCTTTAATTTATCTTGGTTTTCCATACTCGTTTATTTTGTCATTGATATCGATGGTTTTTGTTTAATAACATGACGCTTAATAACATGGCGACTAAAAGGCTTTGGTAATTTAGCTTGGCTTAATGGCGGCAAAATCATGTCTTTATTTTCGCTGTTGTAGGGTTGTTCCCGAAGCCACTTCAGCTCATATTGGCGAATATCATTGTATTTACCGTTGGTAATTTCTATAGCATCACGTTCGCTTCTTAATATTATAGGACGTATAAAGACCATTAGTACACGTTTCTCATGATTATTGATATTGTGTTGAAAGACACGACCCATGCCTGGAATATCACCTAAGATTGGAATTTTATTATTGTCGTTGCCAAGACTATTTTGAATCAGTCCACCAAGCACTACAATATCCCCACTTTCTATATGAACTGAGGTAACAATACTGCTAATATCAAATGTTGGGTTTGTACTGTTCGGTGTTGAAGCGGGATCAATCGTATCATTACCCTGATCAATTTGCAGTTGAATCCCTCTCCCTCGAGTAATCTGTGGCCTTACATACAAGTGAAGGGCGACATTGACGCGATCAAAGGTGACATAGGGGCTTGCGGTGGTTGTTCCTCCAGCATTATTAGGATAAGTTGTTGAAGCTACAGAGACTTGTTTACCAATAAGAATTTTTGCTTGCCTGTTATCAAGCACAACCACAGAGGGAGTGGATAAAATATTTGCCTTGTGTTGTTGTGCCAATGCAAAAATTTCTGCTTGAAAATCATCAATTGTTGTTTTTCCATTGATGATTGCAAAACCTGGCCTAAAATCACTTGCTTTCCCTGTTTGCTGATTTGAACCCCATTCTATTCCCAAACTTTTGACATCGGTTTCATTCACTTCTGCCACCAGCGCTTCAATGAGTAATTGCGCTGGGCGGATATCCAATTGGTTAATGACTGATCTTAAGATGCGAATCAGGCTTGCTGGAGCATTAATGATGATGGAATTGGTATTAGGTTCAGCAATAATTTGCACCGTCGGTTTTGTAGAGCCCTCATTCTGCGTATTTGCACCGCTGGTGTTGGGAGCTGCAGCCGATGCATTTGCACTTGGAGGGGATGTTTGAGAGGATCCGGTTGGCGAGACATTGTTATAGTTGCCGCCACTCCCCGAAGAAACTAGGCTGGATGCAGGATTAGTGCTATCCAATTCAGGCCGGGTTATTGTGCCGATGGTCGTTCCTACATTGCCACTAAAATTGGCTTGTGCAATTCCTGCTAGAATGGGAACTAAATCTTCAGCACGTAAATAATTCAAATAAACGACTTGCGTATTGCTGTCATAGCCATGTAAATTTTCCCGATCAAGACGGTTAATTAACAAGCGCAATTTGAGGCGTTCTGTTCGACTTCCACTTAATATGATGGCATTACTCCGATCATCAACAGCGATCATCGTTTGAACATGACTTGCGCCAACTCCTGGCTGGGCTTTCATTAAATCTTTTAATGTGTTTGCAACATCCATTGCTAATGCATGTTTCAGATGTACCATATCAATTCCATTTACAGAAGGTGTATCCACTTGTTTGATAATTCTTACAAGCTGCTTAATATTGCTGGCGCGACCAGACAAGATAAGCATATTGGATGGGCCGTAAGCTGAAACGCTACTCCACTGTGGCATCAATGGGCGTAGTACAGGAACGAGTTGCTCGGAAGGTACGTAGTGAACGGGAACAACGGCAACCATCATTTCATCACCTTGTGGCGGACTTCCCATCTGTAAAGGGACAGGAGAAATTGTTTTCGCATCGATATTAGGAACAATCTTAATCACATCACCACTAGGTACAGCAGCGTAGCCAGAGACTTGCAGCATGGATAAAAAAACTTGGTAGAGCTCTTTGTCCGACATCGGTGTGCTTGAGGTAATTGAAATCTTCCCTTGGACACGAGGGTCAATGACAAAATTCTTGCCGGTGATTCTGGAAACTTCGCCAATAACTGCTCGTATGTCTGCACCTTTCAGGTTCCATAGTTTTTTTTCTTTATCTTGTGGTTTTTCTTTTAAGACCGTTTCTTTCACTTCCGCTTTTTGAGTTTGTGGCTGAACAGGTGATTTGGCTTGGATGCTTGCTGAAGTTTCATTTTTAGGCATTGATTTTGGTGAAGTGGCCGTATTTTGGGCCTCTAAGGCCAATTTCTTTTGTAAATCGATAGCGGTCTTATAGTTATCCATTGGACCGATACTTACAAAGTAAATGTCTTGATTAGCAGGATGATCGATTGTTATTGGTTGTTTGATAGATGAGGATAGCTTAAATTTCAATTGTAAGGCGTTATTCTCATGAGGAAAAGCACCAACATAGAGCATGTAAGCCGGTTTGCCATCCACCATAACTCGTTTAAGGGTTACATCAGTGGCATAATTATTTGTTAGAAAAAATAATATTAGTAGAAAAAACGCAACTTTTCGCATTAAACAACCATTAATTATTCACCCAAATTAAGACATACCGCATCACATAGGCCTTTATTCTCAAGATTGGTATAGTTCTTATTCGGAACTTCCATGGATACAACATCATAACTAAATTTCTAAAGATACCCTAGCGTTTTAAGTAAATCTGTGGTGGAAAAAAATATTTTGCAAGTGACGAGTTGATAAAGAGCAGCGAAATAGCCCCAATTAATCCTAAGATTTGAGTTCAAAAAGGTCATAACCACCCAGATAATGTTTGCTTAATGTGCATAATGTATTATTAATAATCATAAGAGAGTAAAAACAAACATTCGACTATGCCAGATAAAACAATCAGTTTTTTCTTTTTAGGGACTGCATGCCATCGGAGTGCTTATCAAGACGTTCTGACGAATTTTTATGATGCTGCTTCGAAACACACAGTCTCTCGATTATTCGATGGGGTTGGCTCTTCTCCTGTTAGTTTATCAGATGTTGCAGAATCCCACCCTACACCAGGACGGTATGTATATGATCCTGAAAACGACAAAAAAATTCCTTTGAATGAAAAAATAACAAAAGGCATTAACGACCTTATGCAACGCTTACAAGGCCAACTGGCTGGCGAGGGAATGGACGAATTGCTATTTGAAGCAATTCTCTTTTTAGAAAAGCAGATAAGGGATAATGGTGGTGAGATGCCTGACACCATTAATTTGCACGGTTATAGCCGAGGGGCGGATGCCTGTATGCGGTTAGCTAACTTACTTGACAGTATGTATCCCGACGTTAAAGTAAATATGTTTCTAATTGACCATGTCCCGGGTCCAGGCCGTGCTGATGATCCAAGCTCCTATACCATTCCTCGAAATGTGAGGAAGTTTGAATCAGTACTCATGTTACATGAGTACACTCCTGGTTTCATGCCGCAGGATAAAAATAGATATGTGATAACTAATCCCGAAGAGACCAAAGTATCGATAAAAGTCTATCCAGGCTGGCATGGTAAGGCAATGTATCTTACCCCAGATGAAAAAACTAACCACGTTCCAAGGCTCCTGCATGACGATTTCTTTCGCTTTAGCAAAGAAACTGGAAGTTTACCTAAAAATGCTAAAATTCCCAATTATAAAATAATGCACACATGGACTAATTATGATGAAAGCCCAGCACATATTTTAGAGCCCCAAGAACGGTTTAAAGAATATGAAGGAATGCTGGAGAATTGGAATTCTTATTCTGCCGGGAATTGGTCACTACTAAATACAAGAAACATTTTAATGGATCTTAGACAATATACCCAGAACAAAGACCTTTTTGTGAACCAGGAACATGGCGAACTGTTCATGAAAGGTTATCCAGCATTATACGATTGGTTTTTTGATGGTAACGATAATAAAGAAATTACTGAGCTTAAGGTAAAAGGAGAACTTGAGGAGCTATCGAAAGAGTTCCCTTTTTTCTATAAGAGATTATGTAAGGTTTGTGGAATCCACGGCGACAAACTACCAGCCCCTGGCAGAGCAGCACCGTATTTTCATCCTCCGCTGGGAAATCCATTAGTTGGAAATAACGACTATTACAGTTTCTTGCAGCACTCTGTGCTATCCATTATTAATTACACATTTCATCATAAGAATGAAAACTGCCTAGAAACCAGAATAGCTACTAAAATTTTGCGAAATGGTTTAGAAAAAGCTAAAGCTAATCGATCTCCAGCGGAATCGACAAAAATTATAGAAAATACAATCTTGTACGCCAGTAAATATTTAAGTGAATCTAAGCCAGAAAGCTACATGGCACAACAGCTAAAAAAATTAGCTTCCGGAGTTTTCTTTTTTGAAGATGTTGATAGACTTCTTCAATTGCATTGCCAAAAAAATAGAGAGCTTCACTACACCCAAAAGCATTACCTTCAGGAAATTCGTAAAAAGCTTGATGCAATTAATTCCGATCCTAATTTTAGTCATTTACAAAAGTTGAGAGAGGCGAAAGCCATTACCAAGCAGGTAGTTAAGGATATGCGCCAAATGGAACAAGATGAATCAGTCATCGTCCATAAAGAGATGTCATTAGGATTGTTTTTTTATTCTGATAAAACGCTAACTACAGCAGATTTAGTTTTAGCGATCAATAAATTAAATGCCCCAGGATTTGGTGAGCTTAGTATTGCTCAGAGGATGGCCAGACGTTTTCATGCTTATAATGAACGCAATATATTATGGGAGCGTGTAGAAAAGATCTTATCTGCAGTTATGCCTATCAAATTGCCTCCATTTGTTTCTCCAATAAAACGAGAATTGTCAATTAACTTACTTAATAAATTGAACCAACTGGAGGAAGAAGGGAATGGTGATGATGTAAGCAAGTTATCTGAAATTATCGCTGAGGGAGAAAGAAGCATTCAGAAACATTACTCTGAAACGAGAAAGTTGGCTAAGGGTGATTTCGATAAAATTCTTGAAAAATGCCGTGGCTATGTTTGGTCAGAAGTAACAATAGGTCCGGTATTAAATGCTTTGAGGTAGTCTAATTTGGTCTTATATATGAGAATTGATGGTGGCTACGGGTGGACTCGAACCACCGACCTCAGCATTATGAGTGCCGCGCTCTAACCGGCTGAGCTACGTAGCCACAAGAGGTGGTGATTTTGGCGTTTAATCGCATCTGTGTCAATACTAATAGACTAATTATTTTTTATCTAACGTAATGATTATTTCGAGGAATATTTCTTAATAGTCGAAGCAATTGTTAGGGCGTATAGATCGTGGCTTCGCAGGCTTTAAAAGGGTAGGGTGTAATGAAATAAAAACCCGTGATGCGCTACGAGAGATATGGTTTAAATTCAATAGGGGCAAGTGCCCCTATTGAAATCTAACTTTAAACGATTAATAAGTACAGAGCTCCAGGACCTCGTAGCACTTGTACTAGCAATTGCTGCTTTTGTTGCAATGCAATGGATTGTAAGTCTTTCACATTAACCGTTGGTTGTTTATTAGCTGAGATAATAATGTCGCCTGGTCGTAATCCTGCTCGCCAGCCAGCACTATTTTCTGAAGCACCAACAACTTGAATCCCTGTTATGTGACCATGAAGTGGTGAATCTTGCTCAAAATTCTTAAGGGCAAGTCCATAGAGGAAAGGGTTGCTCGCTTGAAGTTTTTGTTCATGCTTCTTAATGTCAGTAACAAAAGCTTTCAGTACAATTTCCTTGTTATCGCGCTGCAGGGTAATTTTCGCCTCACTGCCAACACGTAAAAGACCGATCGTAGTTTTGACCTGTGTTGCTTCAGTTATTTTGGTGTCATTAATTTGTGTAATGATATCCCCTGGTCGTAGCCCTGCCTTTTCTGCAGGTGAGTCTTGGTTAACCTGAGAGACCAGAGCTCCTTTGAGATCTTCTGAATAACCCATCGCTTGTGCTAACTCTGGGGTAAGGTGTTGTACAAAAATACCCATTAGGCCACGATGGATTGACCCAAATTTAATTAATTGCTGAGCAACATCTTTTGCCATATTAATAGGGATTGCAAAACCAATGCCGATATTGCCACCATAAGGAGAAATAATTGCAGTATTAATACCAATTAACTCACCTGCGGCATTAACTAAAGCACCACCAGAGTTTCCTGGGTTAATTGCGGCATCCGTTTGAATGAAATTTTCTACCCCTTCAATATTTAAATCACTGCGCTTAGTGGCACTGATAATCCCAAAAGTTGCAGTTTGGCTATTGCCGAAACTATTAAGTCCAAAAGGATTTCCAATTGCGACAACAAAATCACCTACTTCGGCTTTATCTGAATCCCCAATGGGGAGGCTTTTGAGATTTTTTGCATCAATCTTTAGGACAGCTATATCTGTTTCACTGTCGCCGCCAATAAGTTTGGCTTTTAATCGTCGGCCATCGTGAAGCGTCACGGTAATGAGAGTGGCGTTACGAATCACATGATCATTGGTAATGATGATGCCGTTTTGTGGATCGACAATTACTCCTGAACCAATACTTTGGAATTTTCTGGGTTTCTCAGGGACGTATTGAGGCGATTGTTGTGGTGACTGTTGTGGAGATTGATCTTGAGCATCTGCTTCTTCATCATCGGAGTTACCAGTGGTTACAGGTAATATCCCTTGCACTGCAACGTTGACAATTGCTGGCATCGCATTTTTAAGAACCGGGGCAAGCGTCGGTGTAAGTGCTGCATTCTCCATTGGTACTGCTGAAGCTGCGAGAGGCAGCATGCACAGTATTATGATTTTAATTAAGGTCTGAATTTTAAAAGCCATATCATTTATCCTGATTGATTTCACTTAAGCCAAATGAGAGTTGCCATTCTACCTGTTTGTGCCTCTCGGCGGTAGGAATAGAAGTCTTTTTTTTGCTCAAAAGTGCAAATTTTTGATTGAAATACAGCTAAAACGCCCAAAGAGTTAAGTACCCTCTCTGCTAACTGCGGCAAATTAGCAAGCCATTTTTCTCCATTACGCTGAAATGCATTGGATGCAAATGAATAGCGACTTTGATATGCCTCCAGTACATCTCCGCCAACTTCATAACAAGATTGACAAATCGCAGGACCAATCCATGCCATGAGTTGCTTAGGAGAACTATGCATTTTTTGCAGCGTATTCTCAATTACGCCGTTGACTAAACCGCGCCAGCCTGAGTGTATGGCAGCGATTTCTGAACCCTGTTGATTACACAACAGAATGGGCAAGCAATCAGCAGTCATGATTGCTAGTGTGAAGCCTGTGGAGCGAGTAATGGCAGCATCTGCGGTTCGATTTGACTCTTCTTCCACAACAACACAAAGATTAGAGTGGATTTGTTCTAACCACTCAGGTTCTTTAGGGAGCTTTAGAGAGGCAGTGAGTTTTTTACGGTTGGCATAGACATCTGCCTCATTATCTCCGACGTGAAGGCCTAGATTGTTCGAGTCGTAGGGAGGTTGACTAGATCCAGATGTTCGCATGGTCGTTAAGGCACTGACATTAGAAGGTGCAGGCCAATTAGCATATAAATTAGGCAAAATGTTCATCCAATGCATTTATCAGTTGTTGAAAATCATCCGGCAAATCGGCAGTGAATGTCAATGCCTCTTCAGTTTCCGGATGGATGAATGATAATTGGCAAGCGTGCAAGGCCTGCCGGTGAAATTGGTTAAATAATTTTCTTAATTCCTCAGTAGAATGCGATGGGAAACGCATTCTTCCCCCATACAGCGGATCACCAACGACCGGATGATTAATATAAGCCATATGAACTCGTATTTGGTGCGTGCGGCCGGTCATCAGTTCAACATCAAGTAAAGTAAAATCCTGATAGTGTTTGCGAATGGAATATAAAGTAATTGCTTCTCTTCCCTCGCCACATACAGCCATTTTTAAACGATTTCGAGGATGCCTACCATAAAAGGTATGGATTTCCCCCCCTGAAATAAGATGTCCTTGGACAAGGGTTAAATAATTGCGTTTTATCTCTCGCGCTTGCATTTGACGAATTAGATGGGTGTGTGCAACTAGAGTTTTGGCAACGATCAATAACCCTGTTGTATCTTTATCCAGTCTGTGAACGATTCCTGCTCTAGGCAAATGCTGTAAAGCGGGACAATGATGCAAGAGTGCATTAACTAAGGTGTGCTCACGATTACCCGCACCTGGATGCACGACAATACCCGCTGCTTTATTAACAACTAAAATCTCTTTATCTTCATAAACGATATGTAAGGGGATATCTTCAGGAAGGTATGAATCTTTCGATTCAAACTCAGTAAAATCGACGGCCATTTCAATTTGTTCGCCACCGATAACTTTGTCCTTAGGTTTGGCTTGGGAGTGATTTAAAGTAATGAAACCTTCCTTAAGCCACGTGCTCAACTGTGAACGCGAATAATCCGGCAGCAATTGCGCAAGTACAACATCAAGCCGTTGGCCATGGTACTCGCGCGGAATAATCATTTGTTTAGAAATAGTATCAATCATATCAAGCGGGTGTTAACCTGTCCTCCGTTAATCTCCCTCTTAGAGAGTTAGGCAATGATTCATTGATGTGAACGTCGACGAATTGGCCTATGAGGTGATTAGGGCCATCAAAATTAACAACACGATTACATTCAGTTCGACCTGATAATTGTAGCGGATCTTTCTTAGAGCTGCCTGTTACAAGAATCCGTTGAGTGCTGCCGACCATCGATTGACTGTAGCGCGATGCTTGTAAAAGCAGCCTATTCTGGAGAATTTGTAACCTGTGTTTTTTAATTTCCATCGGCGTTTCATCAGGTAAATTGGCAGCAGGAGTGCCTGGACGAGGGCTATAGATGAAACTAAATGAAGTATCAAATCCAATTTCATGCACCAAATCCATTGTATCTTGGAAGTCTTGGTCGGTTTCACCGGGAAATCCGACAATAATATCAGTTGATAGGCGAATATCAGGGCGCACTTTGCGCAATTTACGAATTTTTGATTTAAATTCCATTGCGGTATAACCTCGCTTCATCATCGCCAGGATTTTGTCTGATCCACTTTGCACTGGTAGATGTAGATGGTTTGCAAGTTTAGGAACTTCAGCAAACGCGTTAATAAGATTATCAGAGAAGGCAAGCGGATGTGAGGTAGTAAAGCGAATTCGTCCTATGGTGTCAATCGCAGCAAGATAGTGAATTAGCAAGGCTAAATCGGCAATTTCGCCATTATCCATGACCCCTCGATAGTCATTAACGTTTTGTCCCAGAAGGTTAATTTCTCGTACACCCTGCGCTGCCAATTGATAGCATTCCGCTAAGACATCATCAAAAGGCCGGCTGATTTCTTCACCACGAGTGTAAGGAACAACACAATAACTGCAGTATTTGCTACAACCTTCCATAATAGATACAAAAGCAACAGGCCCTTCAGCGCGTGGGGCAGGCAAATGATCAAATTTTTCTATTTCGGGGAAGCTAATATCCACTACCGGTTTTTTAGTGGCTAAGCGTTCATCGATTAACGCGGGTAACCGGTGAAGGGTTTGGGGACCGAAAACAAGATCAACAAAAGGTGCGCGCTTAATAATGTCTGCACCTTCCTGGCTAGCAACACACCCTCCTACCCCGATAACGACATTCGGATTCGCTTTCTTAAATTCGCGCCATTGACCTAGCTGTGAAAACACCTTTTCTTGCGCTTTCTCACGAATTGAGCAGGTGTTTAAAAGAATCACGTCAGCTTCTTCGACGTTATCTGTTTTTTCTAAGCCGTGCGATTGAAGCAACACTTCAGCCATTTTTGACGAATCATATTCATTCATCTGGCAGCCATTGGTTTTGATAAAAAGTTTTTTCGCCATAATTTTATCTACTTAAAAAATCAATTATTGTTATCTTGAACGCTTTGACAGTGTGTTTCTCTGATGCGAGGCAAAATTAATAAGGAAATAAAAATTCCAAGAGGAAGCAGAGCGAGTGCGATATAATAAGCTTCCAAGGGATATATCCGTACCTTATCAACAATTTCACCTTGCCACATGGTATCTAAAATAAAGCCAATAATTGGTTGGGCAAGCGCAATACCAACCATATTCATCATATTCATAAAGCTTAATCCTGTCGCAACATAACGTTTGCTGCACAATTCTTTAGCAACTGCGAAAGCAGGGAGAAAAGCTGAAGAGAATATGCCAAAGAAGAAGAGCAAGGCTTGCATAATCCAACTATGCTTGATTGGAGCGTAAATAAATAACAGGCTTGTGAGTAGGGCGCCAATGGCTGCAATATACATTGGCGGTTTTCTAAGGCCGATACGATTAGAAAAGACTCCCCACAAAGGACTACCAATCGCCCAACCAACAAATACTAACGAAATGTAGTTTGCTGCTGTTGGTTTAGCAAGGTGCATTTTAAACATCAAAAAAGGGACTCCCCACAAACCACAAAAAACAGGGGTCGCCATGTACATCAATCCACCATAAACGGCAACTAGCCAGAGTTGTTTATTTTTGATTAAAGTAAGCAGGCTACTTAACAGAGGCTCCTCTTCGATATGGTGGGTAGAGTGGGTGTTAGTGGGAGCATCTTTAGCAATGAGCAAGATGAGAAAGGCAAGAAATAGACCGATTATTCCCATAATTATCATACTTTGTCGCCAGCCTACACTATCAACTAATACGGCTAAAGGCCCTTCACCCCCAATGGCGCCTAACATTCCAATAGTAACCATCATTCCGGTTAAGAGTGCAAAACGTTGCGCAGGAAACCAGTTTGCAGCCAGTTTCATTGATCCCACAGCAGCAAAAGCCGAACCAAAGCCAATCATTAAGCGGGCAATGCAGGCCATGAAAAAGCTATTGGTAAGGCCGAATGCGATCGTGCTCACGGCACAAATTGCTGTTGCAAGAGTTAGCAAACGGTGCGGACCAAAACGGTCCATTAATACACCGCCAGGTAATTGCATTGCAGCATAGGAGTAAAAGTAAATGCCCGATAAAATACCTAATGTCCGGCTTGTGACAGTAAAATCTCGCATAAGTTCTGTGCTCATCACCGAAGGGGAAACTTGGAGCAAACATTCATAAAAATAGAAAAGGCAACCCAACCCCCAGACTATCCATGGAACAATCATTTGAGTAGTGGATTGAGTTTCTACCGAAGGTTGCTCGCTGCTGTAAGTCATTGACTTTAATGCTCCCTATCTATTGATCAGACTGTTATAAAATGAATAGGCAAAATTGAAATTTTAACAGGGTGACTACTATTTGTCTATTCTGTGGTCAAAGAGATGCAGTTCTCTATAGTAAGCAAATATTAACAGGGGTTGTTCCAACATTAATAGCAGCCAGTCTAAGGCTTATTTAGTTAGCCAATAAGCATTGTAACCTAATAAAAACTGCTCGAATTGAAAAGGACTTTACGCCATCTCGATGTTTCGTATTGATTAGGCAGTTTCGGGTTAGGTCTAAGGTTGCCCTGGTTATTTATCGATTGCCCATTAGAGCAAGAAAATAATGAAAATCATTTTAATTTCATGGCTATGGGTTAACCTTCCATAAGCTGTAACAATTCTGTCTATATAGATAAACAAGCACCTTTCAAAATTTTTAAGTAAGAATATACGCTATTAAAAACAAGGAGGAAATAAGAGAGGGTGATTGTTTCTAAAAATTTCTCTGGCGGTCGGATAGCATACAGCGACTTGGGTGGTTCACGACGGTCGAAGTGGTTAGGAACTAGACGATTTTGTATTAAAGGCTTACAAATTATTATTGGGCTACACTTATTGATGCCAACTGTGTAAATTAACAAAAACACTTTAATACTTAACAATTGAGTGTATCATATTTCTCAGTATAAATAATTACACCCAAAGTTTGTTCGACTTTGACGCCTGGAAGCAAAATTGATTTCCTTGTATTGGGGAGGCGATATGATTGTTGAGATTTTATCTAGAATACAATTTGCTTTTAGTATTGGATTTCATATTCTTTTTCCTACTTTGAACCTCGGATTAGCTGTTTTTTTAGTCATTATGGAAGCTGCATGGCTAAAAACGCAAAATCCCGCTTACCTAGCAATTTGTAAATTTTGGACCAAAATTTTCGCACTTACTTTTGGAATGGGAGTGGTTTCAGGGATCGTGCTAGCTTATCAGATTGGCACTAATTTTGGCCCGTTTATAGCTCAGTTTGGAAATGTACTTGGGGCTCTATTCGCCTATGAAACATTAACGGCCTTCTTTCTCGAGGCAGGATTTTTGGGTGTTATGCTTTTTGGGTGGAAACGTGTACCGCCTAGTCTGCATTTTACTGCCACGCTTCTCGTAACAATTGGAACAACAGTCTCCGCTTTTTGGATTATGGCTGCTAACTCTTGGATGCAAACGCCTTATGGCTATGAAATTGTGAACGGGAAATATGTCGTTGCTAATTGGTGGGATGCGGTGATAAATCCTTCCTTTATTCCCCGTTTTCTGCACATGATGATGGCATCGTATACTACGACTTGCTTTGTTGTAGCTGGTGTTGCTTGTTATTTTTTACTTACTAAAAAACATCAAGTTGTTGCTAAAAAATGTTTATCGTTTGCAATGTGGGCTGCTTTAATTGTCGTACCTCTGCAGATTTTTCTTGGGGATGTTGTAGGGCTTGTTGTTCATGAGTATCAACCCCTTAAAACAGCTGCAATGGAGGCAAATTGGACCACACAAAAAGGTGCGCCTTTGGTGCTTTTAGGATGGCCTTCTCAAGAACAACAAAAAAATGAATTTGCGATCACTATTCCAAAGTTCGCCAGTTTAATCAATACCCATAAATGGGATGGTGAATTACTTGGTTTAAATGCTGTCAATAAAGAAGACCAGCCTATAGTTGCACCTGTTTTCTTCACCTTTAGAATAATGGTTGGAATTGGGTTGTTAATGTTGGCTACCGCTTTGTTTGCTTTATTACTGCGTATCAGGAAAACCCTTTATTCCTCAAATGTGTTCCACAAATGGTGCTTATTTATTGTTCCCTTGGGGTTTATAGCAAGTATTTGCGGATGGCTAACAGCTGAAATCGGGCGACAGCCTTGGGTTGTGTACAACCTCTTGAAAACAAAGGATTCAGTCTCCGCAATTGGCATGGAAGAGGTGATTATTTCATTTGTGTTGCTTATTTTGGCTTACGGTGTAGTGTTTAGCTTTTATCTTTACTATCTTTTTAAGACCATTCGTCTCGGCCCTCTAGCGCTCGATAGTCACGATATCGAACACCATTCCTTCCAATACATGACTGATCAGGGAGAACACTAATGCTGCCTTTCATATTTGCTTGTTTGATAGCGTTTATTGTGATCATGTATGTAATTTTAGACGGATTTGATTTAGGTATTGGTATTTTATTTCCTTTTACAGGCAGTGAACGAGAGCGCGATCGGATGATGAACTCTGTCGCACCGGTATGGGATGGTAATGAAACTTGGTTGGTTTTTGGTGGAGCGATGCTCTATGGTGCTTTCCCCATGGTTTACGGCTTATTACTGCCTATACTCTATATGCCTCTTATGCTTATGTTGATAGCACTTATTTTTCGGGGTGTTAGCTTTGAATTTAGGTTTAAAGCGGAAACCTCAAAGACACTTTGGAATTGGTTATTTTCCATAAGTTCAGTTGCTGCAACTTTTTTTCAGGGAGTTGTTTTGGGTTGTTTTGTCAAAGGGTTTGCGATTGATAAAGCTTCCCTCACCATTAATGAAACAAATTGGCTAACACCATTCAGTTTCCTTACAGGTTTAGCATTGGTTTGTGGTTATGGCTTGCTTGGTGCTACCTGGATGATCTTTAAATCGGAGGGCCGGCTACAACGTAAAATGGTTCATCATGCCAAAGGTTTGCTTGTTTTGGTTAGTTTATTTCTAGTTTTTGTAAGTATTTGGACCCCTTTGCACAGCCAAGTGATTTTTAATCGTTGGTACAGTTTCCCTAATGTCTTACTCCTCTCTCCTTTACCCATTATTACCGCCATCATGGTAGTTTTAACCTGGAAAAGTTTAGCTAAGGGAGACGAGCTGAAACCTTTTATTTTCAGTATTGTGATTTTCTTATGTTCTTACGCAGGGATTGCTATTAGCGTATATCCTTATCTGATTCCACATCAAGTTACACTTTGGGAAGCTGCTGCGCCCAACTCTACTTTAATCTTTATATTGATTGGAGTAGCAATCATGTTACCTATATTACTTGCTTATACCTCTTATGCTTATTACGTCTTTCGGGGAAAGACAGGGGAGGGTTACCACTAATCTTCACGCATTGATGGTCAATACACACTCGGCTCTGATGACAGACCCTAGTTTAATGAAGGTATTTTGTGGTATATAGCGTTTTTAAAATACGATTTCTTTTTCTTTTTTATTGGTAGGATATTAAGCTTATGCAAACCGGAGCGGTTTTCTATACAATTTTCTTAATCTTTGCGGGGGCAGCTATATTTTCCACTCTGGTACTCTTCACCAAACAATCCCTGTTGGTTGCCTATATTCTTTTAGGTGCTGCCCTGGGTCCCTGGGGGTTACAGCTTGTTTCTGATCTTACTGTGGTACAACAAGTAGGTGATATTGGCATTGTATTCTTGTTGTTTTTACTTGGCTTGCATCTGCAGCCGCAAAATTTAGTACACATGTTAAGGAAAGTCACTTGGATTGCAGTCGTAAGCTCTGTGTTATTTGCAATTATTGCCTACTTAATTGGGCGTTGGTTTGGATTAAATGTGACTGAGTCCTGGATTTTAGGGGCTGCGATGATGTTTTCCAGCACTATTATTGGACTTAAACTGTTGCCAACCACTATTTTACATCACCAACATACGGGTGAAGTAATGATAAGCGTGCTCCTGATGCAGGACGTTATCGCAATCATAGTCCTCATTCTGATTAATGGTGCTCAGCAAAGTAATGGCTTTTCATGGAATGATCTTATTTTAGTTGGCATTGCTCTTCCTGCCCTAACTCTGTTTGCTTTCGCAGTTGAGCGCTACATATTGGTAAAATTACTTGCCCGTTTTGATAGGACACAAGAATATGTGTTCCTGCTTTCCATCGGCTGGTGTTTAGGAATGTCCTTTTTAGCTCAAAAAGTTGGCCTATCCGAGGATATAGGCGCTTTCGTAGCGGGTGTTGCTTTGGCTGCTAGTCCCATTTCTCTTTATATTGCCGAAAGTCTAAAGCCGTTGCGTGATTTTTTCTTAGTGATGTTTTTCTTTTCAATTGGCGCAACTTTTAATTTTGGTTTTGCTGCTCAAGTCGTTATCCCTGCCTGCATATTGTCCTTTTTAATGTTGCTTGCGAAACCACTATTATTTAGATTTCTACTTGTTAGAGCGGGAGAAAAAAAACCAGTTGCCAAAGAAGTCGGTGTTCGTTTAGGCCAAGCCAGCGAATTTTCCCTTTTAGTGGCAAGCATTGCTGTAAGTACTAAATTGATTTCTGAGGTCGCATCCAATTTGATACAAGCGACAACCATCTTGACTTTTATCGTTTCATCTTATCTAGTTGTGTTAAAGTATCCGACACCAATTGCCTTATCTGACAAAATGCGGAAGGATTAGAAATGAAACTGCTTGTTATTATTCTTAGCTTGTTGAGCGAACGGTATTTGGTCCATGCGGTTTCGCATATGCGGTTTAATTGGTTTTCTGCTTACTTCAATGCTATTTTCAAGCGCCTTCCTCAAACTAAAAACCCTTTAAATCAAGTAATTACCTTACTGATTATTGTATTACCTATATTGATAGCATGTGCTTTACTTTTTTTTATCTTTAATCGCATCCTCTTCGGTTTCCTCGGTTTTTTGTTAAGTTTGGTAATTTTCTATTATTCCCTCGGCCCGGAGAATCCTTTTTATCCTGTAAGAGAAGATACCGATTCTGAAAATAGTGAGTTTGTAGTAGGTCATTATTTTGCAAAGGTTAATGGTCAATTGTTCGCGGTAGTCTTTTGGTATATAGTCTTCGGTGCACTAGGTGCTCTTGCTTATCGATTAATCTCTTTGTGCCGTACACAAGATATAACTGCCCAATTAGCCACGCGCTTAACTGATCTACTTGATTGGATTCCCGCAAGGATTACTGTGTTTCTTTATCTACTAGTTGGAAATTTTCAAAGGGGTATCCATTTTTTCAGTCAAAATTTCCTATCATCCCCGAAAAACAACGATTCATTTTTGCGTGAAGGTGGATTACTTGCTGCACGCGCTGCAGAAACCGAGCCTGTACAGCTGCCATATGCTGAAAGTCTGGTGGAGCATGCAATGATTGTTTATTTAGTTTTCCTTGCGCTTTTTACTCTAGGTGCGTGGTTATAATACGATACTATCCCGGGCTTGCGGCTTATCCGGGATGTTTCCGTTTTTGCTCCCGATGCCCCTAGAAACAACAACGAATGTTGATTATAGTAGACGATGGTAAACCGCCCTTATTTTTATGAGCACAACCATGATAAATTTCATTGCTCGCAGTATAATATGCCTTAGTTGCTTGTTTTTTGTGACAGCTTGCATTCATCGAATGCCAAATACACCCTGTACAACTACATGCGAAAGTAGATATCAAACTTGCATTAAGGTTTGTCGGAATGATTGCCCACAATGCTCAGCGGCAGCAGCTCAAATAAGGGATAAAAATTATAATCACTATATTCATGAGCAGTACATAAAAGGAAGAATGATTGCGCTTCAGTTGAATTCCTTCCGCGATCCACTACAATGCCGCAAAGTAACTTGTAGTTGTCGAGAAGATTATCAAGTTTGCACGCAATCATGCGGTGGCGGTGATGGTGGCTCAATAAAGAAATATTTGCAGCATGCACCACTTTGTAGTTAAGAGTTGTCTTTTCGAAATGAATTTAAAAGCAAACTCACCAGAATGTTTAGAGGAACAGATTAATGACATATGAAAATAGTAACGATATTGATCCAGTAGAAACTCGTGAATGGCTGGATGCTCTGCAGTCTGTTTTAATCAGCGATGGGAATGAACGTGCAGCTTTTCTAATTCAAGAACTCATTAATAAAGCAAATACTGAGGGTGTTCAGCTCAAAAGCGCTATAAATACTCCTTATCGGAATACCATCAAACCCCATGAAGAAAAGCAATTGCCTCCTGATGAAGGGATAGGAAGACGAATCAATGCATTACTTCGCTGGAATGCAGTAGCAATGGTTTTGCGGGCCGGAAAATATGCTCCTGAGCTCGGTGGGCATATCGCAACTTACGCATCGTCTTTGACCCTTTACGAAGTAGGGTTTAATCATTTTTTCAAAGGTCCTAATGGTCCCCATGGCGGCGATTTAATTTACATTCAAGGCCATTCCGCACCTGGCATTTACGCACGAGCTTTCCTTGAAGGCCGTCTGTCTGAGCAACAATTAGATAAATTTAGACAAGAGGTTGAAGTGGATGGGTTATCTTCTTATCCACATCCTTGGTTGATGGGTGATTTTTGGCAATTCCCTACCGTATCAATGGGTTTAGGTCCGCTTCAGGCTATCTATCAAGCCCGTTTTCTAAAATACCTCGAAAACCGTGGTTTAATTCAATCTGAAGGGCGCAAGGTGTGGGCATTTCTTGGGGATGGTGAAATGGATGAACCCGAATCAGTAGGCGCTTTATCCATTGCTGCGCGTGAAAAATTAGATAATTTGATTTTTGTAGTGAATTGTAATCTACAAAGGCTCGATGGTCCTGTACGTGGTAACGGCAAAATCATTCAAGAATTAGAGGGATTATTCCGAGGTGCAGGCTGGAATGTGATAAAAGTGATCTGGGGTGGACGTTGGGATTCTCTATTTGCACGCGACCAAAATGGTTTGATGCAAAAACGCATGGAAGAGTGTGTTGATGGTGATTATCAAGCTTATAAAGCCAATGATGGCGCTTATGTGCGTGAACATTTCTTTGGCCAATACCCTGAGTTGAAGAAAATGGTTGAAAACATGTCAGATGAAGAAATTTGGCGTTTAAACCGTGGTGGCCATGACCCTCAAAAAGTCTATGCTGCTTATGCCCAAGCCGTTGAACATAAAGGTAGGCCAACAGTTATACTTGCAAAAACGATTAAAGGTTATGGCATGGGAGCTGCGGGTGAAGGGCAAAATATCACTCATCAGCAAAAGAAAATGACAATTGAGCAATTGCGTGCTTTCCGAGATAGATTCAGCATTCCAATAAGTGATGCTCAAATTACTGATATCCCTTTCTACCGCCCAGATGAAGACAGTCCTGAGATCCGTTATCTTCATAAACAGCGTGAAGGGTTAGGCGGTTATCTACCAGCCCGTAATACTGAATTTGCTCCGCTAAAAGTACCTGATTTATCCGCTTTTTCTGCAATCACTCAAAGTACTGGCGATCGCGAAATTTCCACCACGATGGCTTTCGTTCGCATTCTTTCAGCGTTGCTTAAAGATAAAGAGATTGGCTCCAGAATAGTGCCAATTGTTCCTGACGAATGTCGTACTTTTGGTATGGAGGGTTTATTCCGCCAGATTGGCATTTATTCTCCAGTTGGGCAGCTTTATACTCCCGTAGATCATGAACAAGTGATGTACTATCGTGAAGCAAAAGATGGGCAAATTCTTGAAGAAGGAATTAACGAAGCAGGAGCCTTTTGTTCTTGGATGGCCGCTGCTACTTCTTACAGCTCCAATAAACTGGTAATGATTCCTTTCTACATTTATTACTCGATGTTCGGATTCCAGCGCATTGGTGATTTAGCCTGGGCTGCGGGTGATATGCAAGCACGTGGATTTTTACTGGGTGGAACAGCAGGCCGAACTACTTTGGCAGGGGAAGGCTTACAGCATCAGGACGGACATAGTCACCTCATGGCTTCAACAATCCCTAATTGTAAATCGTACGATCCGGCCTATGCCTATGAGCTTGCGGTCATTATTCAAGATGGGCTTCACCGGATGTATGAAAAACAAGAAAACATGTTTTATTACATAACAGTAATGAATGAAAACTATACTCATCCTGACATGCCAAAAGGTGTCGAAGAAGGCATTATCAAAGGGATGTACCTTCTCCAAGAAAATAAAAAGAAATCGAAGAAACATGTTCAGCTTTTAGGTAGCGGAACTATATTGCGTGAAGTTATCGCTGCTGCAAAATTGCTCCAAGAAGATTATGGTGTGACTGCTGATATATGGAGTGTTACAAGTTTTACAGAATTGAGACGCGATGGTTTAGCTGTCGAGCGTTACAACCGCATGCATCCTGATAGCAAGCCACGCCAAGCTTATGTGTCCAAGTTACTTGATGATCGCCAAGATCCAATAATCGCAGCAACTGATTACATGCGATTGTATGCAGATCAAATTAGGCCTTTTGTTTCAGCACCGTTTACTGCTTTGGGTACAGATGGCTACGGACGCAGTGACACACGTAAGCAATTGCGCCATTTCTTCGAGGTGGATGCTAAATTCATCGCTCTAGCCGCTATAGAAGCACTAGTGCGACAAGGTGAGATGCCTAAATCAAAGCTCATCGACGCGATGAAGCGATATAACATCGACAGTGAGAAACAGGATCCAGCGACTCACTAATTAACTAAACGCTGCAAGCAAGTCTTGCAGCTCACCTGTTTGCTGAGGATAAATATGGCTGATGAGATTGAAATTAAAATTCCCGATATTGGTGGTGCAACTGACGTTGATGTCATTGAAATCATGGTAAGGCCGGGAGATGAAATAAAAAAAGACACTGCATTAATAACACTTGAATCAGATAAAGCAAGCATGGAGATTCCTTCACCACAAGCCGGTAAAGTAAGTCGTGTAAAGGTTAAAGTAGGGGACAAAGTTTCTGAAGGTGATGTTATTCTTACTTTAACTGTGGGTGGTCAAGGTGAGTCTCGAGAGCCTGTTGTTGCTGATTCAACTGAAAAGGAAACTGAGCAAAAGGTTGAAACACCTACCAAGGTTGAAAAGGTTAATATAGCCTCGCAAGATCTTGAGATTCGCGTACCTGATATTGGTGATGCCAAAGATGTTGACGTCATCGATGTGATGATCAGCGTTGGGCAAAGAGTTGAAAAAGATCAATCCCTTATTACCCTGGAAGGTGATAAAGCGACAATGGATATTCCTTCCCCAACTGCAGGCGTAGTCGAACAGGTCTCAGTTAAAGTCGGCGACAAAGTTTCGCAAGGCAGCCTTATTTTAATTTTAAACTCTGAAGAATCCGTTGAAGTTGAGTCTACTAAGCCAACTCAAGCAGGGGCTAAACCGAAAGAAGCAGAAAAAGAAGGGCAGCAAGAAAAAGCTACAGCTCGCCCTACCGAATCATTTGAGAGAACTACTAATGTTAGTGTTTCTGCTGGACCTGCAGTTCGTCGATTAGCGCGTGAATTTGGTGTGGATTTATCGGAAGTAAAAGGTACCGGACGTAAAGCCAGAATCACTAAAGAAGATGTTCAGCTTTATGTAAAAAACAAATTGAGCGAAAAACAAATGGGTGGTTTTTCGGTACCGAGCGCTCCCGTTGTTGATTTTAGCAAATTTGGTGAAATTGAGGTTAAACCATTAAATAAAATCAAGCGGCTAACTGGGGTGAATGTCCATCGCTCTTGGATAACAATTCCCCATGTTACTCAATTTGATGAAGCTGATATCACTGATTTAGAAGCGTTTAGAAAATCTGAGGCTGAAAACGCCAAACAAGCTGGTTATAAACTAACGATCCTTGCATTTGTAACGAAGGTTGTGGCAAAGGCCTTAGCTGTATATCCACAATTTAATGCTTCTTTAGATGCTGCGGGTGAAAATCTGATCTATAAACACTATTATCACATTGGTATAGCAGTTGAAACACCGAACGGTCTGGTTGTTCCTGTTATCAAGAATGTTGATCAATTATCAGTGAGTGAGATAGCAGTTGAGATGGCTCGATTAAGTGCAAAAGCTCGAGATAAAGGATTGATGCCGGCTGACATGAATGGCGGATGCTTTACGATATCAAGCTTGGGTGGAATTGGAGGCACAGCATTCACCCCGATTGTTAATAGCCCAGAAGTTGCCATACTGGGGCTTTCTCGTTCGAGCATAAAGCCTGTTTATGAAAAAGGTGAATTTAAGCCCCGTCTGATGTTACCGTTATCGCTTTCTTATGATCATCGAGTTATCGATGGAGCAGAGGCTGCTCGGTTTACGCGATTTATTAGTGAAGCGCTTAGCGATATACGACGGGTATTATTGTAAAGAGGATGAAATGACTGATTTAAATATAAAAACTCAAGTGGTTGTATTAGGTAGCGGTCCTGGTGGATATTCTGCTGCATTTCGTGCCGCAGATTTAGGTATGAAAGTCGTTTTAGTTGAGCGCTATGATACCTTGGGAGGGGTTTGCCTAAACGTGGGTTGTATTCCATCCAAGGCCTTGTTACACATCGCGAAAGTGATTGATGAAGCCCATGAAATGACAGAGCAAGGGGTCAGTTTTGGAAAACCCAAACTGGATAGTAAAAAAATTGTTGCCTGGAAAAATTCAGTGGTTAATAAACTGACAGGTGGTTTGAAGCTGCTTGCTAAACAACGAAAAGTAGAGGTTGTTACAGGTGTTGCCAAACTCTCAGGCACTCATCAGGTGACAATTCAAGGAAAAGACGGAAAAACGACTATTGATTTCGAAAACGCAATCATTGCGGTAGGCAGTGAATCGATTAATCTCCCCTTTATTCCCGAAGATCCACGCATTTTCAGTTCAACGGGTGCTTTAGAGTTAGCCGATATCAAAGGTAATTTGCTTGTTTTGGGTGGCGGAATCATAGGACTAGAGATGGCGACTGTTTACTCAGCCATGGGGGTTGAAGTGACTGTTGTTGAATTTATGGATCAATTGATTCCTGGAGCCGATACTGATTTAGTTAATGTTTTACAGAAGAGGATGGCGAAAAAAGGCGTCAAATTCTTGTTGAAGACAAAAGTAACCGCAATGGAAGCAAAAAAGGATGCCATCTACGTTTCTATGGAAGGTCAACATGCTACTGATAAGCCATTGAGCTTCCAGCAGGTGCTTGTCGCTGTTGGTAGAAAACCAAATGGTGGGACAATTGATGCAGATAAAGCCGGTATTAATGTGGATGAGCGTGGCTTTATTAAAGTAGATAAACAAATGCGGACTAACGTACCTCATATCTATGCAATTGGTGACGTAGCAAGTCAGCCCATGCTTGCACATAAAGCAATACCTGAAGGAAGGCTTGCAGCAGAAGTGATAGCGGGCAAAAAACATTATTTCGAACCTAAGTGTATTCCCAGCGTTGCTTATACTGATCCTGAAATTGCTTGGACAGGAGTTACAGAAAAAGAAGCAAAGGAGAAGGGAATTGAGTTTGAAAAAGCGGTTTTCCCATGGATAGCAAGTGGCCGGGCGCTAAGTGTTGGACGCGAAGAAGGCATGACTAAGCTATTATTTGATCCAAAATCTAAGCGTATTCTTGGAGCAGGAATTGTAGGCGTAAATGCTGGAGACTTGATTACTGAAGCATCTTTGGCTATTGAAATGGAATGTGATGTGGAAGACATTGCATTAACTGTTCACCCACATCCAACGCTTTCTGAACCAATCGGTTTGGCTGCAGAAATCTTTGAGGGTACGATCACAGACCTTTATATGCCAAAGAAGAAAAAGGAATAATTTTTTATTTGTGCGCTAATCTCTTAATAAAGACTAGCGCACAAGTTGTGCTCAACTGATATTTTGTTTGCTTTATCAATTGAAAAGTATGAAGGCTTTTTGTATGTCAAACATAATGTGTGACAAAATTGGAAGTTACTAGTTTACTGGTGCTAGGTTAAGCTGAGTCTTTAGTATTAAACAGGAGTCTTTTGAGCTTGATTTAGATAGAACAGTTTTGTGCATAGATGAGATTAATATGATGCCTAAAATACGCCCAATGCAGCAGAGTGATATTGAAAGTGTCTATAAAATTGAAAAATCATCACATCTTGCTCCATGGGGAGAAGATATCTTAAGTGATTGCGTATTGGTGGGCTATGATTGCCGTGTAATAGAGTTGCCTATAAATAACACCGAACAAATTGTTGGATATATTATATGCCGATATAGTTTTAATATTTGTCATATCCTTAATTTATGTATTTCTACCCCTTATCAAGGAAAAGGTTACGGACGATTGCTTCTAAAGTCGGTGCTCGATTCTCTCAAGGCTAATTCTGCAATAAGTTCAGTTGTACTAGAAGTTCGCCCTAGTAATACTGCCGCTATCGCATTATATGAAAAATTTGGTTTTCTACAAGATTCAATAAAAAAAGGCTATTATAACGATAGTCATGGGCTAGAAGATGCTATTTTATTGAAAAAATTATTGTAGAATTTTCAAACCACATCCAGGACCATTAATGAGTTGGTAAGTGCTGATTAGCACAATGGCTAATTTGTCCAAATTTTGCATTGTTCAGCAACCACTTTAGGATAGGAATTATGCTGCTTTAACAATTGCCTGAGCAAAACGACGTCATTGTTCTTATTACTTATCTCTTGGGCAATCTCCGAAATATAATCCATTGAATTTAATTGATTTGCATACGGTTCAATTTTTTTGATTGTCTCTAAAATTTCATCTTTAATTAGACGTCGTGTTGAAGCAAAGGGGTCAATGATCTGCCCATCAAAGCCATAGCGGCTTGCTTGAAAGCGATTATAGTTATAAACATAGTATAATTCACGTTCAATTTTATCTGGTTTTTCTTCTATTAAATGCAGAGATAAGGCTTGGAGGTAGGCGGCGATAGCTACTGCTTTTCTTAAAGTTAGCGGAGTATCACATACCCTTATTTCTACTGTTCCAAACTCCGGTTTAGGACGAATATCCCAATAAAAATCTTTCATTGATTCAACGATTCCTAGGCCTTTTAATTTATAAAAATAAGTCGAAAATTCTTTCCAGTTTGTTAGATACGGCATGACGCCACTTAATGGAAATGCATTAAAAACAGTTGAGCGGGATGAATAGAAGCCTGTGTCTATTCCCTGATAAAACGGAGACGAAGCACAGATAGCAATGAAATGAGGTACATAACGAGCTAGGGCATGGGTTAGATAAATTGCATCTTCACGATGGGCGCAACCGATGTGGATATGTTCACCAAAGACTGTTGAACGCTTGGATAAGTAGCGGTAATGCCGCGATAAATTTTTATAACGCTTAGTAGGAAATATCTTTTGCAATGACCATCGATGAAAAGGGTGGGTTCCACCACCGCAAAAAAGGACGTTCACACGACTAGCAAGATTTAATAGCTCAGCTTGTAGGATATATAACTCTTCCAGTAAATCATTCACTGAATGATGAATAGAAGAATTAATTTCAATCATTGATTGTGTTATTTCGGGTTTTATTTGTTTTTGGTAGGGGTGCTCCCTGATACTTCTGATAAGATCTTTTGATCTTGAGGCAAGAGCATAACTATGGGAGTCAATGATTTGTAGTTCCAATTCTATCCCCAGCGATACTGCGGATGAACGCCTAAACGCTAAGGTTCTCATAGTGAATGTCCGTGCCAATGTTCTTAGATGCCTAATCTAAGATTAGTTCATTTTTGCTAAAAACTCTTGGAGATGAGGTTTATCAGCCTCCGATTGTAAGTAATTACGTAAATTTTGAATGGATAGCTGGTAACCCTCTTGGTTTAGTAGTCCCCGCATAAGTTCAAAACGTAAGTAAACACAGTAAGTATTTAAAACATCAGTCTCACAATAGTTGCGGATACTTTTAAGATTACCTGAGCAAAATTGTTCCCAAACTTTTGCACCGCTCATACCCATTTTTCCAGGGAAGCCTAACATCGATGCTATTTCATCTAAAGGTGCAAAAGCTTTATTTTGATAGGCAGCTAAAATGTCCATGAGATCAAGATGGCGATAGTGGAAGCGATTTAAGTAGTTATTCCAGCGGAATGATTGGTGGTTATCGCCCGTTTCCCAATAAGTGGGGGCAGAGACACCGTGGAGAAGGGCTCGATAATGAAGGACAGGTAAATCAAAGCCACAGCCATTCCAGCTGACTAAAGTAGGTGCGTATTTATCAATACCAGAAAAAAATCGCTGAATAAGATCCTTTTCATCAGAATATTCATCCCCTAAAGACCATACTTTAAGATTGGGACCTTGGCTTAGCACCAAAGAAATAGCAACAATTTTTTGCAAATAGTGAGGTAAAAAATCATTCCCTGTTTTTACCCGTCTTAAAGCGAAAAGGGCATTTGCTGTTTCTTCGTCAGATAAACTATGAAGATCATATAAATTTCGCCCAGCTTCCACGTCAGGGATGGTTTCGATGTCAAAGACTAAAATACTCATTTTATAAGCCGGGCTTTTATTATCTTTAGGGAAATTATCATAGACAAACTCGTTTGTGAATTGGTTATATCAGTCAAGGTGGGGCAAAACCACCCACAAAATGGTTAAATTTAAGTCAAATCATAAAAAATAATGGCTATAAAAATAATTATCTACAAAAATATTTAATTTTGTTAGCTTTTTTGTTACTAATACGTCACTTCTTTTAAAGATGAATAACAATAAAAATGAATTTTAAGACGTTTTTGCTTATTGTATTTTCTTTTTTACTTACTTCCTGTGTGAGTAAGCCTCCATCGGATGTGAATAATATTTGCAGGATTTTTCACCAATACCCTCAATGGTATCGTGATGCCAAAGATGTTGAGCGACGATGGCGAATATCAATTCCGGTGCAAATGGCCATTATTCATCAGGAATCAAAATTTGATGGCCGGGCAAGACCCCCGCACACTAAACTTTTATGGGTTATTCCTTTTAAAAGGCCATCTACTGCTTATGGGTATACCCAGGCACTTCGAACGACTTGGCGTCAGTATAAAAAAGCCGAAGGCGGCGGAGGGATGTTTGCATCGCGCGACGTGTTTTCTGACGCAGTCGATTTCATCGGTTGGTATGCTAATCAAGCTAATCGCATTGCTCATATTCCAAGAAATGATCCGTACCGCTTGTATTTGGCATATCATGAAGGGATAGGAGGGTATCAGCGTAAAACATATTTAAAAAAACCCTGGCTAATTCAAGTTGCACGTAAGGTAAAAGCGCGATCTCAAATTTATCAGGCGCAATTAAATCAATGTAGAAGATAAAAGCCAATTAGGCTGTGGTGAGAACAAATATTTTTGCTTACCGAGGTTCAGAATGCGGTATAATAGTGTGTAAGGATTTTGAAAGATACTATAAACGGTAGAGAAGGATTAATTTAAGTAGGAGTTTATTGATGCGATTGATATTATTAGGTGGTCCTGGTGCAGGGAAAGGAACTCAGGCGCTTAAATTAATTGACTATTTTAATATACCGCAAATTTCTACAGGCGATATGCTTCGTTCTGCAATAGCAGCTGGGACTGAACTCGGTAAAAGTGCCAAAAAAATAATGGATGCGGGACAATTGGTTTCTGATGAAATTATTATTGCGTTGGTTAAAGAGCGCTTACAGCGACCTGATTGTCAAAGAGGTTTTCTATTTGATGGTTTTCCTCGCACTATTCCTCAAGCAGATGCGTTAAAAGAGGCTCATATCAAACTTGATCACGTAATTGAAATTGCAGTTCCAGATGAAGAAATTATAAGTCGTATTAGTGGGCGGAGAGTCCATGTTGCTTCTGGGCGTGTCTACCACCTTAAATTCAATCCACCTAAAAAAGATGGGGTGGACGATCTTACGGATGAACCACTAATACAACGCGATGATGACAAAGAAGAGACAATCAAACGCCGCTTAGACGTATATCATCAGCAAACAGAACCACTCGTTAATTACTACAAACATTGGGAACAAGAAGACAAAAATGCACCACGGTTTCATCGTGTAAACGGCATAGGTAGTGTTGACGCGATTTTTGATCGGATCTTGTCCTGCCTATCAACTTCAAGGAGCACTCATGTCGACTTACACTCTTGAATTTGGTCAATTTGATGAATTGCTCAAAAAGGACGAAATTGTTTTTATTGATTTTTGGGCAGAATGGTGTGCGCCGTGCAAACAATTTGGGATAGTCTATGAACGTGTTGCTGAGCAAAATCCTACAATAAAATTTGCTAAGGTGAACATTGAGAAAGAAGTAGAGTTTGCTGATCAACTGCAAATTCGTTCTATACCTCACTTGATGATTTTTAAGCAAGGCATCCTCATCTATTCAGAATCGGGTGCCATGCCAGAATCCATGTTGAAAGACTTAGTGCGACAAGCAATCGAAGTGGATGTAAGCGAGATACGTGCAGAAATAGATAAAAAGAACAAATAATCCATCTTATAAATACTCTGCCAAAAGCTGCTTCTCTTCCGAATTAAAATCCAAACCAAGCTTGGTGCGGCGCCAGAGGATATCATCGCAATTTTTAGCCCATTCTTCACGACATAAAAAATCGACTTCAATTTGATACAGTCCGTGATTAAAGTCTTGCCCTAAATCAGACATTTTGCTGCATCCTTCTAGAAGTAACTCAGTTCGGGTTCCATAACTTGCTAAATATCGTTCCTTGAGTGATTCATCGAGCCAAAAATATTTTTCACGCGCATGATGCACATATTCTTTATAAGACCAGTTATTTAGTGTTGAGCCTGGTAGAGGTTTAAATGCCGATTTCGAATCATTTAAATTAGGAAAAACAGAGTGAAGTTGGTTTACAGCATCTAAAGAGGCTTGTCTATAAGTCGTAATTTTACCTCCGTAAATAGTGACCACTGGAGCAGGGAATTCAGTGTAGCCGCAAATATAGTCACGGCTTAAGGAACTCAGTTTTTCACTATCTGAGGCAATAAGGGGACGCACTCCGCTCCACGTATTAATGATGTCATTTTTCACTAGGTGGCAATTGAAATAGCTATTCACAATTTTACATAAATAGTCAATTTCTTCGCTGGAAATAGTAACATCATCTAAAGAACCATTGAATGCAACATCAGTTGTACCGATCATTGTGTAACCGTGATAGGGGACAATGAAGACAATTCGTTGATCATCATTTTGTAACAGATAAGCATGATTGCCTTCATAGAGCTTATGTACAACTATGTGACTTCCTTTTACCAATGACATCTTTAGTTGATTAGGAATGTGAAGAATTTCGTTAATTGACTCAACCCAAGGACCTGCTGCGTTAATCACTGATTTCGCTTTAATGACTTGTTGCTGGCTTTTTTTAGGTTGGATAGCGAGATGCCAAAGTTTATTTGATACTCTTGCTTCTTTTAATTGGGTGTCTCTTAAAATGAGAGCCCCTTCATCCTTTGCTTGCAAAGCGTTGGCAATCGTTAAACGGGCGTCATCAGTTGCACAATCGTAAAATAAAAAGCCTTTATTGTATGAATCGATTAACGGGGAAAAATATGCCGCTTGTGTTATGCGACGAATCAATTTAGCGTGCGGAAGTTCGTTTTTGCGACTTAAATTATCATAAAAAAACAACCCTGTCCTTAATAACCAAGTTGGCCGCATATTACGTTGATAGGGTAAAACAAAAGAAAGCGGGGTAACAAGATGGGGAGCTAAGCTTAGGAGGAGTTGTCTTTCATTTAGCGCTTTTTTTACTAATGCGAAATCGTAATATTCTAAGTAACGTAATCCTCCATGAATGAGCTTGCTGCTTGAAGATGACGTTTTAGAGGCAAGATCATCTTTCTCAAGAAGAACGACGGAAAGCCCCCGTAGAGCAGCATCTGCTGCAGCACCGCAGCCATTGATACCTCCTCCGATAATTGCTACATCGAAAACTTGATCCATGTTCTTGTCTCCGCAAAAAGCGTATAAAATGGAATATCGGCTGCCTGTATAAATTATTAATGGCAGAGCTTCACCCCAAAACATATGGGTTTTAGGGGCAATCTCAACATTGTTAACCTAATTATAATAGGGAAATCGAACACAATGACATACCTTCTTGCTATTGATCAGGGAACAAGCAGTACGCGTGCTATGTTATATACTTCAACGGGAAAATTAGTGTTATCCAGGCAATATCCTCTTACCCAATATTACCCAAAACCAGGATGGGTCGAGCATGATCCTGAGGAAATCTGGAAAAAAACTTTACAGGCAATGAAGGATGTTCTTGAGCAAATCGATAAAAATAAAGTTTTAGCGTGTGGCATAACTAATCAACGGGAAACAACACTCATTTGGGATAAGCAAACTGGCCAATGCCTAGCCCCTGCTATTGTTTGGCAGGATAGACGTACTCATGATTTTTGCGAATCGCTCTCAGATGAAGCGGAAGGCATACAAAAGAAAACGGGTTTATTGCCCGATCCTTATTTTTCAGGGAGCAAATTGCATTGGTTATTAAAAAACATACCAGGTGCAAAAGAGCTTGCAGTCAAAAATCGACTTGCATTTGGCACAGTTGATTCTTTTTTAATCTGGCGATTAACCAAAAATAATGCTCACCTAACGGATATCACGAATGCTTCACGGACTTTATTATTTAATATTGTTGAGCAGGAATGGGACGAAGAGTTGTTAAAACTTTTTGCGGTACCCGATGCAATTTTACCTCGTGTTTATGCCTGTGATGCTGATTTCGGTTTAATTGATAATAAATATTTTGGAGTGAGCATCCCTATTACAGGAGTTGCTGGTGATCAGCAGGCCGCACTTATCGGACAACGTTGTCTAAGTGTCGGCATGATCAAAGCGACTTTTGGTACAGGGGGGTTTTTATTAATGAACACAGGCTGCGAACCAATCCTATCAAACCATAAGTTGCTAACTACAATCGCTTACCGCATGAAAGGGCAGACACATTATGGTTTAGAGGGTAGTCTATATCAAGCTGGAACTACAGTAAAATGGTTACGTGATGAGTTAAAACTGATTAAATCCGCATCAGACACCGAGGTTTTAGCTAAAAGTTTATCAGGAAATGACGGAGTTTATTTAGTACCCTCTTTTACTGGTTTGGGTGCGCCACATTGGATCACAACTCCTGGAGCGATGATTGTTGGCTTAGCGCGCACCAGTAATCGGGCCCATTTTGCTCGTGCAGCTTTGGAGAGTGTGTGTTACCAAACACGAGAAATCATTACCTGCATGCGAGAGAGTAGTGAAATGGACTTATTACTCTTACGGGTCGATGGGGGTATGGCAGCAAACTCATGGTTTTTGCAATTCTTATCCTCACAATGCAAATTAGCCGTACAAAAGCCACAAGATATTGAAACAACAGCACAAGGTGCAGCTTTAATTGCTGCTATTGGTTGTGGCCTCATTGGATCTTTAGATACTTTACAAGAGTCATGGATTTATGAGCAGGAATTTATTCCAGAAACGAATGAACAAGTTGAAGAGGATTTTTCGGGATGGAAGAGGGCCTTACGGATGGTGAAAGCGGGATAATGTTTATTCAATGCTCATATTATAAGGGTTTAAGTTCCTGCGAATTTGCATTTTGGAGTAAAGATGAATTTAGTTGAAGTAGATACATGAAAAATACAGGTGATAGTAGACAATGTAACCGATAGCCTTTCGAGTGTGCCCGCTAATGTGATCATGGAATGAATTATCTCGAACAACATGGGATGGATGAGTTATCAGGAAAATGTCTTTGTTGCGGAGCACATGGACTTTCTCTTCTATTAAACGCAACAAATGGAACGATGAAACATTCGATTCTGTTTGATGCGGGACCTGAAGGTGAAGTTCTGATGATGCACGATTGTTATTGGATAACATGTTCTATTTGAGTGGGGAAATTCCTCGAGTAACTTGCTATGAAAAGGGATTTCCAGAACACGTTAAGCAACTCCCCAATCAAGAGTGGATTCCAGATCCTTTGATTATGGATGAACGTTTTCTTGCAGTGCACGTGCGTAACAAGGTTTGGTGGTTTTTTCTGCTTGTTCTCATGCCGGCATAATTAATGTCTTACATGAGGCTAAAAATTTATTTTCAAATACCTCTCTATGCAGTAATGAGCAGCTTTCATTTATCTGGCCGTTCGGTTGAAAAGATCTTTTACGATACCTGCATGACATGCAGCAATTTGATCTTAAAATGATAATCCCTGACCATTGTACTGGCTGGCGAGCAGTGAATGCTTTAGGGAATACCTTTGGGGATAATATCGTAGTCCCATCTGCTGTCGGGCGTTTGTATCAGTTTAAATTATCGATTTTTGTGGTTCCCGCGGATAACCGCGGGAGGTTAATGAGAAGTTTTATGATACTTCAGTGATTTTACGAAGCTTATTGATTACAAAAATTATTGGACATCTCTTTGCTTCTCTCCAGTATAAAGCTGACGAGGCCTGCCGATTTTAGACTTTCCGGCGACCATCTCCATCCAATGAGACATCCATCCTACAGTTCTAGCTAAGGCAAAGATGACAGTGTACATATTCGTAGGGATGCCAATCGCGCTTAGCGTAATCCCAGAATAAAAATCGACATTAGGATAAAGTTTTTTCTCAACGAAATATTCATCCTCTAATGCAATTCGCTCAAGTTCCATTGCCAATTTAAATAAGGGAGCATCATGGGCGCCAACTGCTGTTAAGACATCATGGCAGGTTTTACGCATCACTTTTGCACGTGGATCATAGCTCTTATAAACCCGATGTCCAAAGCCCATTAAACGGAAAGGATCATCCTTATCCTTCGCACGCTTGATGTAGTGATTAATGTGTTTAACGTCGCCGATTTCTTTAAGCATATTCAAGCATGCTTCATTAGCACCGCCATGAGCAGGTCCCCATAATGCGCCAATACCTGCTGAGATGCACGCAAAAGGATTGGCACCAGTAGAACCGGCCAAACGAACAGTGGAGGTTGAAGCATTTTGTTCGTGATCAGCATGCAAAGTAAAAATAGTATCCATTGCGTTGACAATTACTGGATTTGGCGTCGTTTCTTCGGATGGCACACCAAACATCATATGCAGAAAATTTTCTGCATATGACATTTTATTTTGTGGATACATGTAGGGTTGCCCAATCGAATACTTATAACTCATTGCAGCAAGTGTAGGCATTTTGGCAATTAAGCGGATTGCCGAAATATAGCGATCTTGCTGATTACTTAAATCCATTGTCTCATGATAAAAAGCAGACAAAGCACCGACAATACCAACCATAATAGCCATAGGATGGGCATCACGGCGAAAGCCATTTAAGAAATTGTACATCTGCTGATGCACCATTGTATGGTTATTAATTAAGTTAACGAAGTCTTTCTTCTCTTTTTCACTAGGCAACTCGCCGTTAAGGAGAAGGTAGCTGACATCAAGAAAATCTTTTTTTTCGGCTAATTGCTCAATTGGATAACCTCTGTAAAGCAGTATGCCCTTATCCCCATCAATGAAAGTGATTTTAGATTCGCAAGACGCAGTGGAGACGAAACCCGGATCAAAAGTGAACATTCCTGCTTCACCCAACTTATTAATGTCGATAACATCGTTACCAAGTGTTGGGCTATAAATGGGGAGTTCTATTGGATCATGGCCGTCTATATTCAGTCGTGCAATTTTTTTTGTCATCGCGTCTCCTCTAATCATGAGCTTGACAGCTACTTTGCTTGCATTCAATGGGCAGAACTATATAAAAATGCCCTCTCGCAGTCAATTTATCTCTACGCCAGAAATCTTTGGTTAACTTTAGATAATTATGATCCAGTTTACTGACTTTTGATAGGAATCAGAAAAATAAAATTAGCGAACAAATAAATGGAGTGCGGATAAAACTAAATGAGGTAGGGATTTTGTAGTTCGGAGGTCAGAGAGGCTATCAATCTGATTCAATTAAATTGGCCGTTGTGGTATAATTTAAGATTGATTTTAATTATAAACATTGAATGAGGACGCCTCCCCACTATGGTTTATTTAGCCAAAGAAGTCATACCCGTTAATATCGAAGACGAACTAAAACAATCTTATTTAGATTATGCGATGAGCGTGATTGTTGGTCGTGCCTTACCCGATGTGCGCGATGGTTTAAAGCCGGTACACCGACGCGTTCTTTTTGCGATGAGTGAATTGGGTAATGATTGGAATAAACCTTATAAAAAATCTGCCCGGGTAGTGGGGGATGTCATCGGTAAATATCATCCACATGGTGATACGGCGGTCTACGATACAATTGTAAGGATGGCACAGCCGTTTTCGATGCGTTACATGTTAGTGGACGGCCAGGGTAACTTTGGTTCTGTTGATGGCGATCTTGCCGCGGCCATGCGTTATACCGAAATCAGAATGTCTAAGGTGGCTCACGCTTTACTTGCTGATTTGGATAAAGAAACGGTGGATTTTAGTCCAAACTATGATGAGACCGAGTTTGCTCCGGTTGTCCTGCCTTCCCGTATTCCCAATCTGCTAGTCAACGGCTCTTCAGGCATTGCAGTAGGAATGGCAACGAATATTCCGCCGCATAACATGACTGAAGTGATTGATGCTTGTATCGCATTAGTCGCTAATCCAGAGTTGTCTGTCGATGAGTTGATGGCATATGTACCTGGCCCTGATTTCCCAACAGCAGCCATTATTAACGGAAAAGCAGGAATAGTACAGGCTTATCGTACAGGCCGCGGTCGCATTTTAGTTCGTGCAAGAACAGAGATTGAAACAGATAGTCAATCAGGGCGTCAAGCCATCATTATCACTGAACTCCCTTATCAAGTTAACAAGGCTCGATTGGTAGAAAAAATTGCCGAGCTTGTGCGCGAAAAACGTATTGAAGGTATTTCTGGGTTGCGTGATGAATCAGATAAGCAAGGGATGCGTGTTGTGATCGAGCTTAAACGAGGGGAAGTTGCCGAGGTTATTCTTAATAACCTTTATGCTCATACCCAGATGCAAAATGTATTTGGCATCAATATGGTTGCCTTAGTCGATGGACAGCCCCGTACGCTTAACTTGAAAGAGGTTCTTGATTATTTTATTAAGCATCGGCGTGAAGTTGTTACCCGACGCACTATTTTTGAATTAAAGAAAGCACGTAACCGTGCTCACTTATTGGAAGGGCTTGGAGTTGCTCTTGCTAATATTGATGAGATGATTGACCTCATTAAAAAATCACCCACGCCTCAAGATGCTAAAGAAGCTCTCTTAGCGCGCTTATGGCAGCCCGGACTAGTCAGAAACATGCTGAAAAATGCAGGAAGCGATGCTTGTCGTCCCGATGATTTGTCGAGCGAATATGGACTAACTGACGCAGGCTACCGACTATCGACAGATCAAGCACAAGCTATTCTTGAGTTGAGGCTTCATCGCTTAACCGCACTTGAGCAGGATAAAATCATTTCAGAATTCGAGGAATTGTTAGGGATTATTAAAGAATTGCTTGAGATACTTGCGTCGCCAGAGCGATTGATGCAGGTTATTCGAGATGAAATGCTTGAGGTTAGAGCTCAGTTCGGCGATTCGCGCCGCACGGAGATTATTGCTTCACAGGAAGATTTAACTATCGAAGATTTAATTACCGAAGAAGATGTTGTTGTTACCTTATCGCATCAAGGTTACGTCAAATACCAGCCTCTTTCAGCGTATCAAGCCCAGCGGCGTGGGGGTAAGGGCAAATCGGCAACTAATGTAAAAGATGAAGATTTTGTTGAACGATTAATTATCGCAAACACGCACGATACGTTGCTGTGTTTTTCCAATTTTGGCAAATTATACTGGCTTAAAGCTTACCAACTTCCATTGGCAAGCCGAATTTCACGAGGTAAACCAATCGTTAATATTCTTCCCCTTGCAGAAAATGAAGCTATCAATGCGATGTTACCTGTCCGAGAATATCAAGAAGGCTTTTTTGTCTTCATGGCAACAAAACATGGTACAGTCAAAAAAGTGCCACTTGAAGCGTTTAGTCGTCCGCGCTCTAGTGGAATAATTGCCATCGATCTCGATGAGGATGACCGATTAGTTGGTGTGGACATCACCGACGGAACAAAAGACATCATGCTGTTCACTGATGCTGGTAAAGTAATCCGTTTTGATGAGAGCCTTGTTCGGCCAATGGGAAGGACCGCAAGGGGAGTACGAGGCATTCGCTTAGGTGAAGATCAATCAGTAATTTCGCTTGTAGTCGCCAAGCCCCAAGGCACTATTTTAACCGCAACCGAAAATGGTTATGGTAAGCGTACTAATATAGAAGAGTACAGAGTATCAGGACGTGGTGGTCAAGGGGTTATTTCTATCCAAGTCAATGAGCGTAATGGAAAAGTGGTTCGTGCGCTCCAAGTTGATGATAATGATGAAGCAATGCTTATTACCGACAGAGGTACTTTAGTCCGTTTCAAAGTTGATGAAATATCCATTATTGGCCGCAATACCCAAGGTGTCCGCCTTATTAATGTAAATCAAGGCGAATACGTTGTAGGAATGCAACGCATAGAAGAGATTAGCGGGTCTCATGATGAAAATGATGATGAGATAGAAATAGAAGAAGACAACGATGAGTAGAGGTTATAATTTTGGCGCAGGCCCAGCAATGTTGCCTGAGTCAATTTTAAAAGAAGTGCAAGAAGAGTTATTGGATTGGCACAATCTCGGTATGTCAGTGATGGAAATCGGTCATCGAACTCCGGAGTTCACTGCTTTGATGGAGCAAACTGAGCATGAGTTGAGGGCTCTATTGATGATCCCTGACAGCTATCACGTGCTTTTTTTAAGTGGTGCTGCTCGTACCCAGTTTGGTATGATTCCGTTGAATTTTCTTGCACCGACCGAACAGGCCGGGTATCTCGTCACTGGACTTTGGTCTTACATGGCCTATCAAGAAGCTTGTCGATTAAGGCAGGCTTATTGTGTTGCAACTGGGGAAAAAAACGGATTTATAAGTATTCCTGCATTAGATGAGTGGCAATTGAGAGAAGATACAAGATACTTATACTTCACACCCAACGAAACGGTTAACGGAGTACGGTTCAGGGAAATACCAAAAATTCATGATACTCCGCTCGTTGCAGATATGACATCTTGTTTATTAAGCGAACCAATCAATGTTGAAGATTATGGTTTAATTTTTGCGGGCGCACAAAAAAACATTGCTATCGCCGGTCTAACCATCATTATTGTCAGCGATGAATTCCTAG
>Ga0272446_1000319_pt1 | contig 76796 bp, 73 predicted proteins | sample YNPCB0061_FD_194587 | JGI IMG/M metagenome (GOLD analysis project Ga0272446, IMG submission 194587) | Hot spring microbial mat communities from Yellowstone National Park, WY, United States - YNP-CB-006-1 | ecosystem: Environmental > Aquatic > Thermal springs > Hot (42-90C) > Sediment | place... | reverse complement strand
ACGCAGATTTCAATGGTGCTAGTGTAATTGCGCTTTTGGGGGCTGTTGTAAACCAGCCTAGAGGTTCGGGCTTGTCTTGTTCTCTTGCAGAACATAACAGGCTCAGGGCTACTGAAAGCCCCTGACTGAAGTCAGGGGAAGTTTACTTTGCTGATCCTACCAGATACTGCTGATGCCCAAGTAATATAAAGGTGTTACGGTTGCTGTTGAGGTGGTTCCCTAATGGACAGTAACAGTGAGTATCATCTGCTCAACATCGAAGATGAAACGGGAAAACGCACCATTCCGTTAGATGCCGCCACCTATTCGGTGGGGCGGGACGCCAGTAACGCAATCGTGATTCAGGGGCACGGTGTCTCACGACAACATGCCTTGTTATTACGCTTACCCTCCCCCTCGGGCTACCGCTATCGCATTGTCGATGGCAATGCCGATGGCAAAAGAAGTGCCAATGGCATTCTGGTCAATGGTAAACGGGTTCAAAGTCATAATCTTAACCCCGGGGATGAAATCAGCTTCGGCGGCCATGTCAAAGCCCACTACACCACCGTTTCCATGGCAGAGGCTGAATTTACGAAATATCTCAACAGCATCAATTATCACAGCATTAAGGCAGTCCCCCTGACGACGACCGCCACCATTGTTGATGAAGAGCAAGAGCACGAAGGTGTGGAAGAAACGAACTTTAATGCCGTGCCGCCCCCCATGGTTGAAAAGACGGTGCGGTTTACCCCCTCGCCCCCGCCCCAGTCTCCGCTGCTATGGATTGTGGTCATTGCCGTGACCGTGGCGCTGGTACTGGGTATTGGCGTTGCTGTGTGGCAACAACAACCGCCCCCGGAGCAGGCACCACCAACGCAACCCGAATCTTAACTAATGAGGGGTGCAGGGAGCGATACGTTTCGGGCTGCACCCGTAGGGTCAGCGTCGGGAGGATGTCATGCCAATTAAGACAGCTGTTGTGAAGGGCGTTGGCGGGGGTATTGCGCCATCAGTGAGCGTACCTGCTCGGCATGGTAGGAGCTCCGCGTCAGCGGCGACGACACCACCTGTAAAAAGCCCATAGATTCGCCAAGGGTGCGCCAAGCTGCAAATTGCTCTGGATGCACAAAGGTTTGCACGCCTAGATGTTTAGAACTAGGTTGCAGGTACTGACCAATGGTGAGGATGTCACAGCCCACCCGTCGCAGGTCCTGCATAACCGCTTCCACTTCGGCAACAGTTTCCCCGAGACCAACCATAATGCCGGATTTCGAGTAGATCCACGGTGTTGTTTCATGGACACGCTGTAACAGGTCTAGGCTGCGCTGGTAGCTGCCTTGGGGGCGGACACGGCGGTAGAGGCGCGGCACTGTTTCGGTATTGTGGTTGAGGACATCTGGGCCAGCCGCCAGGATGCGATCAAGTGCCTCCCAATTGCCGCACAGATCCGGAATTAAAACTTCAATGGTGGTGCGGGCTGCGCGATCGCGAATCCGTTGAATGACGGCAACAAACTGGCTCGCTCCTCCATCCGCCAAATCATCGCGGTTCACCGAGGTAATGACCACATGGTTGAGCTGCATCCGGACGACGGCTTCGGCAAGGCGATCGGGTTCTGTGGGGTCAAGGGGGAGGGGTTTCTTTTCAAAGTCAATGTCGCAGTAAGGACAGGCACGGGTACAGGCAGGGCCCATCATTAAAAATGTTGCTGTCCCCTCGTTAAAGCACTCGCCAATGTTGGGGCAGGAGGCTTCTTCGCACACAGTATTTAAGCCTAAATCCCGTAGCAGTTCTTTGACATTGCCAACCCGCTGCCACTGCGGGGCTTTGACCCGTAACCAGTCTGGTTTGACGACCACGGCTAACTCCACTGCAAATTCAGAAATAAACAAAGGGAGAAGGTGAGTTGTGCCACCAGTATAAAGATATAGATCAGCGCCCGCGGACGGAAAATGGTCAGCAGCAGGCCAATACCTTTGAGATCCACCATCGGGCCAAGGACTAAAAAAGCTAACAGGGCACCGGGGGTGAAGGTCGCTGCAAAGGCAAGGGCGAAAAAGGCATCCACCGTTGAGCAAATGGAAATAACGGTGCCCAGAATCATCATGGCCACAATGGAAATGACGGGGCCTTGGCCTAGGCTGAGGATCAGTTCGCGGGGGGCGGCCACTTGAATGGCAGCGGCAATGAGGCTACCAAGGACTAAAATCCCCCCTAGCTCCCGAAACTCTTGGAGAATGTTATCCAGCAGGAGCGGTAGCCGTTGTGGCCACGGTTGGGGGGAGACCCTAGGGGCTAGGGTGAGGGTGTCAAGGGCAAGGGGTTGACCCGGGGAACTTAGCAGGTAGGTGCCGGATTGCAGCAGTGCCGGAACTGCAACGGTTTCGGGTTGGGGGCGCGGCATCATCGCTGTGACGGTGGGTTGCAAAAAAGGGCGTAGATCGGCTTGGCAGCTAAAGACCCAGCCAACGATGGTGGCGATCGCCAGCGAAAAGAGCACTCGAAAAACAACAATTTCCGGTTGATCGCGAAAGGCAATCCACGTTGCCCAGATCACAATTGGATTAATGGTGGGAGCCGCCAACAAAAAACCAATAGCCACCGAGGCGGGCATTCCTTGAACAAGCAGCCGGCGAGCGACCGGCACATTGCCGCACTCACACACTGGGAACAAAAAGCCAATGCAACTACCCACCAATGCCCCTAACAGCGGCGATCGCGGCAGGCGGCGGATCAGCGCCTGTTCATCAATAAACAGCAGTAACAGACTGGAGAGGAGAATTCCCAATAAAAGAAACGGAAATGCCTCTACTAATAAGCTCAGAAAGAGGGTGAAACCGCTTTGGAACTGATTGGCAAGGTTCATGGGCAATACAGGCGGCAACTCCTTGAGGCTCATCCTATCAAAGATCTGCCGCAGTGCTCGGCACCCTAGCAGCAGTCGTGGGCAGCCAGCGGCTGTTTTCTAAGGTCGCGCAAGGAAGCTATAATGTTTCCCCCTGTGTGCTAGCAGGGTGCTCAGGATAGCAGCAGTAGATATTGCGGCCTCTATTTTTGGCTCGGTAAAGTTGCTCGTCCGCTAGCCGGATCAGCTCAGCTACTGCTTGGCCGACTTGGGGCATGAGGGTTACAAGCCCTAAACTCAGGGTGACGCGATCGCCCACCGCAGAAGCAGCATGGGGAATATTGAGATGATACACAAGGTGCTGAATCCGCTCGGCAATGCGCACTCCCCCGAGTAGGGTGGTATTGGGTAAAATCAGAGCAAATTCTTCGCCACCGTAGCGGGCAACCAAATCCGTCGGACGACGAGCCGCTTGAGTCAGGGTATTGGCGATCGCGATCAGGCACTCATCCCCCGCTTGATGGCCATAGTGATCATTAAAATCCTTAAAGAAATCCACATCCCCTAATATCAGCGTCATGCTAGTTTTTTCTCGCTGTGCCAACTGCCACTGCTGTTCAAGGTACTGGTCAAAGTAGCGACGATTGGCAATTTGCGTCAGCCCATCCATGGTGGCAAGGCGCGATAGCTCAGCATTCCTGCTTTGCAGGTAGTTGTAAAGCCCCACTTGCTCAATGGCAACGGCCAATTGCCCAGCGATCGTGTGTACAAGTTTTTTTTCTTCATCACTCCAGCCGCCCGGATTCACCAACCGTTGGAGGGAAAATGCCCCCCAAATCTGCTTGCTCAATTGAATAGGGCAGATTAACCAGCCCCCGGCAAACTGCTCGGCAGTTCCCCGGTTGATGCTATCTGTGGGCTGAACCGCTTCAAAGGAGGGCAGTTCGGCCATTTCTCCCTGAGAAAGTCGATCAGCAATGGGGTTGTCGCAATCGGGAATGGCTACTCCTAGGGTCGGCCTGAGGTCGGCGTGCCCAAGATGCTCAACCAAGGGCAGCCAATGGCCTTGATCGGCGTGATACTTGACAATGACTGCCCGATCGCAGCGCAACAGACGGCTGGTATCCTGTACGGCGGTTTGGAAGATCGTATTTAGGTCGGCAGAGTCGCGAATGGCTTGAATCAACTGGCTGAGGCAGTGCTGTTGATCGGCTTGGTGTTGCAGTCGGTCTTCTTTCTGCTTGCGATCGCTAATGTCGCTAAAGGTAACAATTACTTGCTCAAGGGTGCCATGCGGGGCAAACTGAGGATCTGCTGTCACCTGAAGCCAAATGCGCTCTTGGGTGCGCAGATTGAGAATCCCCATCACCCGATTTTGAATCCGGCGTTGCTCCTGTATCGCGAGCATCACTGGAAATTGCTCTGGTGGCATCGTGTTACCCTCAGCATCGAGAGCCTGCCATGAGTGCTCAACAATAGCTTGCCCAAGCAGGTCAGAGGCGCTAGCCCCTAGGAGTTGGCATGCTTTAGGGTTGACAAGCTGCACCCGTAGATCTGCACTGATGAGCATTACGCCCACATCTAAATCTGCAAGCAAATTTTGCAGCAGTATTTTTCGCTGCTCTAGCTCGTGCACGGCTGCCGATCGCTCCGCCTCGATCCGATTCAGTTGCGTAATATCCCGAACTACGTACAGGATGTGTTCCTTGCCTTTATAGAGGAGTGGGGTAGCGAAAATCTCGACATCAATGAGGCGACCTTTTTTGCACCGGTGTTGAGAGACCCCCTGCCAAGTGCGGTGCTGGCGGATGGCATCGAGAGAGTCTTTAACCTTTTGAAAATGGTCGGGATGAACAAGCTGTTGGGGAGGCAGTTGTAACATCTCCTCGCGGCTGTAACCGTGCATTTTGCAAAGGGCGGTATTGACTTCAATCATGTGTTCCGCATGGGGATCATAAATAGCCAGCCCCTCTGCCACTGACTCAAAGACACTGCGGTATTGGGCTTCCCGTTCATCCAGTTCGGCCAGCACCCGTTTGCGATCGCTAATATCGGTGCTGACTAGCACACAGCCCATAAGCTGCTCCTCATCATCCATCAGCGGAAATAGATGGGAGAGCATATAGCGAGGTTGCTCGTCCTTACCGCGAAAGAGAAGCTCCTCGCCGCTGAGGGTTTCCCCTTGCGATACTCGCTCGATTAAGGCGTTCACGCGCTGCAGTGACTCTTGCGGATGAAGTAAGGCAGCATAGTGCATTCCGGGGGTCACTTGGGCGGTAGCCAAGACATCTAAGCCTGCCCAATTAGTGGTGAGCAGGGTTTTTTCGCGGGTTAGGGTAACAATGAGTACCGGACAGTTATCCACTAACTGCTGATAGCGGTTCTGCTGCTGCTCAAGGGAAAGGAGTAACTGTCGCTCAGTGGTAATATCGGCAATGAGGGCAATTAAAATCTGCGGCGCTCCTTGGGGATCCCGGACACAGGAGAGGGTGAGGTTGCCCCAAAGGGTGTGGCCGCGCTTATGCCGGTAGCGTTTGACGATTTGGTAGGTGTTGCGCACCCCTAATTGACACTCTTCGATCAGGGTTGCTTCTTCCGGCCAGTCTTCGGCAAAGGTTAAATCATGGGCAGTGAGTTGAGCCAGTTCCGCTGCACTGTAGCCAACAAATTGACAGAAGGCGGGGTTACAGTAGGTGAGGCGGTAGCCCTCCGCGGGGCTGGTTACCACAATACCAACTTGGGCATTTTCAAAGACCGCCCGCCACCGATACTCACTCTGCTGGAGGGCGTGCTCAGCGGCAATGCGCTCAGTTTCATCCACTAAAATGCCTTCGAGGGCGATCACCTGCCCCGCTGCATCGTAAACCCCCTGGCCATACTCGTGCACCCAACGAATGGAGCCATCGGCATGGAGAATGCGATACCCCACATCAAAGGGCTGGCCGCTCGCTAAGCCCTCATGAATGATCCGATTGACGCGATCGCCATCCTCGGGGTGGGTAATACTGGCGTAGCTGCGGATGCGATTGCCAATTAACTCCGTGTGAGGGTAGCCCGCCAACTTACTAAAGGTTGGACTCAGGTACTCCATCGTCCAGTGTTCATCGTTCGCGCAGCGATAGAGAATCGCCGGCAGATGATCCACCAGATTCCGGTAGCGTTGCTCACTTTCGCGCAGCCGTAGTTCCTGTTCCTTGGCCTCGTTAATATCAGAGATTAACCCCACTGCCGTTAGCCCCCCTAGGTCAGGGTTAAATTCACGGCGATCGCACACCCACACGTAGTGCCCCCTAGCGTGCTTGATGCGATACTCGAGCACAAAACAGGCCGCCTGCCGTTGACTAAGGCCGATTGCGTCGGCAAAGGTCGCCCGATCCTCTGGGTAAATGAGGTGTTGCCATCCCTGTAAAGTCAGCGGCAGGTCACTTAGGGCATACCCCAGCACCCGTTCACTGTTGCCGCTCCACTGGCAGCGATCGCCAGAGCACTCCCAAAACAAGTGCTGTCCGAGGTTGGTGAGGGTGCGAAAGCGCTGCCACCATTTTTCTAATTCGCTGACTTGCGCCTGCTGCAAAATGCGGCTGCGTTGGTGCTCGGTAATATCCGTTAAAATCAATGTAAACCCCGTGGGGTCTGGAGTCAGGTTTGCTTGCCACCATCGTTGATCGGTGGGGTCATAACAGTTCCATTGCTCAGCCCGCTGAGTTTGTAGCACGTTGCGGATGCGCTCTTGAGACACCTGAAAGGGAATGCCTAGCAGTGTATCCAGAGGTGTGCCCACCATACTACAGGCCAAGTGCCCCACCAACGATTCTGCGGCTGCATTAGCGAAGAGAACGACCCCCTTGCGATCGCCCGCCAAAACGGGGTGGGGAAGCCGTTCCAAGATCTGCGCAAGAAAAGGATCAGAGCCGTTCATAGAGGTGGCTTGCGGGATGAAAAAACGGGAACAACAACGATAAATACAAGTAAATACAAAAGGTGATTAACGTTCACCTTGAGAGTGCTAACTATGAGAGTGCTAACTATGTATAGGTACCTAACGGTATGCCATAAGTCTTAATTCCTATACTATCTCCCTGACTCCGAAATAGCCCTCATCTGCCGCTAGTGAACCCTAACACCGCTCCTGTTGCAGGCAAGCTCAGGGTTGCGAGAGATACTGTCGCGATAAGATAGAAAAGAAATTCTTTACCTTGACACTCACACCCCAATGACACAACTAGACTGGCTTGCCCAAACCGACCCCCTTGTGGCTGCAATGGTACAGCGAGAAGTACAACGACAGCAGCACCATCTAGAACTGATTGCCAGTGAAAACTTCACCTCCCCGGCGGTAATGGCCGCCCAAGGCACCGTTTTGACCAACAAGTATGCGGAAGGGTTACCGGGCAAGCGGTACTACGGTGGCTGTGAATTTATTGACGAAGTTGAGCAACTCGCCATTGATCGGGCAAAGGAGTTATTTGGTGCTGCCCATGCCAATGTCCAACCCCATTCTGGTGCCCAAGCAAATTTTGCCGTTTTCTTGGCACTCTTGAATCCGGGGGATACGATCCTCGGAATGGATCTGTCCCATGGCGGGCACCTGACCCACGGCTCGCCTGTCAATGTCTCTGGCAAGTGGTTCAATGTGGTTCACTACGGCGTCAGTCCCGATACAGAACGCCTAGATATGGATCAAGTGCGGGACTTGGCACGGCAGCATCGCCCTAAGCTCATTATTTGCGGATACTCCGCCTACCCACGGGTGATTCCCTTTGAGGCATTTCGCGAGATTGCTGATGAAGTGGGTGCCTATCTCCTAGCGGATATGGCGCATATTGCTGGCCTAGTTGCTACAGGGCACCACCCCAACCCTGTGCCAGTGTGCGATGTGGTGACCACCACCACCCATAAAACCCTGCGCGGCCCGCGGGGCGGCCTCATCCTGACTCGCGACGCTGAACTGGGCAAAAAACTGGATAAGGCCGTTTTTCCGGGTACCCAAGGCGGCCCCCTCGAGCATGTCATTGCCGCCAAAGCTGTAGCTTTTGGGGAGGCTCTCAAGCCTGAATTCACTGCCTACTCTGGCCAAGTGATTCGCAATGCCCAGGCCTTGGCAGCGGGTCTGCAAGCCCAGCGGCTGCGCCTCGTGTCTGGCGGCACCGATAATCACCTGCTGCTGATTGACCTGCGTTCAGTGGGCTTAACGGGGAAAGAGGCCGATCGCCTCATGGGAGAGATCAACATCACGACGAATAAAAATACCATTCCCTACGATCCTGCCTCTCCCTTTGTGACCAGTGGCCTGCGTCTGGGAACGCCAGCATTGACCACCCGTGGCATGAAGGAAGCTGAGTTTGCCACCATTGCAGAGATCATTGGCGATCGCCTCCATGCCCCAGCAGATGAAACCGTAAAACTCCGCTGTCGCCAACGGGTGGCCGAGCTGTGCGAGAAATTTGCGTTGTATCCCCACTTGCAATTGCCACAGCCAGTGCTAGCCTGAGAGGGAACTGTATCCATCGTTTAACCGCAGCGGATGCTTTACCACCTCATTGCGTTTATTGCTGCCATTGCCGTTGTCTTACTGGTGACCCCTGTTGTCAACGAACTGGGTCATAAGACTGGGTTTGTGGATCGCCCCAACGAGCGGAAAATTCACACCCGCCCCATGGTGCGCCTTGGCGGCATCTCTATTTTTTTAGGCAATCTGGTCGCCTTGCTCCTTGTCTGGAATGCCGGTGGTTTCGGGGTGATGCCCCAGCCTGCGGAGTACGAAATTTGGGGAGTTACCCTTGGTGGTGTGGCCTTTTTCCTGATTGGCCTCGCGGATGATCTACTCACATTACCTGCCCTGCTGCGCCTAGTGCTTCAGTTTGTTGTGGCCGGCATTGTCTGGGCCGTTGGGGTCAAAATTCGGATCATCACCGTCCCCTTTTTCGGCATTATCGACCTAGGCTGGTTGAGCCTACCCCTCACTACCCTATGGCTGGTGGGCATTGCCAATGCCATTAACTTTATTGATGGAGTTGATGGCTTGGCCGCTGGTGTGTCCGGTATTGCTGCCTCCTTGATGCTTTTTGTCTGTATGCTCCTTGGGGAACCAAAGGCGGGGTTGATTGCCGCCGCCTTGGCCGGCGGTGCCCTTGGCTTTTTGCGCTACAACTTCAATCCCGCAAAAATTTTCATGGGGGATGGCGGTGCCTACTTTATGGGCTTTACCTTGGCCGGGATTGGGGTGATTGGCTTGGTCAAAGCCTATACCGCTGCAGCTATTTTATTGCCCTTGTTGATTCTGGCTGTGCCCATTGTTGATACCTCGACGGTGGTGGTCAACCGCTTGCGCCAAGGTCAGTCTCCCTTTGCCCCGGATAAAGGGCATCTCCACCATCGCCTGCTCAGAGCAGGACTGTCCCAGCGGTTAACAGTTCTCTTTATCTATTGCCTAACGTTTTGGGTAGGCAGTGTGGCCATGGCACTGGCGGGGCTGCCGGGGGGCTGGGGCTATGCGGTGGCAGCATCATTGCTAATGGGGTTTGCCACTTGGTATGTCTGGCAGCGGATCGGCACCAGCGAGAACGATTAAGGCCATGAATGCAGAAATTATTTGCGTGGGCACGGAACTGCTTTTGGGTGAAATCCTCAACAGCAATGCCCAATTTTTAGCGCAGCAGTTAGCGAGCTTAGGTATCCCCCACTACTATCAAACCGTCGTCGGTGATAATCCAACCCGCATTAAAAAGGTGGTGGCCATTGCCTGCGATCGCGCCCGCCTGTTAATTTTTACGGGTGGACTGGGCCCCACCCCCGACGACTTGACCACCGAAACCCTCGCTGACTTTTTCCAAGCCCCCCTCGCAGAACGCCCCGAGATCATTGCTGACTTAGAGCAGAAGTATGCCCATCGCGGTGGCTTTAGCCCCAGTAACCGCAAACAAGCCTTACTGCCGGTGGGTGCTGATATTTTACCGAACCCCATTGGCAGTGCACCAGGGATGATTTGGCAGCCGCGTACTGGCCTAATCATCATGACCTTTCCGGGGGTGCCCGCAGAAATGAAGCAGATGTGGCATGACACGGCTGTTCCTTTTCTGCGCTCGCAAGGATGGGGGAAAGAAATTATTTACAGCCGAGTGTTGCGCTTTTGGGGGATCCCAGAATCGGTCTTAGCAGAAAAAGTGGCTGCCCAAATCGCTCGTCCCCACCCGACCGTTGCTCCCTACGCTGGTAATGGCGAAGTCCGACTGCGTATTACCGTGCGCGCCAGTAATGAAGCGGAAGCCCAGCAACTGATTCGTCCCGTTGAAGCAGAGATTCGCCAAATTGTCGGGCTAGACTGCTACGGCGCTGATGACGATAGCCTTGCTGGCTGTGTGGCAACGCTGTTGCAGCAGCGGCAACACACCGTGGCGGTGGCGGAGTCCTGTACCGGGGGAGGGCTGGGGGAATTGCTAACCCGTATTCCCGGCAGCTCTGACTACTTTCGGGGCGGGGTGATTGCCTACGCCAATGCCATCAAAGTTGAGGTATTGGGAGTAAATTCTGAGGATTTAGAACGCGAAGGTGCTGTGAGTGCGACGGTGGCAGCGCAAATGGCGGTGGGGGTTAAAACCCGCCTTGGCAGTGACTGGGGAATCAGCATCACCGGTATTGCTGGGCCTGGGGGGGCAACCCTTACTAAACCAGTGGGGTTAGTGTATATTGGCGTGGCGTTGCCAGAGGGTGAGGTGATCACCCGTGAATTTCGCCTGAGTGCTCAGCGCGGACGAGAGTGGGTACGGCATTTGAGTGCTATGAATGCCCTCGATGTGCTGCGGCGACAGTTGCTAAGCCAAGTATGAGCCACGGTCTTTTCTGGTTCTCTTTGTTGGCGGTATTTCTGACCCTTGCTCGCCTAGGGTGGGTGGAGTACCGCAAGCTAGAGTACTACCGTCACTGGGCAAAGGAGTTTGAGCACAGTAAGTACGATATTTTGGCGGTGCTAGGGCAGCGGGGCGATCGCCTAGTGTGGGGAAAGCCAACACGCCAAGGGATCATCCAGCTTCAGTCCTGTGGTCTAGAGGAGATAACAGCAATTAGCGTTATGGCCGGGGGCCAACCCTTAGACAATGACACTCCCGATACGCAGAAATCATCTGGGCGAATTGAACTGGTCTTGCAATCCTGTGCTGGTGTGGCCTATCGAATTCCCTTTACCGAGTTACCCTTAGCTCTAGCGTGGCGCGATCGCCTCCGACAGATGGGTGAAACTTTACGGGTAGAATAAGGTCGCCCTCCATTTTTATATATCCCCAAAAGTTATGAAAAATGTCGTGGCCTTGGTGCCCGGTGGAATTGGCGATCAAATTTTATTTTTCCCCACCCTCGACGATCTCAAAGCGCACATTCCAGAGGTGCAAATTGATGTGGTCGTTGAGCCACGGGCGGTGGCAGCTTATCAACTTAGCGCATCCGTAGCGCGGGTCATTCCCTTTGATTTCAAAAATCGCAATGCCCTAGCAGATTGGGCCAACCTCATCGGCACTCTGCGAGATGCCGAATACGAGGCTATTCTTTCCTTGGGTCGCAGTAAAGCGGTACGCCTGCTCCTGTGGCTCACTGGCATTCCCAAACGGGTGGGGTTTGCAAGGCTCAATCCCTTGGGGTTACTCACCGATGCCGTGCCCGTTAACTTAGACCAGTACAGTGCAGCCGTGTACCATGACCTGCTCAAGGCGTTTGGCATTACAACCCCTTGCCCCTTGCCCAAGGCAGTGCTCAAGCCGGACGATCAAGCGTGGGCGATCGCTGAGCGGCAACGGTTAGGGGTCGCTGAGAGCTATCGTCTCCTCCATGGTGGCTCCAGTCAGATGGCACTGGCAAAAGGCATCAACAAAATTTATCCGCCAGCCGCATGGGTGGAGGTGTTGCAAGCTCTCCAGCAGCAGCAGCCCGACCTGCCCTTTATTGTGGCCTGTGGGCCAGAGGATCAGGCATGGGTCACAGCCCTCAGCCAAGCCCTACCGCAGGTGCGCGTCACCCGCCCTCCTGATTTGGGTAAACTTGCCGCCCTCATGGCTCAAGCACAGCAGATTCTGTGCACCGATAGTGGCCCTATGCACATTGGGGTGGCAGTGGGCACCCCCTTGGTAGCGCTCTTTGGCCCCACGGATCCAGCAAAACTGCTCCCTGCGGATCCTCGCTTTCGCGCGATCAAGTCCCCCACAGGCAATATGGCAGATATTCCCGTCAGCGCAGTCATTCAGGCCGCTTGCCATGGCTAGAGGTGCTGTTTTCTTAGATCGGGATGGGGTGCTCAATCAGGAAATCGGGTATATCCACCGCCTTGAGGATCTACAGTTACTACCCGGTGTCGCTGAAGCGGTGCGGCGCTTAAATGAACAGGGCTGGTTTTGCTGTTTGGCCTCCAATCAGTCAGGGCCTGCCCGTAACTACTACGGCATTGACCATGTCCATGCCCTCCACGAGCGCCTGCAAAAACTACTATGGGACACCGCTGGTGCCGTTCTGGATGCTATTTATTTCTGTCCAGATCTGAGCCGTCCCGAAGGGGGGGTGGTCAGCGACTATGCCGGATGGACCACATGGCGCAAACCCAATACGGGGATGCTGGTGGCGGCAGCTTGGGATCACGATCTTGACCTAACCCGCAGTGTCATGGTGGGGGATAAGGCCACCGATATTGATCTGGCGCGTAATGCGGGCTGCTATGGCATTCTGGTGCAAACGGGCTTTGGCCAGCAGGTGCTTGCAGGGCGCTACCAGCACCCCAGCCAACCGGACTATATTGCTACTGACTTACAGGCTGCCGTAGAGTGGATTCAAACCCACTTGCCCCCACCTAGCCATGCCCCATAAGGCGTCCCCCAAAGCGGACTCTACCAAATTTCCCCCAGTGCTGCTGGCATTGGTGGTTTTGGGTTACATTCTTGTGGGTTGGCATTTATCTGCTTACCCGTGGATGTGGTCAGCCTACGCCTGCATCTTGGCAGCCATCCTCACCGTTGTGGTGGTATGGGGCACCTCCAACTTTTTTCGCTCCATGCAAATGGGGCCACGCAGTGTTGTGACCATGCTGATTCTCAGCACCATTGTCACGCTTTTCGTTAATGCCTTTGCCATCTTTAGCTTGATTGCTATCCTCATGAGTTCTGAAACCCTCGTGCGTATCGAAATGCGTGCCGCAGGCTACCGCAACTGGCAAATTATGATTGTGATCATGCAGATGGCAATTTTAGGGGTGTTTATTGGCTGGACGATCGGACGCTATCTACTGCCGCAGGCGATCGCCTAGGGATATCTCAATTGCTTGCACCCGCTTAACGGCTGCCGCTCTAGCGACCCGCAGGCGGGAAATAAATAACAGGAAACACACAGCGGCGAATAATATCTCCGGCAAAGCTAGGGATAGACAGCTCCCAGATTTTACCCACTGAGGCTGAGGAAACCGCGATGGCATGAATATCGCGATCGTGCGCCGCCAATTGCGCCTCGACAATGGGATTCCCAACCCGGATTTCTGTCTCAACGCTTAGGCCGTAGCTGGTAAATTCATTTTTTAGCTCGGTAAGGATTTTTTCTGCCCGTGGCTGTTCTTCGCCCACCCCCAGTTCCCCCTGACCTGCATCGCTGATAATCCAGCACAGTGTGATTGAAGCAATACCAGTGCTCGTCTGACGCTGCACCCCCTTGCGCAGTTGCTGGATCAAATGCTGCGCCGATGGGCTGTGGTCGTAGGGCACTAACAGGTTTCGGAATAACTGCTGGCAGCGCAAATTTAATTCTGCTCTGGTGAGTACCCATAGTAACTGTGGGCGCAAAATCATCACTGGAATTTTAATCCGCTGTAACACCCCAATAGTGGTACTGCCAAAGAGTTTTTCATCCAAGAGGTTACGAATAGGACGACTAACCAACACCAGATCAATCTGGTGCTTTTCAACGGTATCAAGGATGGTATCGGCTGGGCGGCGATTATCAATAATGACGTCAGCCTTGATGTTAACTGGAACCTGCGTAGGGTCAATTTTCAGCGACTGACGAGCGCGCTCGAGTTTTTGCTCCCGCAGCCGTGGCTTATCGCCATCGTCATCAATGGGGCAGGCATGAAGGAATACCAGCTTTTCAATACCTGCTGCCGCTAGCGCGTCAATATAGGTTGTGAGCTTGGGCAGACCATCGTGTAGATCGGTTGGAACGAGTAAGTTCTTAAACATTGCTGCCCTATTGCTCCCCGATGCCATACTCTAATTGCAGATTACCCTAGGAGCATGGTGTTGCGCTAGTAGTCCCAGCGTTAGAATTGTAGGTGTTGAGGATGGAAGGTTCTACAATTTGGGAAGCTATCGCCTATACTGGAAAACCTCTCGCTGGCGGAGTGCGCATTTCCGAGGTGAGCCAATCGGCGAGGGGCGGGGGAAGCGGTGCCTTGTGTCGTTCCGGTAAGGCAAGGCAGACATGGTGAGTTTGAGCAACAGCTACGCAGTCGGCCTCTGAACTTAGAACCCTATAGCCTAGCTGAAAGCGACTGCCATCCACGGCCTCAGGAGTGACAATAATGCGCAGGCGATCGCCACAGTAGAGAGGTTTCAGAAACCGTATCTGTGCGTCAGTAATGGGGACGATTAGGCCGCTACCACTAAAAAACTGCCGTAGATCCACTCCCAACTGTTGCAGTAGGTTTTCGTAAGCCTCATGGCAAAACCGCAGCACATTGGCAAAATAGACAACCCCTGCCGCATCAGTATCGCCAAAGTGAACGCGGCATTCGTAGGTTTCAAGCTCCATTCCTCACCCTCCTCAAACCAACAGCAACGCGTAAGCTATGAGGGCACTGCCAATGGGAACGGTCAGGTTATCTAGCCCTCGCCATGCCACTAGTTCAAGAACCGTTGCACTTAGCCCCACCACCGGGGCAACCCACCAGAGACCTAAGGGGGCAAGTGGGGCAAGGGAGAGCGCTGCCACAAGGCTGCTAATCAAAAACATGGCAATGGTTCCTTCCCAGCTTTTGGTGGCGCCAGCAATAGAAAAAGGGTGGTGGCCAAAGTTAATGCCTACCAATGCAGCGAGGCCATCTCCCCACGCCATAATCAAAACCCCTAAGACCGCAAGCTCCGGAAGTTTATCCCAAAAGAGTGCCATGAGACTACCGATACTGACGGCATAAAAAAAGGTGCCCCAGCTTTGCCTACCCACGCTACTAATACTTTCGAGGAGGGGCATCCGATAGGAAAGCAACGTGAGGCCAGCGGCAATAAGGGCGGCAATAATGCCCCAACTGGTGGGAACTCGCAAGACATAGGCAATGAGAATAACTTGCCCTGCACCGATATGCACCACTTTCCGAGACCACTCCTTAGCATCGGGAAACCAGTAATGCACAAGCTCCGCTGCCAACAGTACCAGTCCTAGCCAACTGGTGACCCACAGGGCTGCCCACAGGGCTGACATCGTGCTCATGGGGGCGGTGTCTGAGAAAAAAACTGCTGCACAATTGTGAAGATGCGATCGCTGGCGTGACCATCTCCAAAGGGGTTAATGGCGTTGGCCATACGGTTGTAGGCCGCAGGATCGTTAAGCAGTTCGAGGGCGGCAGCAGCAATGCTCATGGCGGCAGTTCCCACCAGTTTGGCGGTGCCAGCAGTGACGGCTTCAGGACGTTCCGTTGTTTCACGGAGTACTAGGACAGGCTTACCGAGGCTGGGGGCTTCCTCCTGGAGACCGCCGGAGTCCGTGAGCACGAGGGTGCACCCTTTGATAGCTGCCACGAGGGCAGGGTAGTCGAGGGGTTCGGTCAAAAATACGCGCGGATGTTTGCCTAAGTAGGTTTGCAATGGCTCGCGTACTGTGGGGTTGCGGTGCAGCGGCAGGAGTAAGGCCGTGTCGGGGAGAGTGTCCAAAATCTGCAAGAAACCGGCGGCAATATCCGCAAGGGGGTCTCCCCAGTTTTCGCGGCGGTGAACTGTGGCCAATAGAACGCGATATTGTTGCCAGTCGAGGCCGGGCACTGTACACACAGGCTGGCGATCGGCCACTTGCAGAAGGGCATCAATAACGGTGTTGCCGGTCAGGTGAATGCCGCCAACCACCCCCGACGCCTTAAGGTTAGCCACGGCCTGGGTTGTCGGTGCAAAGTGTAGCTGTGTTAACTGGGAAATCAGCCGTCGGTTGGCTTCCTCGGGGTAGGGATTGTAGAGGTGGTCGGTGCGTAACCCTGCTTCGACGTGCCCTACGGGAATCTGTTGATAAAATGCGGCAAGGGTCGCGGCAAAGGCTGTGGTGGTGTCTCCTTGCACAAGTACGAGCTTTGGCTGTAACTCTTGATAAAGCTGCTCTAGCCCTTGCAGAGAACGGCAGGTAATCTCTGTGAGGGTTTGCTTGGGGCGCATAATCGCTAGGTTGCGATCCGCCGTTAGGTGGAACAGGTTCATCACTTGGGTCACCATTTCGCGGTGTTGCCCTGTGAGCACCACGTAGGGGACAAAGTGGGGCGATCGCTGGAACACTTGGATAACTGGCGCTAGCTTGATTGCTTCCGGGCGAGTACCCAGCGTAATACAGATAGGAATAGGGGAAGCAACCATAAACGCAGCAGCAGACTAAACAAGCGCAACGAGTTCAGCTTATCAAAAAAGGAATAGGCAGAACTGAGCTATCGTTGCTATGTTTGTGATAATTGTGGTTTCGGGATACCCAGAGATCGAGGATCAGCGATAGTGATGGACAATGTTGCAACGAATCGGCAACCGGAGTTAAGAATTGGCTGCGTTCGTCCGGGTCTGTATTGGGGTAGTTATAGCAGTTTATGAGCAACACCCATCGCGTTACGATTCGCGTTCGCCCCCTCAAGCCTGGGGATCCGCCACCACAAACCTATACGATTGAGGTACCGGAGGATCGCTACATTTTGCACCATGCCGAGAGCCAAGGGCTGACACTTCCCTTTGCCTGTCGCAATGGCGCCTGCACCACCTGTGCTGTGCGAGTGCTCTCAGGGGATATTTACCAGCCCGAGGCCATGGGGTTATCTCCGGCACTACAGGCGCAAGGATATGCCCTCCTTTGCGTTAGCTATGCCCGCTCGGATCTGGATGTTGAAACCCAGGACGAGGACGAAGTCTATGAACTCCAATTTGGTCGCTATTTTGGTCAGGGACGGGTACAGTTGGGGTTGCCCCTCGATGAGGACTAGGGTATGGCATCGGTAAACTGCTCCCTTCCGGAGGTAGAGCGGCAGCGCTACCTAGAAATTGCTACCGAGGCTGCCCTTGCGGGTGGGGCTGTGCTACAGCAGTATTGGGGAAAACTCTCAGAGATTGAAGAAAAGGGGCGAGCGGGTGACTTGGTGACCGTTGCCGATCGCCAGTCGGAAGCAGCGGTGCTCGATGTTCTGCAGCGCCACTGCCCGCACCATGCCATTCTGGCGGAAGAGTCTGGTTTTTCAGGGATGCAACAGAATGAATTTCTGTGGGCGATCGACCCGTTAGACGGTACTACCAATTACGCGCACCAGTACCCCTTTAGCGCGGTTTCCGTTGCGCTGTTGGTAGCTGGGGAACCCCATGTGGGTGTGGTGTACGATCCCTTTCACCGGGAATTATTTCGCGGGGCGACGGGGCTAGGCGCAACTCGCGATCGCCAACGGATTCGGGTCTCTGACACCTCGGAGCTAAGCAAAAGCCTACTGGTCACTGGCTTTGCCTACGATCGCCGCGACACAGACGACAACAACTATGCCGAGTTTTGCTACTTAACCCACCTCACCCAAGGGGTGCGCCGTGGCGGAGCAGCAGCCATTGACTTAGCCTATTTAGCCTGTGGTCGCCTTGATGGCTATTGGGAGCGAGGCCTATCTCCGTGGGATTTAGCAGCAGGGGTGGTCATTGTCCGTGAGGCGGGGGGTGTGGTAACCGCCTACGATCAATCCCCATTTGATCTGGCCTCAGGGCGCATTTTAGCCACTAATGGGCATTTACACGCGGCTCTGAGCCATGCCCTACAGCGGGTCAAGCCCCTAGGCTTTGCCTTTTTACCTGACGACTAAGCCCCCTGCTGCTGTCTAGTCAAAGAATTTGCACATCAACGTGGGTGTCGGTGCGATCGCTAAGGGAGCGTGTGGCCACCCCTAGAATCACGGGTTCGGAAACATTCGGTTGAGGATGGCGAATCGTGCGGGCAATCACCACGAGGCGATCGCCCCCTCGTCCCAAACGGCCAAGGGAAAATAAGTCATTAGCTGCCTGCACTAGGGTTGCTTCCAAGGTCTCTGTGGTCACCTCTGGCGGTACTGTAATCACGACTTGGGTTGCGCCGTTATCGTAAACCAGTGTATATTTGCCCGCCCCGGGGACAGGGGTATGGACAATAGGCACAATACTCAGGGCAAACAGCCCTACCGTCACCACCCCCAAAAAGCCAGTAATACCCACAAACCGAAAACGGACTCCCCAACGCAATAAAAACGCTAGAGCTGTCAGACCTGCCATCACCACTGTGGCAATGCCAACCCAACGGCTATAGGTGGCAAACTCTGTTGGTGTTAGCACTAGTCCTCCTCCTCGTTGCTAATGACGCCATTGTTCTGCTGTTGCTGCAATGCGGCTCGCAGGGTATGCCATGTCAGCGTGGCGCACTTAATCCGCACCGGAAACTGGGCGACCCCCTGCATCACGTTGAGCTTGCGAAACTCTTTTGGGAACTCAAACTGCCCCTTCATCATGGATTGGAACTGCTCAACCATTTCCAGTGCACGTCCCACGGGTTGTCCGCGCAGGGCATCCGCCATTAAATCCGCTGACGCCATGGCGATCGCGCAGCCCTCTCCCTCAAACTTAATGTCTTTAATAAACAACTGACCAGCATCATCCGTGGCCAAGGCCACGGTTAAATCAATAGTGTCACCACAGGAGGGGTTATGCCCCCGCTGCCGCCGATCTACCGGATTCGCTTGCCCCCGATGCCGCGGCTTTTTGTAGTGCTCCAAAATAACTTGCTGGTACAGGGTGCGCAGATTGTCTAGAGACATTTACTATACTCTATGCCAAAAGCATATTTTTGAGGGATCAGTTATTCCATTTTACGCTGAAAGCGCCGCCAGACTTTGGAGAAAGAGCGTGAGGGTAGCAGCAGTCCCCACACCAAACATCAAGGAGCGGCCAATGGGAATATTTGCAATATAGAAAATCGAGTAGAGAAAGCGAGCAACGACAAAACTCACACTGGCGATCGCCACCGTTTGAGTCTCTACATGTGTTAAAAGAGTCAGCAGCACCGCCGCCGCAAAGGGCATAAAAGTTTCAAAGGAATTTTCGTGCGCCCACACCGCCCGCTGGGCAAAGGGTGGCAGCTTATCAAACAGCGCCCGAGGGGCAGCCACATCAAACCCTGCCTGCACCCGACCAATCACCACAAAAATGTAGGGAAAATAAATCAGCACCGTAGCAACAACTAGGCTAGCGGCCAACAACCACCGAATCGTTGGAAACATGTCCTACACGCGCTCCAACACTGGTAATACTGTTTCGCGGGGGGATGTGCCTTGGGCAGACTCCTCACACAGAATCTCACAGGAATTATTTGGACTTTCGATCAACTTCACCTTGTGGAGTGTGGCACCGAGGTCACGAATGGGCTGCCGCAGGACATCGGCAATATAAATCGCAATGTTCTCGGCTGTGGGTACCACCGTCGCAAAGTAGGGAATATCTTTATTCAAAAACGTGTGATCCAGGGGTTCAATCACCCATTCCTTAAGCACTGCTTCCAGCTTCACCAAATCCACAATCATCCCAGTACGCGGATGAATCTCACCCTTGACCGTAATTTCCACATGGTAATTATGCCCATGGCCGTGGGGACGAGCACACTTGCCGTAAATCCGGCAGTTCTCCTCATAGCTGAGTTCCTCAAGGGCAAGGCGATGTGCCGCACTAAAGTGGGTACCAACCGAAAGATAGGCGTCCATAGGGTCTCCAGTGTAGTCCGCCCAAAGGCGGGGGTGCTCAAATAACCGAATCCGCACAAGGGGCAAGTGGGGAGCCAACCGATCCCAAATCGTGCGGGCAAGATGCTCTGTGGTGGGCAGGGTAGTTTGAAACTCCGGCCACACCTCATTGAGGTACGAGAAATTGAGCGGCTCAATCACCTGCTGCCGAATTACCTGCTTCACCTCCGACAAGTTCAGCACCATGCCAAAGGCATCCACGTCTCCCTGCATGGAAACAACCAGTTCATAATTGTGACCATGCCCCGGAAAACGGCTACAAGCACCGAAGTAAGATAGGTTTTGAGCCTCAGACCACTCCGGCAACCAGTAGCGGTGACTAGCCGCAAATTCGGCACGGCGGTTGATAATACAGACCATTACAGCTACTTTGTGAAGATTTGCAACAAGGCGAAAATCTTCCCATATCGTAGCCTATTCTGAGCCACTGCACCATTGGTATTTTTCTAGGTGTGGTCTAAATACCAGTGAGGATGAAGGGCTTTTGACGAACTTGGCTAATCAACCAACGTAGGGTATGGTTGCTCAAGATCGAAATCGGCCCCATGAGCATTAAGGACTTCACCTCAGCACGACTAATTTTGACCACGCCGCCGGGCTTGAGCATGGCGGTGGAGTGGCTGAGATCCCGCAGGGTCGCGTAGGCAAACAGCAGTGGCAGCACGCAGAACATCCGAATCGGTACCGCAGCTTTGGGAACCGAGAGGAGATAGGCTTGGGCTTCGTCAAGATCATGCCATGCCAAGGCAATCAGATCCTTAATAGCAGCGTGGTTTTGCTCTAGGTGTGCCGCACTTAAAATCAACTGGTGACTACTACCTTGCTGCAGGAGGGCATCATTGGGAATATAGATAGAATTTTCGTGCTCTGCATCCCACGCAATGTCTTTGAGGATATTGACGGTTTGTAGGGCTTCCCCAAAAGCGCCACACCGCTTCAGCAGCACTTGGTACTCGTCAACCCCAATGCTGGGGGAATGCTCATGCCATAGATCGGTGAGGAGGTAGCCAACTGTGCCAGCAACGTAATAGCAGTACTCTTTATATTCCTCAAGGGTTTGAATACGGATGCCATTGGGGTGCAGGTTGACAAATTTTTTCATGCCGTGCACCATTTCGCTGACCCATCGCTGAACGTGCTGCTGTGAGCGAATGGGTAGGGTGCGATACAACGCAAAGACTAACCCGGTGTTTTGCACTAACTGCACGTGGGCGGCATCTCCTTCCACGCCACGCGCTGTCTGCCCATAACTATTGGCCAAGGCAGGGCTATCAAAACACTCCAGCAGGTGATCCAACAGTGCTGTTTTGGCTGGAATACTGGCCACAGGATCGTCTTCGATCGTGTCGGCAATGCGACAGATGAGGTAGGCCACGAGAACCGCCCGTCCCAAGTGCCCCGGCAAGAAGCGAATGCTCAAAGCAAACGTGCGCGATACTTGCGGCAATATCTCTTGGCAGAACCGCTCTGCATCCTTGACGGAAACTGGGTTTTCCAGCACCATTTGAATCATACGGGGGGTCACTCCTACACGCATTGATAAAGCACAGCCTAGACCATTAGGATTGAGCAGAATCTATAGTTATCATACTTATTACTCTTTGTCTAGGTAGCCTGTGATAGTTGAGCAGGCGTTTTTACCTGTGAATCGAAATTGTCACCGATTGCCAGAACAATAGCATACGCTCAACAAATAACGGTATCAGATTTGGCGGAAATTGCCTCTCATTCACCTTAGCGGACGATTGATTGTGCCACTCTTTGGACTGGTCAGTTTATGAATCGGCAACTAGTGTTAGTCCCCCAAGGGGCAGAATACAGGGCGGTACAGCGGGGGTTGCGAGGGCAGCGGTTGCGCGGGTGGCAGGTGGTTCCCCTGCGGGCGGGAGCGGCAGCCCTGAGCACACCAGCATTATCGGCAGCCTTGGCCAATGGGCCTACCGTAGCGGTCGTTCTTGGGGTGTGTGGTGGCCTGCAACCACAGGATCCGGTGGGGGAGGTGGTGGTCTATCGCACCTGTCAGGATGAGGCTGGAGTCATGGCTTCCCTCGATGGGTTGTTGCTGGCTCGCTTTGGCGATCGCTGGCGATTTGTAAAGGCCATCACCACCCAAGGCGTAATGTGCAAAGCCAAGGAGAAGCAGGCATTAGCAAGGCGGTGGGGAGTTGAGGTGGTGGATATGGAGGGAGTGCTTCTGCTGCGGCACTTGCAAGGGTTGGGAATACCGGTAGCGATGGTGCGGGTGATCAGTGATGGGGGCGATCGCGATCTGCCGGATTTAACCCATGCTGTTGATCATCTGGGAAATTTACGGCCATGGCCACTCATGGTGGCGATGCTGCGGAATCCGTTGGCGGCGGCCTACCTAGTGCAGGGTAGTTTGCGGGCGCTGGCCGTCTTGGAGGCGATCGCTCCAGAGGTGGTGAGGTGTTTGGCGGATCTTACCCCCGCACCTTTGCCGTAAACCCAGAGGCCTTAAACTGCTCTAGCTGCAAGGGTGTGGGTTGATCGTAGGGCACACTAATGCGAATTTCAAAGTCACTGATGCCGGGGGGAATCTCCTCGATCGCGCCAACACGGGTGCGGTTTTGCATGACTGGATTGCCATTGGCATCGTAAATGCGACCAAAGACATCGGCATCAACGACAGTTTTGCCGGATTTATTTTCTGCTTTGCCAGTAATCAGGTAGCAGTTGGCTTTGAGGGTGGTGCCTCCGGGGGTAACGGCACCGCTGCCCACCTCTGGCGGACAGTCGCGGTAGCTAAGGTCAAATAGGCGCACTTGGATGGCGGCGATCGCCGGTGCTGAGGCTAGGCTCATCCAGCACAGCAACCCCAGCAGTGTACCCACTACCCCCCGCTGTATCCATGGGCATAGGCTTCGCTTAGGCATAGTTTCAGGGCATCGTAGCAACTAGCAACAATTGTGCTTCATTATCCCATACTCAGCAAAACCCAAAGATCTATCGCACCCAAGAGCAGGGTGAAAACGGCTAACGTGCCGTACATCCACGGCTGCGCTAGGGGTTTGATGAGGGCGGTGGGCAGCCCTGTTTGCTGCTCTATGAACCGTAGCATCTTGGTAAACCCCGCCACGCGCATTGGCAGTAAATACGCCTGACCTGAGGTGGTGACCAAGTAGTACACCAGTCCCCCTTGACTGGTACTGCGAGGTTGCACAGCTGTAATCTCGGCCCAGGGCACTTGCCATTGCCGCCGCAACACCGCAGGAACCCAGTGGGGATAGGTGATGCCGATGCCTTGAGGGTCTAGTTCAACCCGCTGGCTCAGTGCCCCCCACAGCGCGAGTGCACCGAGGGCGATCGCTCCCCACAGGAGCCACAGCGGTAGCGGCGCAGCGGTATGTTCGGCAAGAAAGGGCAAGGGCAGCGTCAATGCCCCATACAGTCCCATTAAGGTTCCGGAAATGAGGAATGACGTTCGCAAACGCAGTGTAGGTTCAGCCATCGTTCTGGGCAGACTCCTAATAGAATAGCCATGTAGCAAATGCGTACTTTGTGCCCCGTACCACCGGCAACGCGGCGTGGGGATGGGTATAGTAGGCGGGAAACACCACCACATCCCCGGTGCGGGGGCTAACCTTGACCCCTTGGCGATCGAAGTAGGTTTCACCCCCCTCGAACCCATCGTTGAGATAGCCCACCAGACTCACATCTCGGGTGGGAATGCCTTGCTGCATTTCCATTTGGCGGCTGGCAAGGAGCAGGTTATCCACATGGCGACGGTAGCCTTCCCCCTCGTGATAGCGCAGAATGCCAAAGTTTTCCACGTTCGGAAAGCGGATACCGTAGTGCTGGTACAGCACAATTTGAATGGTCTGGGTGTGCTGGAGCAGCAATTGGCGACTGGCGGCTTGCTCCGGGTGGGATGGGTCAAATCGTACTAAACTGCCACCGCGTACGTCCTGATCCACCGTACCCATTAAAATCTGGGCAGCCGCAAACCCCGCTGCTTCCGCCGTTGCAATAATCTGCTGGCAATGGGATGGGGGAATCAAGGCTTGAAACAACAGGATGTCACTGCCGAGATCTAGAATCTGCAACGGGGAGGTGGCCGCCGCCATCATGCACCCCTCTTTATCCCGAAGGAGGAAGGACGCTCAATACCAACCAGCGATGACTGTTGCACCTCAATCCTCCCAATTCGTCACCTAGCGCAGAGCCGCCAGCAAGGCTTCCTCTAGCTCTTGCCGCAGGGGTTCGGGGTGAAGGTCAGCAAGCTGTTCCAAAGCAAAGGCTTTGACCAACAGATCTCGCGCCTGTCGCTCATCCAGACCCCGACTCCGCAGATAGAAAATATCTTCAGCGGCCAACTGGCTGACGGTGGCACCGTGGGAGCACTTGACATTATCGGCCACAATTTCCAGTTGGGGTTTTGTATCCACCCGAGCCTTATCAGAAAGAAGTAGCGTCCGATTTAATTGGCTGGCATCGGTGAGCTGCGCCTGCTGCGGTACGATCACTTTGCCGTTAAAAATACCGTGGGCGCGATCGCCCAAAATGCACTTGTGAACCTGTTCACTGCGGCTATGGGGGGCTTGGAACAGAACCACTGAGTGGGTATCAACAATCTGGTCGTTCATGCCAATAGCTAAGCTTTTGAGGCTAGTGGTCGTAGCCGCGGCGATTGCCTGAATCTGCCAGTGATGACGACTGAGGCTGCCGCCGAGATCAATGGCGTGCCCCCGATAGCGACTGTTGCGATCTTGGCGGATGGCGGTGTAGCCAATATGCAGGGCAGTGGGGGACTGGTGTTGAATCCGCACGTGATTAAGGCGAGCATTCGCCGCTATCTGAAGCTCGGTGACACTATTGGTAAACTGCTGGTCACCGGTCAGGGACATAAACCGCTCAATTAAGGTGGCCTCAGCATTGGCGGCCACCTCTACCCACAGTCGGGGTGCCACCACGCTCTGCTGCTGATGGCTGCTGACGTAAAAAATTTCAATGGGGTCAGCAATGGGGTACTCTACCCGCAAGGCAATTGCCTCGGCCAATAGGGCAGCATTTAAGTCGCTGAAGACCTCTGGAGTGACAATGCTACCTACGGCTTGGGGAGGGGGTATTTTTTGTAGGCGATCGCTACTGAAGCGGGATAGCTCGGCACAATAGTGGCCATCAATAAGAACAAGTTGTGCCGCCGTAGCAAAAGCGCGTTCGCACAGTAAATGCCGCACTTCAGCAACAATCTCAGGGGCAAGGGGGGCAATCGGTGCCTGAAAAGATCGCGATCGCAGCCGTGATAGATCGGTAAACCGCCAGTCCTCCTCTCGTGGGGTAGGCAGGTGCTGTTCCCGTAGGCGGGCAATTGCCGCTTGCCGCAGTGCACTTAAGGTCGGCTCCTGAAAAGCGGGTGCTAAAGCCAGCAGATGCTCGAGTTCATTTTGCGCAGGCACCAACGGTAGATCCGCCTGATCTGAGTTCGCCACAACGGTAATCGTCATGGGGTGACCACCTCCTCTTCCCGCACCCAGTCATAGCCGCGTGCTTCTAGTTCTAACGCCAACTCCTTAGAGCCAGTAAGGACAATGCGTCCGGCCTCCATGACATGGACATAATCCGGCACAATGTAGTCCAACAGTCGTTGGTAGTGGGTAATCAACAAAATACAGTTATCTGGAGTTGTCAGTTGATTCACCCCACTGGCCACAATTCGTAGGGCATCAATATCTAAACCCGAATCCGTTTCGTCAAGAATCGCTAGCGTTGGCTCTAACAAGGCCATTTGCAAAATCTCGTTGCGCTTTTTCTCCCCCCCTGAAAAGCCTTCATTTACCCCTCGCTGTAGGAAGCTATCCTCCAACTTAACAAGGTCAATTTTTTGGCGCACCAAATCATCAAAATCAAAGGCATCCAGTTCCTCGCGCCCTAAATGCTTCTGTTTGGCATTGTAGGCCACCCGCAAAAAGTCCAGATTACTCACCCCCGGGATCTCTAAGGGATACTGAAAGGCTAAGAACACCCCCTCCCGTGCCCGTTCTTCGGGGGGCAACTCCAGAAGATTTTGACCCTTGTAGCGGATGTCACCACCGGTGACCGTGTAGTCAGGGTGTCCCGCTAAAATTTTTGAGAAGGTACTTTTACCGGAGCCATTGGGCCCCATGATCGCATGGACTTCGCCCGCACGGATCGTCAGATTTAATCCCTTGAGAATTGGCGTGTCCTCTACATTTGCGGTGAGGTCACGCACCTCTAAGATCACTTGACTGTCGGGACGAATCACGCCTTACCTCCATTGATGGCCGTTGGTCATGAATTTATATTTCCTTAATGTAGCGCAGTTAGTTCGCGGATTGTGATTGAGGTTGTTGGTAGCAGAGCATTGCTTACAGCAGAAGCGGGCGATCGCTGGCTTTAGGAGCCATTGCACACAAGTCAACCTTGAGCGCCGTACTATGGGGCATGGATGACCCTGTGTTGATACCGCCTCTGATTAAAAGTATCTCATTGTACGATTTTCACCACCGATCTGAAAAGACCCATATAGACAGAGCTTGGAGAATTGTTCAAGGGTCTTCAAATTAGTTGGTTGCGCCATAAGGGGATATGACTGTCCTGACTTGAAACCCGCCGCGATCGCCACTGAGGTCATTGATTAAGCCAGCAGGATTAATTAGCTTGCATTCTGGATCATAAATAAAGCAAATGAGTGTGTGAAATCTGTGACTAGCGTTTCGATAGACTTCAAAATCGATGGCTAAATCTTTTACAATTTCTTTTTGAGATTTCGCACGTACCTGCTTGACTTCAATAGCACACCCGCAACCAACCAATAAAAAATCAATAAAGCAACCATGAGAATAAGTCTGCGGAACTGGGTACTCACGCCTGATGTCAGGTTCGCCAGATTGATATCTTCGCAGTTCCCGCCTGAGAAGTTGTTCTAGAGCATTTTGTACATCTTTTTCTGTAACTTTTTCGATGTTTAACTGCTGACCAGCTAAATCATGAAATTGTTGGCATATTTCTATAATTTTACTAATAGGGTCTGGGAAGAGTTTTTGTGTAATAGCTTGTTGAGTTTGTTGTATTGTTTGCAGATGATTTGAAATATCCTGCCTAAATTCACTGACTTGCTGACTCTCTTCAATCTGGGGTCGTAATTGCTTCAGCAGATTCACATCCCGCATAATAACCTGTTGCTGCCGTTGTATGGAGACCCATGCTGCCCCAACCGTAACCGACAAACCACCAGCAATAACTCTAGGATGACCATAGCCAATGCCAATGGTGGCGATCGTCAAACCACTTAAAACAAAGATATCCGGCCACTTAGAGGAAATTTTCGACCAGAGCTGACGAACGGGGAGCTGTGCAGAGCGTTCTGTTTTTCTCTGAAGCATATTATTTACAGCAGAGTTTGTGGATGACTATAGCAGATCGTTGGCAACCGACAACAACTAGGAATATATTGAATATATTATTTTGTTAATTTTTCATTTAAAACTTGATGTGACATTTTCTGTACTGAATAGTGTCGCACGGAGGGTAGGCTGGAAAGCACGCTTTGCTGGCGCAAGCCGCTACCATACTAAAGTCCCACACTCAGGTCTCGGCAACGATAGAGCCATGCTCCATGTTCGATTTCTGTCTTGGCTGACGGTTACGGTAGGGTTGGTCATTCTTCCCATCCGCGCCAACAAAGCAGCAACCCAGAACCTGCAAGCCATGGTGGTAGCGCCCCATCCAGCGGCGGCAACCGTGGGGGCTGAGGTGCTCAGGGCAGGGGGAAATGCCGTGGATGCTGCGGTAGCTACGGCGTTGATGATCTCGGTGGTGGAGCCGTTTTCCGCAGGGATTGGTGGCGGTGGCTTTGCCCTTGTCTATGATGCCTCGTCCCAGGACATTACAGCCTTAGATTTTCGTGAGCGGGCGCCCTTAAGCGCAACCCCTGCGATGTATTTAGACAGTGCCGGAAATCTAATTCCACGAGCCAGCTTAGATGGGGTGCTAGCTGCTGGGACGCCAGGAACGATTGCTGGTTTGGCTGCTCTGCATCATCGCTATGGTAAGCTCCCTTGGCGGCAGCTTGTTGCACCTGCGATCCATGCGGCAGAAGAGGGATTTAGCGTCACAGAACGCTATCGGCGAGCAGCGACCCTCCGTCTTGCGGTTCTCCAAGCAGATGCCACTGCCCGACAGATTTTTCTTGATCAGGGGCAAGTGCCAACCCTCGGCACTGTTATCCGCCAGCCGGATTTGGCCAAGACGTTAGGGGCGATCGCCACCAATCCCAATAACTTCTACAACGGTTGGATTGCCACAGCCATTGCTGATTTCATGGGGCAATCAGGGGGAAAAATGAGCCGCGCTGATTTGGCCAGTTATCAACCCATCTGGCGATCGCCAGTGTGCGGTCGTTATCGCGGCCTCCAGGTCTGTTCGATGCCGCCCCCTTCCTCCGGTGGCGTGGCCCTCATCCAAATGCTGAACCTCCTTCAGGCATTGCCACCGGCAACCACACCCACCGATCGCGGCCATCAGCTAGCCAGTGTGATGCAAATTGCCTATGCCGATCGCGCCCACTATTTAGGAGATAGTGATTTTGTGGCGGTACCTATTGCCCTCCTCACTAGCCCTGCCTATGCCCAACAGCGTGCCCGCGAGATTTTACCCCAACAGGCTCGTCCTCAGAGCAGGGTTCGTGCGGTTGATCCGAGCCAATTGCATCGCCCCGAGTCAGGTAATACTAGCCACCTGACTGTGGTGGATACCGCTCGCAATGCTGTGAGCCTTACCTTTACCATTAATGGTGCCTTTGGTGCTGGCGTAGTTGTCCCCCAGACGGGCATTCTCCTTAACAATGAAATGGACGACTTCGCGATCGCCCCTAATCAGCCCAATCTCTTTGGTGTGGTTGGGGTACAGGTCAACAATCAACCCCTTGCTAACGGCATTAGCGGTGGCAAGCGTCCCCTCTCTAGCATGACCCCAACCATTGTTACCCGCGATGGCCAACTGGTTATGGCCATGGGTTCCACAGGGGGCAGCCGCATTATCACTGCGGTGCTGCAACTCTTGCTCAATATCATTGACCACGGACAGGACGCGCCCACGGCTCTGGCTAGTCCTCGCCTGCACCAGCAGTGGGAGCCAGATGTTTTGTTTGTTGAACCTGGGGTATCCCCAGAATGGCTAGCCACATGGCAGCAGTGGGGCTATACCGTGGTACAACCGCAGCCCTGGGGCAATGCCAACCTCATCCGCGTGCTAGATAATGGAACCTTAGAAGGAGCTGCGGATCCTCGCGGTGAGGGGATTGCAGCTGGATTTTGACTGAAACTTGAGGCAATCAATGGCAGAGGTGACCATGGCAGCCCTGGTAGCTGCAGTGCGATCAGGCAACTGGCTCATTAGCTTTCCCACCGATACGGTGCCGGCGTTGGCTAGCCGCTGCGATCGCGGTGAACTGATCTATGCGGCCAAGGGGCGGCAACCAGATAAGCCCTTGATTCTCATGGGAGCGAACCCCGAACAGCTTTGGCGCTTTGTGAAAGGCACTGCTGCTGAATTTAAGCAGTGGCAGGCGATCGCTGAGCGCTACTGGCCGGGAGCCGTAACACTGGTGCTGCCCGCCGCTGAGTTGCCCGTGGGGTTAAATCCGCAAAACACAGGCACAATTGGCCTGCGGGTACCGGCTTGGCCAAGGGCACAGACTCTACTTGAGCAAACAGGGCCTCTTGCCACCACCAGTATTAATCGATCGGGAGAGCCACCCCTCACCGACCTGAAGGCTATCGCTGAAACCTTTCCCCAAGTGCTAACGCTCCAAGGATGGGAGTTGCCCCCCACCCCACCTCAGCCCTCCACCGTGGTGCAATGGCAAGAGGGTGAATGGCAGGTGCTGCGTCAAGGGCAAATCGTGTTTATTCCTTAGTACTGCGAGTCCACCTCCCCAGATGCAACCCGCTCAAGAAGGTCATGGAGAATTTTTTCCTCTTCCTCCGAAATTTGGCCATCCGCAAGCACCGCATCAATAATTTGGCCGTGCTCTTCTAGGGTAAGGATTTTGTCCTCAAGGGCTTTTTCGACGAGGGCTTTAATTTGGGCTGAATCCATGGGAGTGCTCCATGCCGTTTTGCTACATATCATACTGCTTCCATCGCGTTCACCGAAAACCTCCGAGAAGCCCCGCACCTTCAGGTCGGGGAGGGACAGGAGCGGCAATTGAGAGGGGTTCAATACCCCCGAATGAACCCCTCAAATTAGCCGTAGCTGCTCAATCTTCAGTTCAGTCTCCTCGGTGAGCTGTGGAGTGATCTCGGTATCGCTGGGGCACAGCGTATGCAGGGCGTTTAATAAGTCTTGCCGCAGTGGCTCTAGCTCAGGATGGTGGTCGAGGTAGAGGTGCAGGGCATGGCTCGGATCGAGGGCTTGTTCTAGGGCTGTGCTAGGAAGACGGGCGATCGCCTGCGTATTCACCAGTTGGGGTAAAAAGCTAACGCTGTGGGCATCTGTCAGGGATTGTTGCAGTTCCCCAAGGTTAATCTGCGAGAGTTGATCGCTACGCAGTTGGTAAATCACCCGAATCACAGCACCACGTGTGGGGCGATGGGCGATCGCCGCTAACAATGCGGCTTGGGGATCTCCTTCAATCTCCGTTAGGTCAACTCGAATTGTCTGAAATGGTCGGGTTGGCAGGGGGCAAAACTGAAAGTGGGTTTTACCCTTGTGCAGATCAATCAGGACGTACCCTTTCTCCTCTGCCTCTTCGCCAAAGTCCACCCGCTCAATACTGCCGGGATAGACCACAGGCGGATCATAGCACAGCACTTGATGGCGATGGACGTGCCCCAAGGCGACATAGTCGAAACAGGGGCGAGCCAACAGGCTGAGGGGAAGCGTGAACCCTTTGCCAGCACTTAAGTAGCGTTCGGAACCGTACTGCGCAGTATCCACCATGGCATGAGCCAGTAGCACCGTTGGCAGTGCTGGATCTAGCTGGCGAATTTCGCCCTCAAGAGCAACACTCAGGCGATCCAGCAGCAGTTGATGAACCTCTGCAAGGGACAACCCCACGGTTTCCGGGCGGGTTAACAGTGCCGAGCGGGTCAACCACGGCAGGGTGATGATTTGAACAGCACCAGCGCGGGTGTGCAGGCGATGGGTGGCTAGGCGATCGCCAACAATAAACCCAGGGACACCGAGGGTGCGGTAAAGGGATAAACTCGCGCCCCCCTGCCCTTGGGCGTGTTGATCGTGGTTGCCCACCAGCAGTACCGTAGGAATTTGGGCATCGGCTAAACGGCGAAACTGCTGGGCAAAGGCTTCGTGAACAAAGGGGGGGGGCGTTGCATCGGGAAAGGCATCGCCCCCAAATAGAACTAAATCCACTGGCTCGGCAAGTGCGCGATCAATGCAGGTGCCCAGCGCAGCAATAAAGTCCTCCAGCCGCGTATTGAGTCCTGTGGCCGGATTGATGTGGCCATGACTGAGGCCACTGCCAAGGTGAATGTCAGAAACGTGGAGGACGTTCATGTCTAGGTAATCACGGTGGGGCGATCGCGACCCGTTAACCCTTGGATATTGGCCACTTGGTTGGCCAATTCAATGAGATCCGCAAGGGCAACTTGGGCATCTAGGTGCTGGTGGTGGGGATTCGGCTCAAAGCGCTCCAAATACACCCGTAAGGTCGAGCCTTGCGTTCCTGTACCCGAGAGGCGATAGACAATGCGGCTGCCGTCGTCAAAGATCAGACGCAGACCCTGCTGGGTACTAACACTGTGATCCACCGGATCGGTGTAGCTAAAGTTATCGGCGATCGCCACGGTGTACGCCCCAAAAGACTGCCCCACCATCTGCGGTAGCTTTTGCTCGAGTTGGGTCATCAGGGTATGGGCGCGATCGCTGTCGATGCCTTCGTAATCGTGGCGGGAATAGTAATTACGGCCATAGGTGCGCCAATGAGACTGCACAATATCTGCCACTGACTGTTGCTTGATCGCCAGAATATTGAGCCAAAATAGCACCGCCCAAAGCCCATCCTTTTCTCGCACATGGTTAGAGCCAGTGCCAAAACTTTCTTCGCCGCAGAGGGTTGCTTTGCCCGCATCCAAGAGATTGCCAAAAAACTTCCAACCCGTTGGGGTTTCGTAGCAGTCAATGCCTAGGGTGGCCGCTACACGATCGGCCGCTTGGCTGGTGGGCATGGAACGGGCAATGCCCGCCAGACCCTCCTTATAGCCGGGCACTAAGGTGGCGTTTGCCGCTAAGATGGCCAGACTATCACTGGGGGTAACAAAGCAATTCGCGCCTAAAATCATGTTGCGATCGCCATCGCCATCAGAGGCAGCACCAAACACCGGCGGATCGTCACCAAAGAGTTGCTGCACCAAGTCATGGGCATAGACCAAATTAGGATCCGGGTGACCCCCGCCAAAATCCGGCAGCGGCACCCCATGTTGCACGGTGCCCTGGGGTGCCCCTAGGCGCGTCTCTAAAATCTGGTGGGCATAGGGACCTGTGACAGCATGCATGGCATCAAAGATCAGGGACAGTCGCCCACCCGTGATGGCATCGTGAATACAGTCAAAGTCAAACAGGCTTTCCAAAAGCGCCTGATAGTCAGCAACCGGATCAATCACCTCAACAATCATTTCCCCTAGGGGGAACTCCCCAAGGGTATGCAGGCTCACATCGGGTGCTGTGTAGATGGTGTACTGGCGGAGGCTACAGCTGCGTTCATAGATTGCATTGGTGACTTTTTCCGGTGCGGGGCCACCATTGGCGGTGTTGAACTTAACGCCAAAGTCGCCTTGGGGACCGGCAGGGTTGTGGCTAGCTGAAAGGATAATCCCACCAATGGCACCGTACTTGCGGATGACGCAGGAGGCCGCAGGGGTAGAAAGAATTCCGTTTTGCCCTACCTTGACGCGGGAAAAGCCATTGGCCGCCGCCATCTTGAGGATCGTTTGAATCGCTTCAGCATTGAAATAGCGACCATCACCCCCTAGGACAAGGGGTCGCCCTTGGGGATCGCCAATGGTGTCGAAAATTGCTTGGATAAAGTTTTCAAGGTAGTGGGGTTTCTGGAAGACCGGTACTGCTTTGCGAAGTCCGGACGTGCCCGGTTTTTGATCACTAAAGGGAGTCGTAGGAATGACTTGAATACCCATGTCGCGTCCTAAGCCTGTCAAGGCTAGTGTACTGCGAGTTGGGGCGCTGCGGTAGGCAACATCAAAGAACGTTGGAGGGGTACCATCCCCCAAGCTGCAAGGCGAATCTAAGTAGTAGTCCCATCGGTGCGGGCTGGAAGTCGCCCCGCCAATCTAAAAGCTGCACCAGTAGGAGGTAGCCCACCCCCAGCAGTAAGGAAATAACGCCGGTGACGACAGCCACCCATTTTGATGTGGACATCTGTATGCTCCCTATTCGTCCTTCAGCCGCAGAACGGCCATAAATGCTTCTTGGGGCACATCGACACTCCCGATGGCTTTCATGCGTTTTTTACCCGCCTTTTGCTTCTCTAGCAGTTTACGTTTGCGCGAGACATCCCCGCCATAGCATTTGGCTAGCACATCTTTGCGCAAAGCAGGAATACTCTCACTGGCAATAATGCGCGAACCAATGGCCGCCTGAATGGGAATCTTAAACTGATGCCGTGGAATCAAGTCTTTGAGTTTGCTGACAAGGGCACGGCCAACGTAGTATGCCTTATCGCGATGGACAATGGCCGCTAGGGAATCCACCGGATCATTGTTAATGAGCAAATCCAGTTTCACCAAGTCGTTTTCACGGTAGCCAATCAGGTGGTACTCCATACTGGCGTAGCCTCGCGATCGCGACTTCATTTGGTCGAAAAAGTCAGTAACAATTTCCGCTAGGGGCAGCTCGTAGATGAGGGTGGTGCGCCCTTGCGTGAGATAGCGCATATCCTTAAAAATCCCCCGCCGTGATTGGGCTAACTCCATCAGGGTGCCGACGTAGGTTTCGGGGGTAATCATTTCCACTTGGACGTAGGGTTCTTCAATTTTCTGGCGGTATTGCGGCTCAGGCAGGAGGCTGGGGTTGTCAATGGTCAGCACATCCCCCTTCAAGGTGGTGACCCGATAGACCACGGACGGAGCGGTAATGATTAAGTCTAGATTGTACTCGCGCTCTAGGCGCTCCTGAATAATTTCCATGTGCAGCAGCCCCAAAAAGCCACAGCGGAAGCCAAATCCCATGGCACTGGAGGTTTCCGGCTCATAGTGCAAGGACGCATCGTTCAGCTTGAGCTTTTCAAGGGCATCCCGCAGGTCTTCAAACTGCGCTGCATCGGTGGGGAATAACCCGCAAAATACCATGGGCTTGGCCTCGGTATAGCCCGGCAGGGGAGCCTTGGCTGGTTTGGTGGCAAGGGTAATGGTATCGCCGACCCGGGCATCTCCTACCGCTTTAATAGCTGCGGCGAGGTAGCCCACTTCTCCGGCGTGGAGGCTCTCAACGGGTGTTTGGTTGGGGGCAAGCACCCCTAGTTCGTCAATCTCGTACTCTTTGCCGGATGCCATTAAACGGATGCGATCGCCCCGGTGCACCACCCCATCCATGACGCGGAAATAGACGATGACACCGCGGTAGGGGTCGTAGTAACTGTCAAAAATCAACGCCCGTAGGGGATCCGCTACGGTATCTTGGGGCGGCGGCACGAGGTGGACAATCGACTCAAGAATCTCGGCAATGCCAATCCCCTCTTTCGCAGAGGCCAAGACAGCTTGGGAGCAATCTAGCCCCACAATTTCCTCAATTTCCCCCTTCACTCGCTCCGGCTCTGCCCCCGGTAGGTCAATTTTATTGAGGACTGGAATAATTTCAAGGTTGTGCTCAAGGGCAAGATAAACGTTGGCGAGGGTTTGGGCTTCCACCCCTTGGGACGCATCCACGACGAGCAAGGCGCCTTCACAGGCGGCCAAGGAGCGGGACACTTCGTAGGAAAAGTCCACATGGCCGGGGGTATCAATCAGGTTGAGGATGTAGGTTTGGCCATCGCGCCCTGTGTAGGTCATTCGTGCTGCTTGCAGCTTAATGGTAATCCCCCGCTCCCGCTCTAAATCCATATTGTCGAGGAACTGTTCCTTCATGTCCCGCGCATCGACGGTGCCAGTAAATTGCAAGAGGCGATCGGCAAGGGTCGATTTACCATGATCAATGTGGGCAATAATCGAAAAATTACGAATATGGGAAACTGGAACGTCAGTCATAAAAATGCAGCCGCAAACTTGTAGAAATGTTAAAAGACCCCTGACTTGATTTTGACATACTACTTACTCATACGAGGTTGATTGGGGTTTTGATGACGTGTTGGCGATCGCCTGAGGCACAGGGTGACGTGCTGCCCTAAAGAAGTGAACCTTCTTTTAGGGTAAAGGCGGCAATATGAGCTGCCGCAATTTCTAAACAGGGGCGATCGCGCACAAGGGCAAACCGGACATAGCCTTCGCCGCCTTGGCCAAAGCCAGATCCAGGTGCGGCTGCAATGCCAGTCGCTTTGACCAAGGATTGACAAAAGCCAAGGGAGTCTTGGTGCCACGGCGGGGGGAGCTGAGCCCAAACGTACATGGTGGCGGGTGGCAGGGGTACGAACCAGCCGTGATCTGCGAGGGCTTGGACAAAGGCATCCCGCCGCGTCCGGAACGTCTCGCAAGTTTGGCGCACGCAGGCTTGATCCTCGGTGAGAGCAGCGATCGCCCCGCGTAAAATTCCCGCATACTGGTTAAAGTCAATGACCGATTTCACCTGACGCAACCCAGCAATGCAGTCAGCGCGACCAATGGCAAAGCCAATGCGAAAGCCGCCCATATTGTAAGACTTTGATAGGCTATAAAACTCAATCCCCACTTGGCGATCGCGATCCACCTCAAAAATCGAGGGGGCGCGCTCACGATCAAACACTAAATCAACGTAGGGAAAGTCGTGCACCAGAATAATACCGTGGCGATCGCAAAAGGTCACCGCCTCTTCAAAAAATGCTAGGGGGGCGACTGCTGCGGTAGGGTTATGGGGATAGCTGAGAATCAGGAGTTTGGCCTGCTCACGAACAGCTAAGGGGACAGCCTCTAAGTCCGGTAAAAACTGGTTCTCTGCCCGTAGCGGCAAGGGATAGACCTGCCCGCCTGCCAAATAGACCCCACCCACATGGGACGGATAGCCCGGATCGAGCACAAGAGCATACTCGCGGGGATTCATCACCGCAAGGGGGAGGTGAGCCGTTCCCTCCTGTGAGCCAATCAGCGTGAGCACTTCCCGTTCCGGGTCAACTTTTAGGCCAAATCGCCGTTCATACCACGTTGCCACTGCCACCCGAAAGGCAGCGGTGCTGGCAAATAACTGGTAGCCATAGGTACTCGGATCCTGCAGGGCGGCTTCAATCGCCCTCAGAATATGGTGGGCAACCGGTAAATCCGCAGAGCCTAAGGATAAATCCACAATCGACTGCCCTGTGGCCGCCACGGTTGCTTTAACCCGATCCATGGCATCAAAGACATTGCTGCGGAAGTACCCGAGGCGATCGGCCAAGATCACGCCGCCACCTCCACCTCACTGGAGAGCAAGGCCTCTACAAACTCAAAACTGGAAAACGGTCGTAAATCCTTAATGCCTTCGCCTGCCCCCACAAAACGGATCGGTAGCCCCAACTCTTGAACCACAGCTAAGGCAACCCCCCCCTTGGCCGTGCCATCCAACTTCGTCAAGATCACCCCCGTAAGCTGTGCCGCCTCAGCAAACACCTGCGCCTGCCGCAGGCCGTTTTGCCCTAGGGTGGCATCGAGCACTAGTAGCGATTCAATGGTGGCATTGCTGGCTTTTTTATCAATAATGCGGCGAATTTTTTTGAGTTCTTCCATGAGGTTGGCCTTATTTTGCAGCCGTCCGGCGGTATCCACCAACAGCAGTTCGGTGCCCCGGGCTTGGGCAGCACCGATCGCATCAAACACAACTGCCGCCGGGTCAGTATTTTTACCGGGATTGGCAATAACCTCAACATTGGAGCGTTGCCCCCAAACTTTAACCTGTTCTGTGGCCGCGGCTCGAAAGGTATCCGCCGCCGCAATCAAACAGCGATAGCCCGATTGGCTGGCAATATGAGCCAATTTGCCAATGGTCGTCGTTTTACCTACACCGTTCACCCCAGCGATCAGCCAAATGTTGAGCTGCCCTTTCTGGGGGGCAAAATCTTGGGCATAGCCGTTGCGAAAAGGGGCATCTAGCGTATCGCGCAGAATTTGCTTGAGGTAGGCGATCGCCTGATCGGCGGGTAAGGTCTCTTGGCGAATTTTGGCTTGCAGTGCGGCGATAATCTGATCCGTGGCCTTCACCCCCACATCAGATTGCAGCAGCAGCATTTCAATCTCTTCAACCGCATCACGCCCTAACGGGCCTTGACCCACAATGGAGCGCAGTTGATGCACCAGCCCGCGGCGGGTCTTGCCTAAGCCTTGACGTAGTCGTTGTAGCCACGTAATTTCCTCGAGATCCACCTCTTCAGGGCGACGACCTTGGGCAGCTAACACTTCCGCTGACCACAAAAATCCAGCATCGAGAGCAACCGGTGCCACGGTCTCTGCGGCCTCCGGTTCCTCTGCTGCCACTGGATGTACGATGTCCGGAGGGGGTGCCTCGGACACAGCATCTGGTGGTGCATCGCTGACCTCAGTTGCAGTGATTGTTTCCGCTGTTTCCGTCGTCCTAGGATTCTGGCGCGACTGGATAGATTGCAGAGCCGTTTTCGCCCAATTGAGAAGGCCGCCCTCAGCCGCCTGGGAGTCTGGTTCTAGGTCTGGTGGCGCTGCGGAAGCCTCTGGCTGCGGCGTGGCAACCGTATCAGCGGGTACCTCACTCTCGCCACTACCACCAAACTTACGCCGAAACCAGTTAAAAACCATCCGCTCTTCTCTCTTTATTCCTTCTAGATCAATCCCTGACAGATTATTGTATGTCTCACCGTTGCGGCAATCTGCCGGTAGTTAGTTGTACAGGTAGCGCAACCGATGGAGCCACTGCTCCATGGGGGACTGTTGCGCGTAGACCTGCGATCCTTTGTACTGGCAGGCTGGTGCCATGGCATTATCGTAGCAGACATAGAAAGGTGTGCGACCGATGCAACCGGTCTCCAAAATCAACCTTTACTTGGACGAGGCGGCAACATACCTATGGCACACCGCTAGTCGTTAGTTCGCAAACCGTGCAGAATGTGGGCAAAGTCTTGCAGTGCCTGCCGGTGGCGATCGCCCGCAACAGCACTAAAATCGTTGTGACCAGCACCCTCAACCCACAGGGAAAATTTGGGGGTGGCCGCAGTGGCAAATAGGGCTTGGGCATGCTCAAAAGGCACGACCTCATCGGCAGTCCCGTGCAGGATTAAAACCGGCACCGGCACCTGCGGTAGCTTGGCTTGATTGGTGAATTTATCGAACGGAAACAAGGGAAAAGGCACCACAACCCGAAAGGCAGAGGTAAACGTGCTTTCTAAGATCAGCCCAGCAACAGGTACGTGGGTCGCCAGTTCTGTTGCGACACCGCCCCCGAGCGATCGCCCGTACAGTATGACCTGCTCTGGTGGAACGTTGAGAGTCTGGGTCAGGTACTTGTAGGCGGCTCTGGCATCTTGGTAGGCATTGGCTTCGCTGGGGGTGCCCGTACTCAGCCCATAGCCACGGTAGTCGTAGGCCAACACAGCAAACCCCCAATCGCGGTACTGGGTCAAGAGGGGTTCAATTACCCCCAAATCTTCGGCATTGCCGTGACTGTAGAGCAGCGTGAACGTAGCTGCGGGATTCGGTAAATACAGCACCGCGAGGCGATCGCCCCCCTCCATGGGGACAAGGCGCATCTGAGCCAACAAATCATAGGTGGGAGGCGGCGGCCGAAAGATCATAGCATCAGCACGGACGTAAACGTAGGCCGCCACAAGGACGTAGATCAGGACTGCTGAGCGCACCAGCCGCTGCCAACTAACCTCCCCCAGCAGGTAGTGCCGCAGCTGCCCCATTAGGCGTTTAGCTCTGGTGCCACCTTCGGCATGTCGGCCACTGAGGAGCTAGGGTGTTGGGCAAGGGTCGGTACGACCTCGCGCACTCGCGCAATCACCTGTACGGTGGTGGCATCGTAAATTTGCGTCAGCAGCTTGGGATATAGGCCAATACCAATAATCGGCACCAACAGGCAGGCAATAATAAAGACCTCCCGGGGTTCAGCATCGATCAGCGCCTCATGCTCCGTCAGTTCCTTGTTTTCTGGCCCAAAGAAAATTTCCCGCAACATCGACAGAAGGTAAATGGGCGTGAGGATAACCCCCACCGCTGCTAAAAAGACCACAATAATCCGAAAGGGCAAGGAGTAGGCATCACTGGTGGCAAAGCCGATAAATACGAGTAGCTCCGCCACAAAGCCACTCATCCCTGGCAATGCCAAGGAGGCCAGCGAGCAGGCCGTAAACATCGCAAAGATCTTCTTCATTTTTTGGCCAACCCCCCCCATTTCCTCGAGGATCAGCGTATGGGTGCGATCGTAGGTTGCCCCAACTAAGAAAAAGAGGCTGGCGCCAATGAGACCGTGAGACACCATTTGCAGAACAGCACCGCTCATCCCCAAATTAGTAAACGAAGCAATGCCAATGAGCACAAACCCCATATGGGAAATTGACGAGTAGGCAATTTTGCGCTTGAGGTTGCGCTGGGCATAGGACGTCAGAGCAGCATAGATAATATTCACCACCCCCAAAATCACCAAGACTGGTGCAAAGGTGGCGTGGGCTGCCGGCAGCATATCCACATTCATACGAATAAGGGCATAGCCACCCATTTTCAAGAGAATACCGGCTAAGAGCATGTGCACCGGGGCGGTTGCCTCACCGTGGGCATCCGGTAGCCATGTGTGCAGCGGTACAATCGGCAGTTTTACCCCATAAGCTACCAAAAAGCCAGCATAGACCAGCAGTTGAAAGCCCATGGCATAGTCTTTCATCGCTAGGGTATGCATATCAAAGCTAATGGTGTCGCCGTAGAAGGCCATGGCCAAGCCCGCTACCAGAATAAACAGGGAGCTACCCGCGGTGTAGAGAATAAATTTTGTGGCGGCGTACTGCCGCTTATAGCCCCCCCAAATGGCCAGCAGCAGGTAAACCGGAATCAACTCCAGTTCCCATGCCAAAAAGAACACCAGCATATCCTGGACGGCAAAGACAGCAATTTGACCGCCGTACATCGCCAACATCAGGAAGTAGAAAAGACGCGGCTTGAGGGTAACAGGCCAGGCCGCTAAAATTGCCAGCGTGGTAATAAAGCCCGTCAGCAAAATTAAGGGCATTGAGAGACCATCCGCCCCCACAGACCAGCGCAACCCCAAGGTCGGAATCCAATCATAGCTTTCCCACAATTGCAGCCCAGGGGTATTTAGGTCGTAGAAGTTCGTGAAGGCATAAACAATGGCCGCAAAATCAATCAGGCCAATGACAAGGGCATACCAACGAATGGGTCGTCCTTTCCCTTCAGGGTCGGGAATCAGGGGAATCGCAAAGGAGGCCACAATCGGAAAAAGGATGATTGCAGTCAACCAAGGAAAGTTACTCATGGGGGTACTCGTTACTCCTCAAGGAATAGATAATGTCCATGATGGTCAATGGTGGGGTAAGAAGAAGCGCTTAAGTTTGCACCGAGAAGATCACGAAGCCCAGCACCGCCAGTAAAACAATGAGGGCGTAGAATTGGGCACGACCATTCTGAAAGTACTTCAGCCCTTCACCGGTGACCATGGTGACAAAGCCGGTGAGGTTGACCACGCCATCCACGACGTTGTAGTCCACTTCCAACACCTGCCGTGCTAAGCGGCGGCAGCCTTTGACAAATACTGCGTCGTACAGCTCATCAAAGTACCACTTGTGCAGGGAAAACTGGTAGAGGGGTTCGATCGCCTTGGCAATGCTTTGGGGGCTGGGCGTGCCCTTGAGGTACATCAAGGAGGCAACAGTAATGCCAATGAGGCCAATGCCAACGGAGCTACCCGCCAGCACTAAAAACTCCGTTAAATCAAAACTATGGGCTGCGATCGCCTCTCCAGGAGCATGAACAAACGCTTCAAAGAGGTTGTTAAAGGGGGTGCCCAGCAAACCAATGAGCATTGAGGGAATAGCCAACACGACCAAGGGAACCGTCATTGTCCAAGGCGATTCGTGGGGTGCGGCAGCATGGTGCTTGCCATGCCCCTGATCGTGATGTGCTTGAAGCTCGGCAGGGACGTTACGAAACGGCCCCTCAAAGGTCATGAAATACATCCGAAACATATAAAAGGCCGTTAGACCCGCAGTCAGCCAAGTCAGTACCCACATCGCAGGGTTGGCATGGAACACCGCCCCAAGAATCTCATCCTTGGACCAAAACCCAGCAAAGGGAGGAACCCCGGAAATGGCTAAGCACCCAATTAAAAAGGTTAGCCCCGTAATGGGCATATATTTGCGCAAGCCTCCCATATAGCGCATATCCTGGGCAAGGTTAGGATCGTGACCCACAACGCCTTCCATGCCGTGAATGACAGAACCTGAACCCAAAAAGAGCATGGCCTTGAAGTAAGCGTGGGTCATCAGGTGAAATAATCCAGCACTGTACGCGCCCACGCCCATCCCCATCACCATGTACCCGAGCTGAGAAATGGTGGAGTAGGCAAGGCTTTTTTTAATGTCGTTTTGGGTAATGGCAATGGTGGCACCCATGAAGGCGGTAAATGCCCCTGTCCAGGCAATGATGTCCATGACGATAGGGAGTTGCTCAAAGACCGGGAACATGCGGGCAATGAGAAACACCCCTGCTGCCACCATTGTTGCCGCGTGGATCAGTGCCGAAATGGGGGTGGGACCTTCCATGGCATCGGGAAGCCAGACGTGCAGGGGAAATTGGGCGGATTTGGCCACCGGACCGAGAAACACAAGGATGGCCAGAATGGCGGCCAACTGCGAAGAGAGCAAGCCACTGTTCAGTAACTCGGTGAGGCGATCGCCCATTTCACCAAATTCAAAGGTACCGGTTGCCCAAAAGAGACCCACCATCCCCAGCAGCAGGCCAAAGTCGCCAACGCGATTGGTAACAAACGCTTTTTGAGCCGCTTCTGCCGCACTTTTGCGGTCGTACCAAAACCCCACCAGTAGGTATGAGCACATCCCCACCAGTTCCCAGAAAATATAGACCTGTACCAAGTTAGGGCTGACCACTAACCCCAGCATCGAGGAGCCAAACAGGCTGAGGTAGGCATAAAACCGTACATACCCCGGATCGTGTGCCATGTAGCCATCGGTGTAGAGCATCACCAGAAACGCAACGCTGGTAACCACCACGAGCATCATTGCTGCGAGAGGGTCAATGACATAGCCCATGACGATGTGCAGGCTGCCCGCTGCCGCCCATTCAATCATCTGGGTGTAGGGAGCGTGCCCGTGGCTTTGGCTCCACAAAATGGCGAGGGAATGGCCAAGGGCGATCGCCATGAGAGCCATGATGAAAATGGCGCTGGGTCGCCGCAGGCGGCTGGTGGTCTCAGAGAAGGAAATGAGGCCAAAACCAACAACTAAGGCACCCAACAAGGGTAAGACGGGAATGAGCCATGCGTATTGATACAGGGGTTCCATGTGTGCAACCTAACCTTGAGCTGATCTGCTCTATCTAGGGATATACTCTAGGTCTATGCGGACTTTAGTAGGTATTAATCGCTAGTCTAGGCAAAACCCTTTACATTCTGCCATATCCCCTCACGAACACGGGTAGTGGTGCTGGTTACAGAAAATTACAAAACAGATTTTCTTTAGATTTGGTCAGGCCTTGGGGGCACGATGGAAAGAGAGGCGATCGGGAACGTGGGCTGCCGCGACTGCTGTCAATAGGTTCTATGGTTGATTTGAGGTAACTTGAAGCGATGACGGTTGTACACGTACATTTGCTGTGGGGGGGAGTACTCCAGCAGTGGAGGTTGATTGCCCTAGGGGCGATCGCCGTGGTCTTTTTTCCCCGATGGGTTAGTGCTCAAACTGTACCCGATCCCAGTATGGTGCAGCGGGTAGAAAACGCCACCTTTGTCCTCGGACAGTTTAGCTTCAATAACAATCAACGCATTCCGCCACGGATTATCCAGCGGGCACAGGGGATTGCCATTGTTCCCAATGTTGTGCAAGCTGGGTTCCTCTTTGGTGGTCGCCGTGGGGCAGGCATTTTGCTAGTGCGCGACAACAATAACGATTGGAGTAAACCCGCCTTCATCACCATTACTGGCGGCAGTTTTGGCCTGCAAATAGGTGCCCAGTCCAGCGATGTCATTTTGGCCTTTATGGATAAATCCGTTGTCCTGCGCAGTTTAGCGCAGTCCTTTCGGCTGGGGGGCAATGTCTCGGTGGCTGCCGGACCTGTGGGCGGCGATATTGTCAGCCCTACGGACCCTAGCCCTCAAGTCTATTCCTATGCCCGCAATGCTGGGTTGTTTGCCGGGGTTGCCATCGAAGGGGCAACCATTAGCTTTGACCGCAATGCCAACACCCGCTTCTATGGCCAGCGCAACCTGACACCAACTCAAATTTTCGAGAATGCTGTTGCGCTGCCGTCCCCGCCGGTGCTCAACGGTCTGTACAACGCCCTAGCGCGTGCTGCCCGTTAAAAAACCTATCCTAGGTATAAGCAGAACCTGATCGCAGTGCCCCCATTAAACGAAAACGCGGGTGATATGATATGGGGGACTCAATCAATGCGCGGATAGTTATGGATCTGGTAACACTGGCGGCACAGTTGAATGCGGGTACCATTGTACCTGAGACAATTGTTATTGTTACTCTTCTCATCGTCCTTCTTGCTGATCTGATTCAGGGGCGCAGCGCTGATCGCTGGACTCCCTACTTGGCGATCGCTGGCTTGGCCGGTGCAGTGTTGGCCATGATTCCGCAATGGGGACAGGCAGAGACGGCGAGCTTCTTGGGCAGCTTCCGCTCCGATAACCTCAGCCTTGTCTTTCGCGGCTTGATTGCCCTGTCGGCCTTGGGCACAATTTTGATGTCCATTCGCTACGTGGAGCAAACCGGTAGCTCCTTGGGCGAATTTATGACGATTTTGTTAACGGCCACTGTTGGCGGTATGTTTGTGTCCGGTGCCGAAGAGCTAGTCTTTATCTTTATTGCCCTTGAAACCCTGAGTATTGCCTCCTACCTGTTAACTGGCTATACAAAGCGCGACAGCCGCTCTAACGAAGCTGCCTTGAAGTACTTACTGATTGGTGCGGCGAGTTCCGCTATCTTTCTATACGGGTCGTCCCTCCTTTACGGCCTCTCCGGTGGGCATACCCACTTAACCGAAATTGCCCACGCCTTATCCTCCCAATCCCTTGGCTTAGTGGTGGCCTTGGTGTTTGTGATTGCTGGCATTAGCTTCAAAATTTCCGCTGTGCCCTTTCACCAGTGGACGCCAGATGTCTATGAAGGGGCACCGACCCCTGTTGTCGCCTTTCTCTCGGTCGGGTCAAAGGCAGCGGGGTTTGCCTTGGCCATCCGCTTTTTGACCTTGGCCTTTCCCAGTGTGACGGCGCAATGGCAGTTAATCTTTACGGTACTGGCCATTCTCAGCATGATCTTAGGCAATATTGTTGCCCTTGCCCAAACCAGTATGAAGCGGATGCTGGCCTACTCCTCCATTGCCCAAGCGGGGTTTGTGATGATTGGCTTTGTGGTGGGCACCGAAGCAGGCTATGCCAGTATGCTGTTTTATTTGCTGGTCTATCTGTTCATGAATTTGGGCGCCTTTACCTGTGTGATCCTGTTCTCACTGCGTACGGGCACCGATCAAATTAGTGAGTATGCGGGGCTGTACCAAAAAGATCCACTGCTGACCCTTGGTTTGAGCCTCTGTCTGCTGTCCTTGGGCGGCATTCCTCCCCTAGCGGGGTTCTTTGGCAAAATTTATCTGTTCTGGGCCGGCTGGCAGGCGGGAGCCTACGGTCTGGTAATTTTGGGGCTATTGACCAGTGTGGTCTCGATCTACTACTACATCCGTGTTGTCAAAATGATGGTGGTCAAGGAACCCAAGGAAATGTCCGTGGCGGTTCAGCGCTATCCAGAGGTCTCGTGGTCTGCTTTTGGGATGCGTCCTTTGCAGGTGGGGCTGGTGACGATGGTGGTGGCTACCTCTTTGGCTGGGATTCTGGCCAACCCAATCTTTAACTTGGTGAATACCGCGATCCTTGATGTGCCGAGTGTGGCGGCTCAGCCCCTCAGTGTTGAGGTGGCCTATCAGCCGCTCCAATCCCCCTAAGCTTAACGATGATTTAACTGGGATCGCTGGCATCCTCTGGCACAATCGGGAGATGATTTGGGGAAGGGATGATGCTGGGGCAAATTAGCGTGAAGGAGCTGGCGCAGCGGCTGGCTAGTGAGGCGCAGGTGCTGCAACTTGTCGATGTTCGTGAACCCTCAGAGTGGGCGATCGCCCACCTCCCTCACTTTAGGTTGTTACCCCTGAGCCAGTTTGCCGAGTGGTCACCCCAAATTTGCCAGATTCTTGATCCGGCCAAAGAAACCCTAGTGCTGTGTCACCATGGGGTACGCTCCGCCCAAATGGGTCACTGGCTTGTGCAGCAGGGCTTTTGCAATGTCAAGAACATTGTCGGTGGCATTGATGCCTACGCTACTGCGGTTGATCCCACCCTACCCCGCTATTAATCTTGATTAATCTTGTTGTTGCCTCAGGAGATTCTCCATGACTCTAAAAGTTGGCATTAATGGCTTTGGCCGCATTGGTCGCCTAGTTCTACGGGCCGGCTTAGCCTGTAACACTATCGAATTTGTCGGCATTAACGATCTCGTTCCTGCGGATAACCTTGCTTACCTGTTTAAGTACGATTCCACCCACGGTATCTATGGCGGCAGTGTCAAGGCAACGGGCGATGGCATTGAGATTGATGGCCGCTTTATTCCCTGCACCGCTATACGCAACCCCGCCGAATTGCCTTGGGGAAAAGTGGGAGCAGACTATATTGTGGAGTCAACTGGACTGTTTACGGGGTTTGAGGGGGCGACTCAGCACCTACAGGCAGGGGCAAAGCGCGTCGTCATTTCGGCTCCGACGAAGGATGCGGATAAGGTAAAAACCATTGTGGTGGGTGTGAACCACGATACCTTTGATCCGGCGGTGGATGTTGTGGTCTCCAATGCCAGTTGCACAACGAATTGTCTGGCGCCAGTGGCTAAGGTGCTCCACGAGCAGTTTGGCGTGGCGGAAGGGTTAATGACCACCGTCCACTCGGTAACTGCCACCCAGCCTACTGTGGATGGCCCCAGTAAGAAAGACTGGCGCGGTGGGCGCGGTGCTGGCCAAAATATTATTCCTGCCTCCACCGGAGCGGCCAAGGCGGTGACATTGGTGCTCCCGCAACTGAAGGGTAAGCTAACGGGGATGGCCTTTCGGGTGCCTACTCCCGATGTGTCTGTGGTGGATCTGACCTTCAAAACAGAGACAGCAACCAGTTATGCCGAGATCTGTGCTGCGATGAAGGCTGCCGCCGCAGGGGAACTCAATGGCATTCTGGGCTATACCGAGGAGGCGGTTGTCTCCAGCGACTTTATTGGGGATGGCCGCTCCAGTATTTTTGATGCCACCGCTGGCATTGAGCTAAACAGCAACTTTTTCAAGGTGGTGGCATGGTATGACAACGAGTGGGGCTACTCGAATCGCGTGGTGGACTTAATGAAGGTTATGGCCACGAAAGAGGGCTTGCTCTAGCGGCCTTGGGCGTGCAGCGCGTTAATGCAGCGGCAGCAGTCTTGGGTAGTGGCTTCTAGGTGATGGCGATCGCCACTTAAGGGAGGGGCAATCGGCTCACCAATGCGGACAGTAATTGGCACGGGTCTGGGAAATCGCCCCTTGGCAAGGATCTCCTGAGTTCCCCACAGGCATACTGGCAGCAGGGGGGCTTGGGCTTTAGCTGCAATAAGCGCCGCCCCCAGCTTGGGATCGTAGATGCGACCGTCCGCAGTGCGGGTGCCTTCGAGAAAGACGCCTACGACCCAGCCTTGATCGAGGGCGTGCAAAGCCGCTTGCAGGGCACGGCGATCGCTGGCGCCCCGCTTGACGGGATAGGCACCATACCACCGAATCAGGGTGCGCAAAATAGGCACGCGAAAGAGTTCTTCCTTCGCCATCCACGCCACGGGTCGCCGCACACAGTTGGAAATCAGGGGAGGGTCAAAGTAGCTGGCATGATTGGCCACCACCACCAACGGCCCCCGCTGGGGAACGTGGTGCGCGCCATAGATGCGCCCGCGAAAGTAGGTGTGCAGCACGGGGCTGACCACTGACCACTTGAACAGATGGTACAACACCAGACTAATGAAGGGTTCGCGATCGCGGGGCACAGCGACGACTCCTAGGCGGGCAAGGTAGCGATGGAGCAAACCCCCGTCACATTAATGTCTGGGGTGGTGCGCTTGACTAAGCCTGCTAGGACAGCCCCCGGCCCGACTTCTAAAGCTTGGGTCACCCCTGCGGTAGCCAAGGCATGGCAGGTCTCTACCCAGCGAACGGAACCCGTCATTTGCTGGCGTAGGCGCTCTTTAATAACGCTGGCCTCGGTTGTGGGGTGGGGCTCCACATTGTTTAAGACCGGCATCACTGCATCGTGGAAGGTACAGTTCCCTAAGACGCTGGCAAATTCCGCCGCCGCTTCTGCCATAAAGGGGGAGTGAAAGGCGCCGCTGACATTGAGGGGCACTGCCCGCTTCACCTTGACTTGGGTCAGGAGGGTATCGACGGCAGCAGGGGTACCTGAGATCACCACTTGCCCGGGATGATTATCGTTGGCCAGCACCACATCAGGGGTGGTGGCGATCGCCGCCAACAGCGCATCGCGATCAAAGCCAATGAGCGCCACCATTTTGCCGCCCCCGGCAGCATTCATCAGTTCAGCGCGTTTTTGCACCAGCTTCAGACCCGTCACAAAGTCAAAGACATCGGCGGCATACAGCGCCACATACTCTCCTAAGCTATGGCCTGCCACAACGTCTGCTGTTGCGCCACGATCTTTGAGGGCATCCACCAACAGACTCTCCACCACAAACAGACTTGGCTGCGTATAAAGGGTTTGATCTAAATTACCCGTGGTTCCGGCACAGCAGTCGAGCACCGACCAGCCTAAGATCGATGCTGCCAGATCACAGCGCTCCTGAGTGGGGGGATAGGCCTCCAGTAAATCTGTCATCATACCGCTGTGCTGCGAGCCTTGGCCGGGAAACAACCATGCTGTTTTTGTCATGCGTGCTGCTCAACCTAGAATATCGAGAACGGGGTGCAGGTCACCCACTGGTTTTCTAGCCTACGGGCAGTTTTTTTTATTTAAGCATCAAAAATTAAATATCTAGACTCTCCAAGGCCAACTGTGGGCCATAGGTCTCAATAAATTCGCGCCGGGGTGCGACGCGATCGCCCATGAGAATTGTAAAAATGCGGTCGGCTTCAGCCGCATCCTCAATTTCCACCAGCTTGAGGATCCGGGTTTGGGGGTTCATGGTAGTTTCCCATAGCTGCGCAGGCATCATTTCCCCTAGTCCCTTAAAGCGTTGGATGGTGTAGTTGGCATTCTCCGGAAACGTAGCCAGTTGCTGTTGCAGTTCGCGATCGCTATAGCAGTAAAAATGCTGTCGCCCCCGTTCCACCTTATAGAGGGGAGGGCAGGCAATATACACAAACCCACGGTTAATAAGTTCTTGTTGATAGCGGTAGAAAAAGGTCAGCAGAAGGGTACGGATATGGGAGCCATCCACATCCGCATCGGTCATCAAGATCACCTTGTGGTAGCGCAGCTTATCTGGATCAAATTCCTCCCCCTTGACCCCTAAGCCCAAGGCGGTAATTAAGGCTTGCACTTCGTTGTTTTTGTAAATTTTGGCATCATCGGTTTTTTCGATATTCAGGATCTTGCCCCGTAGCGGTAGAATCGCTTGAAAGCGGCGATCGCGCCCTTGCTTGGCGCTGCCTCCCGCAGAGTCGCCCTCCACAATGAAAATCTCCGATTCCGATGCATCTCGGGAGCTACAGTCTGCCAGCTTACCGGGCAGGGTTGACGACTCCAACACCGACTTGCGTCGCACCATTTCCCGCGCTCGCCGGGCGGCTTCTGCGGCATTAAAGGCCTGAATGGCTTTTTCGAGGATGGTATCCGTCACACTGGGGTGAAAATCAAGGTACTCGGTGAGGGCTTCCCCCACAATGGAGTCCACAATCCCCCGTACCTCGGTATTGCCCAGTTTGGTTTTAGTTTGCCCTTCAAATTCGGGGTTGGGAACTTTCACCGAGATAATGGCGGTTAAGCCTTCACGGATATTTTCCCCCGCTAAATTGGCGTCATTTTCCTTGAGTTTATTCCGCTTGCGGCCAAAGGTATTGAGGGTGCGGGTGAGGACGGCCTTTAACCCCTCCATGTGGGTGCCCCCATCCACGGTACGAATGTTGTTGGCAAATCCCAGCAAGTTCTCGCTGTAGGCATCGGCACACCATTGCAGCGCTGCCTCTACCTGCACATCATTTTTTTCCCCTTGGACGTAAATAATTTCTGGGTGCAGGGGGTCTTTTTCCTGCACCATATAGCGAACGTATTCGCGAATGCCGCCTTCGTAGCAATAGGTTTCCCGCAGAGGAGGGGTGGGGCGTAAATCCTGAAACTCAATCTGAATACCAGCATTGAGATAGGCCAATTCCCGCAGGCGAGTCATCAGGACTTTGGCATCAAAGTCGATGGTTTCAGTAAAAATTTGCCGATCGGGAAAGAAGGTGACGGATGTGCCTCGGCGCTGGGTGGTATCCGGTGTTTTCTCAAGGGCAGTGATGGGCACCCCCCGCTCGTAGCGTTGACGGTGCATGGCGCCACCCCGCCACACCGTGACTTCCAGCCATTCCGAGAGGGCATTGACGACAGAGACCCCAACACCGTGCAACCCACCGGAGACCTTGTAGCCGCCATCCCCAAATTTGCCACCCGCATGGAGAACCGTCATCACCGTTTCCACCCCAGACACGCCGGTATCTGGATGGGTATCGGTGGGGATCCCACGGCCATTATCGGTGACGGTGACCGAGCCATCCGCATTAATCTGCACTAAAATAAGGGAGCAGTATCCTGCTAAGGCCTCATCAACAGCGTTGTCCACCACTTCATATACCAAGTGATGGAGTCCTTTGGGGCCTGTACTACCGATGTACATTCCCGGACGGGTTCGCACTGGTTCAAGGCCTTTGAGCACCCGTAACTGGGCAGAAGAATACTCGGCGGTCATGACAACTCCCTAACTGCGATGTCAGTGGGGCAAATAATGGTTTGGCTTGCCCTCAGGTTAAATCTGACCTAAATTTTAACATGGAAGGGTTATAGGCGATTCTAGGAAATTTTCAGGCTGTATTTGTGTGGGGGATGCAGGCTTAATTGTTATCGCGGGGGCAACAGCCACGGGGAAATCGGCCTTGGCGATCGCCCTCGCCGAGGTGCTCGACACAGTGATTTTAAGTGCCGATTCGCGGCAAGTCTATCGTGGCTTTGACATTGGCACCGCCAAGCCAACGGCGGCAGATCAAGCGCGGGTGCGCCACCATTTGCTGGATATCTGTGACCCCACCGACCCCTTGACCCTAGGTACCTATCAACAACAGGCGCAAGGGTTGATTGCCGAGTACCACGCTCAGGGCATTACCCCAGTGCTAGTTGGGGGAACTGGGCTGTATATCCGCAGCATTACCCAGGGGTTACGGATGCCCGATGTGCCACCGCAGCCAGACTTGCGCGCCCAATTACGCCACTACGGCCAATCCCAGTGCTATCAGTGGCTCCAGCAGGTGGATCCCCAAGCAGCGCAGCGCATCCATCCCCACGATCAGGTGCGGACCTTGCGGGCGCTGGAGGTCTATTACACCACAGGGATACCACTGACTCAACAACAGCAGCGGCAGCCGCCAGACTATCCGGTGTGGTATTTCGTCCTTGGCGGGGGCGATCGCCAGCGGATTGCCCAGCGGACTCACCAGATGGTGGCTCAGGGGTGGCTCGCAGAAATTCGGCGGTTACAGGCACAGTACGGGGATGATCTACCTCTGCTCGATACCTTGGGCTACCGGGAAATGCGCCAATACTTGCGGGGAGAGATCAGCTTAAGCGAGGCCATTGAGTTAACCGTGCGTCATACCCAACAGTTTGCTAAGCGTCAGCGCACTTGGTTTCGCCAAGAACCCAATGCCCTGTGGGTGTTGGGCACCACCCTCGAAGCGCAAATGGCTGAGATCCTAAGCCATCTCCCTTAGAATCTTTTGCGATCCCACCCGCGAGTAGCCGAGCACCACCTCCACAAAACGCTGAATGAGGCGGTTGGCATAGGGGGTGGGCTGAGCACTGTCCTTGAGGCGAGCTAAGGCATGACCATCTAAATGATAGCGATCGCAGTAGCGGGTGATCCGGGCAATCAAATCCCGATCATTCACCTCCGGGTGAAACTGAAACCCATAGAAGGGTTTGCCCGCCAAGCGAAAGGCATGATAGGGGCAGCGCTCACTGTAGGCCAGTAAAATCGCTCCTTGGGGCAGCCTGAGGGCGCGCTCTTGGTGCCCAGAAATCGCCAAAAAGGGATTGGGACACCCCTGAAACAGTGGATCCTGCTCTCCCTCTGGTGTGAGATACATCGCATAGGTGCCCATCTCCATGCGATCGCGATCCACAATCACCTCGCCGCCCAACGCCTGCACCGCCAACTGAAAGCCAAAACAGGAGGCGAGCACCGGAATATCCTGCTCAATGCAGGCCAAAATCAAGGCCATAGCAGGGGGCACAAAGCGGTACACCTGCGGCTTGAGTACCGTTGCATCACTAGAGCCGCCAATAAACAGCGCGTCAAACCCTTGAATACAACTGGGGGCAAAATCAGGACACTCAAAGCCGTTTAATACCGTAAATTGACTGCGATCTAGGCCACTAAACGCCACAAACTCTGCTAGCTCTTCTGCTTGGGTCAGTGCATCCCCGCGAGCCTGAAGTAATAGAATCCGTGGTGCGGGCGCAGTCATGATTTTGTTAGCTCAGAACGGATTGGGCTATTTACGGCGTTCAATGGGCTGGGGGGTGGGGGGGCGATCGCGATCGATGTGGTTCGGCTGCAGAAACACTTCATAAAAGCCCACCATTTGTTTTAGGGTGGGATGGCGCAGGGTTTTGCCAGACATCCCATAGGCAATGGCTAGCCCACAGGCTCCCTTGCCCTTTGCTATCGCCCTAAACCATTCGTCCAGCTCTGCCACCTCCCGTGAACTGAGGGTCTGGCACATCCAGAAATGATTTGCGTTCGTTTGCAGCAGTACAAGGGAGTCAGAGCCACGATCACCATGGGACACAAGCGTCAGATGGTGCACCCCTCCTTCACTAGCAAGCGCCCCTGCTATCGCTAGGGCTTGGGGCTTTGTGGTTTGGATGATGAGGATGGGGTAGCGCTCAACGGTGGCAGGGACTGTCCCGGGCTGATAATAGCTTACTGCTTGGCGCAATTCAGTAAGAGACTCTGGCGTTTCAAACCGAAAGAGCGTGTAGAAGTCTGCTGGAATAGTTTTAATTTCAACAGGTGCTAACTCCTGCTCCTTAGCGGCCATATCCTGCTGCATCTGCTCCAGTAAGTCCGGGTCGGTACTTACTTGCACCTGATAGCTCAGGGCAGAGTGGAGCGGGGAAGAAATGGTTAAGGGCATTTCAATACTTGGATAAGCATTGCGACGGAACTTTTTACCGTGCCGCTGCCAAAACTGGATCAGGGCATCGAGCACCACATAGACCATTTCCGCTTCTTCAGGGGCAAAGAAGTGGCGCACCCCTTCCAGGGGATGAACAACGCCCACATCAAACATGTAATATTGCCCCTTCAGTTGAAAGAAGGCGTGGTCTAGGTCGTCAACGGTATCGGCAACTTCGAAACTAAGCAGGAGACAATCTTGATCTAAAAGGCTGGGGTCGTCGTACTCGTCGTCGTCATCCTCCTCGGCAACAGCCGGTTCCGTCATGGCTCGCTGCCAAAAGTCCCAAAAGGCCTTTTCCCCCCGATAGAGCATGACACCAAACTCGCGGTTCATGCTGTCGCTTTCGCGATTAATAAACAGAGCAATCAATGTGGGCGACTCCCAAGACTCACAGTAGAGTTTTAGGGGTTGCATATTACATAGATGCTGACAAAGATCGAGTTCAGCAAAGGCTTTGACTTTAGGTAGAAAAAGCTCTGCGTATTCTGGTGGCAGGACGTCTTGCTCCTCTACCTCCTCAATTAACTCTGACTCCATAAAGGCAAAAAATTCCTGTAGCAAAGGAATATCTTTGCTGTACTGCACCTCAATTTCAAGGGGAAGGAGGATACCCCGCAAGAAAAACTGTAGTTCTAAATCGTTAACAATAATTGTCTGCGGTCGGCAGGGGGAATTTTTGGGATGGGGGTGCTCCATTGCCTGCACCAACAGCCGCATCAGTTGTTGCTTGCTAAAGGGGTGCTCCACAACTTCCATGCTGCGAACAGACTGACTGTTGGCATCTAGCCATGCACCGCAGTAGGCTTCGGTATCATCAGCAACAAAGGCACAGACTCCACCAACCCACACCGTTGGGAATTGGGGTAAATTCAGCAGGCGGCGGCAGGTGGCAGCAGGTAAAGTCACAAAAACAGTACACGTAATAACGGGTAGATACTTTTCTACTTTACCGCACTATACGTATAGGCTATGTAGGGGTCGCGCTACCCGTCACTTGCTGTGCGTGCCACTGGCGATTATCTTAGGGGTGACGAGTTAGTTTAGTAGGTCAGCCACTAGCGATGAAAGCACAGGTGTTGCGAGGGGTGAACCAGCTTAGCTACGAGGAGTTACCCATTCCGGACATTGCAGCGGATGAGGTGCTGGTACGGGTTAAGGTGGTGGGGTTGTGCCAGTCGGACATTAAAAAAATCCGCTACCCTCTCTATGAGCCACCGCGCATTTTTGGGCACGAAACAGCCGGGGAAATTGCTGCCGTGGGGACAGCGGTAAAGGGCTGGCAGGTGGGCCAGCGGGTTGTGGTGATGCACCACATCCCCTGTATGCACTGTACCTACTGCCTGAATGAAAACTATTCGATGTGCCATGTCTATAAAACGATTACAACAACCGCAGGGTTTATTCCCAGCGGCGGTGGGTTTGCTGAATACGTGAAGGTTCCCGGTCACATTGTGCAGCACGGTGGGCTGATTCCAATTCCTGAGGACATCAGCGATGAGCAAGCTAGTTTTGTGGAGCCGACGAACTGCTGCCTGAAGGCGGTCAAGAAGGCGGGGATTGCCCCCGGTCAAACGGTGCTGATTACCGGCGCCGGACCAATTGGTCTGATGTTTATTATGCTGGTGAATCTGTTTGGGGCACGGGCGATCGCCACCGATTTACTCCCCTCCCGCATTGCTAAAGCCAAAGAAGTGGGTGCTGCTGCTGCCTTTGATGCCCGGGATGCGGATCTCAATGCCAAGATTCAAGCGCTCACCCAAGGATTAGGGGTGGATGTCAGTTTGTTGGCCGTTCCGAGCGAGAGCGCCTTTTTTCAAGCCCTGGAGTGCACCCGCAAGGGGGGCAAAATTCTCTTCTTTGCTGAATTTCCCGATGAAGTGGAGATTCCCCTCAATCCCAATGTTCTTTATCGCCGGGAAATCGATCTCCTCGGCAGCTATAGTTCCTCCTATCGCCTTCAGTCCTTGGCCAGTGACATTATTTTTAATCGTCGTATTGATGTGGATGCCCTCATCAGCGATCGCTATCCCTTGGCAAAGCTGGCTGAGGCCGTGGAGCGGGCCGTCTCCCCTACTCCCGACACCTACAAGATTCTCATCTATCCGGATGCCTAATGCACGCGCTTTCTCTCCCCACGTGGGTTATTCATATTTCCAGTGTCCTTGAGTGGATAGCCGCCATCTGGTTTGTGCAGCAACTCCATCGATACCGCCCCCAAGAAGGCTGGCGATGGTTAGCCTGGGCAATGCTGCCGGCGCTTGTTAGTGCGATGTGTGCCTGTACATGGCATTACTTCGATAATGCCCCTCGTCTGGCATGGCTTGTGGATCTGCAAGCAATTCTCACCTTTGTCGGCAACTGCACCCTGTGTCTTGCAGCCGCATGGCTGTGGTGGCGGGGGCGGCAACGCTATCGTCCTGACAGGATTGATTGAAATTGGCAGTTCTTAAAGACTTCCAGTATGCTGTTATCATGCTTGCCTCACGGAATGATTGGATTGCGTATCACAATTGGCAGCTCTGAGCCGGTACCTAGCGTAGAGCAAGGAGAAACGTTTCCCCGTCAATCCATCCCTGAACGCCGAGACTGAGGACGTGCGGAGGTCGCCATGGACAGTAGTACCCAACTGACTGGTTTGTTTGTTATCACAGTCGTTCTGGGCATTGGTGCGCAAGTCGCTGCCCAGTGGTTACGCCTGCCCAGCATTGTGCTGCTATTGTTGGCTGGAATTCTCTGCGGCCCCAGCGGTTTGGGGTTAGTGCATCCGGACATATTGGGGGACGGCCTAGAGGTACTTGTGCCCCTGTGTGTAGCGCTCATTCTGTTTGAGGGGGGATTAAGTTTAGACCTCAGCCGTGCCGATCAAGATATTACTGGTAGCCTCTGGAAGTTGGTGACTGTAGGGGGCTTAATCACCCTTGTCGCGGGTGCGATGGTGGCTCACTGGATTGGTGATTTTCCGTGGCGCATTGCCTTTTTGTACGCCTCGCTTGTGGTTGTGACCGGGCCCACGGTCGTAGGACCGCTGCTGCGGCAGGTGGGGGTTGAGCACAAGCTGGCGGTAATCCTTGAAGGGGAAGGGGTATTAATTGATCCCATCGGCGCTATTTTGGCGGTGGTGGTGCTGAATGTGGTGCTAGAGCAAGACCTCGGGGTGGCGGCGATCGCCACGGGAATGGCACAGCGACTGGCCACTGGGGCAGTCATCGGCGGTGTTGGCGGCTGGCTCTTGAGCCGATTTTTGCGCTGGGCGTGGTTTTTAGAGGACGAGCTACGAAATCTGGTGGTGTTGGCGGTACTGTGGGGGCTGGTGTGGCTCTCCCAGGAAATGGTGAGTGAATCGGGACTAATGACTGCTGTTGTCTTTGGGCTGATGCTGCGCTGGTGTGAAGTGCCCGGCGAGCGGCTGTTGCGGCGGTTCAAAGGACAACTCAGTACCCTCTCCATTTCAGTGCTCTTTGTGCTTTTAGCCGCTGATCTGTCCATTGCTAGCTTAAGGGAACTAGGGGGGGCGGGGATATTGACCGTTCTGTGGTTAATGCTGGTGATTCGCCCCTTGGTGGTAGCGGTGTGTACGTGGGGCAGTGATCTAAGCTGGCAGCAAAAGGCTTTTTTGAGTTGGATTGCCCCGCGGGGGATTGTTGCTGCCTCGGTGGCATCGTTGTTTGCCATTACCCTCACCAATGCTGGGATCAGTGGCGGTGATGCCATCAAAGCTCAAGTGTTCCTGACGATTTTGATGACGGTCTTTGCCCAAGGCTTAACAGCCCGCTGGGTTGCTACCAAGCTCAATGTGCGGGCACAAGGAGCCTCTGGGGTATTGATTGCTGGGTGTACTCCCTTGGGTCGTCTTCTCGCACGACTATTGCGCGATCGCGGTGAAGAAGTGGTGATGATTGACACCGATGCCGAAGCCGTAGAAATTGCCCGCAAAGAACACGTGCCGGTGTACCTTAGCAGTGCCCTTGACTTAAATATTCTGCAGGAGGCGGGGATTACCCAATTGGGAACCTACTTGGCCGTTACCAAAAATACTGAAGTCAATGCTGTTTTAGCGCAGCGAGTCCTCGAAGAATTTCACCCACCCCGGGTCTTAGCTGCCCTGAGTCTTGAGGAGTGCCCCCTCGGCATGAGTGCGGCCTTTACCTCCCAACTCTCGATCAAAGCGTGGAATCAATATATCGCGACTGAGGCAGTACGGATTGGTGAACTGGTGATCGAGGAGGAGCAATCCCATCTGCAACGGGATCACCTTGATGCGCTGATCCGCTCCGGAAAAGTTCTGCCGCTATTGGTGGAGCGTCCCGAGGGGCTGCGCATTGTCCGAGCGAATGAAGAATGGCAGCCCGGCGATCGCCTCATCTATTTGCTGCACAATCCCAAACCCCATACACTACCGCAGGCGCTCATCTCTGGCTGGCCCGTCAATACCCACGTGGAATCTGTATTGGTGCCCAGTGAAACACCATCCCCCCAAGGAACCTGAAGCAGCAATTTCCGTCATAGGGCGTAACCATCTAACCATGGCTATGGTGATTGCCCCAGTGTGGAGACCCTGAGCAGGCTCTGCAGGGATCAGGCCTTGCAAAATTTTTGCAGAAATTGTTCAACTTTTTGGAGATGTTGCGATGCACAACATAGCACAGCGCGGCATGGCGTTTTTTAGCTGCGGTTTACTCAGTTCAGGGACTCTTGCCACCCTCTTGATGACTCCTGTTCAGGCGCAATCCCGCTTTATAGATACTCAAAATACATGGGCGCAAGCCTGTATTGATCACTTGGCCAGCCGCAATATTATTAGCGGTTACCCCGATGGCACCTTTCACCCTAATGCCGCCGTGACGCGAGCGGAGTATGCCGCCATGCTGGGGAAAGCTTTTCCCAATGCACCCGTGGTGCGCACCCCCAGTACCTTTAACGATGTTCCCAGTAATTTCTGGGCGTTTAGTGCCATTCAAAATGCAACCCGTACTGGATTTTTGAGCGGCTATCCGGGGAATGTCTTTCAACCCAATCAAAATATTCCCCGAGTACAGGCGGTAGTGGCCTTAGCCAGTGGCCTGCAGTATCCTGCCCCAGCCTCTGTGGAGGCAACCTTGGCTCAATTCAGTGATGCAACGGCGATTCCCGAGTATGGGCGTTCGGGGGTGGCGGCAGCAACCGCTAAACAAGTGGTCGTGAACTATCCCAACGTGCAATTTTTTGCCCCCAATCAACTGGCCACCCGTGCCGACATTGCTGCGTTCCTCTGCCAAGCGACTCGCACAGCCGGTGCTCAAGCCTTAGTGCCCATGCAGTATGTTGCAGGAGCCAGTGCAACCCCCATGGCTCTATCGGCAGGCCAACGAATTCCGGCTCGCTTCCCCGATGCTGAGCGCATTATTGTTACTCCCAAGGAAACTGTGCCGATTCGTCTGGTGGCGGCGGCGGATGTCCGCGATAGCCAAGGTCGAGTAGTGATTCCCAGCGGTAGCGAAATCTATGGCCAAATTCAACCCTCTCAAGGCGGCTCTCGGTTCGTGGCCAATACGGTAGTCATTAATAACCAGCAGATTCCCCTAGCGGCAACCTCAAATGTAGTCAAAAAAATTCGCGATACCCGCGATCTCGATATTGGGAATGTCTTTCGCAATGCGGCGATCGGTGCTGCTGTCGCGGCAGGGATTTCTGGCTTGGCGGGCGATCGCACCATTACTCCCCTAAAAGTGCTAACGGGGGCAACCGCTGGCGCAGCCATTGAAACAAACCAAGGTCGTCCAGCAAGCTCTGTTGTCCGTGACTCCCTCATTGGGGCGGCCTTGGCCACGGGTGCCTCTGCTGTTATTGGCGATCGCCAGATTACCCCAGAAAAAGTCATTACCGGTGCGGCTGCCGGCGCAACCATTGGTGGGGTGATTGATCCTGCGGTTCGTCGTGTTGTGGTTATTGATGCTAATACGGATTTAGGGTTGACCTTAACACAGTCTTTCACTGTGACACCCTAAGACTTAGCGGGGTCTCCACCTGCTCCCTAGTCTGATGGCTCCAAGGGCTCGCTCATAGCTAATTGACAGGCAGCCAAACTTGCCGTGTTATACATCTGCTGTAAACAATTCATTAAGTGAGAGGCCTCACCGGCATTCTCGTGGGGAAGGGGGAGGAGCACCGACAGGACAGCATCCGGTTGCCCTGGGGGCACAAGCACTACCAAATCGGCAGGAAGTGGGGCAGTGTACTGCCAAAACCTAGCATCGGTTTTGGGGGGAGTATAGGTCAGTAGGGGGGGTGGGGGTAGTGGCTGGGACTCTGGAGTTGCGCGGGAGTGCCGCATCTGCCGCAAAATCTCGTCTTTGGTTCTACCTCGCAACTGAAACAGCAAAAAGGGGTCTTCCTTAAAGCGTTGACCCAGCAGGTAATAGACTGCACCAATGTGCTTACAGGGATTGACGGGATCTGGGCAATTGCAGCGGCTGTGGATATCGAACTTGGTGAAGGGGAACAAACTCAACCCCGCTTGGGTAAAGACCTCTTCAATGCTGGGGGGCAACTCTCCGGCTAAGAGTTTTGCGCTGTAGAGAGCTTGCTGAGCCATGCTGTCAATAACGTATTGCCACTGCTCAGCGGTAAAAGCATCGAGGTGTAGTGTCACATGGTAGGGGGCAGGAGCAGTTCCTTGCACTTGGGCATGCACCTGATTGCCTTTGAACTCTAGGGTTAGCACACGTCCTTCGCGCACATAAATCCGCGCCCGCTCCATCCGTCGTCGCCAGCCAAAGGATTCTAGAACACTGATCCAACGCTCACTCCACCACTGTTGGCGATCGGGCGATAACGCTTGAGGGTCAGTGGCCACAACGGCAGCCTCAGTTGGAGTTGAAGGGCTGGTGGTTGCAGGCGCCTGTTGTTGCTGCTTTTGTTTTTCCTTGAGGCTGGCAGCCTTACGGGTAATTCTTAAAATCTGGGGCTGTTTCATAGGAGGGGTGACCTTGCAAACGTTTGCGCAGACTGAAAGAATTGACCGCACGCCATCGGAGCAGGGTTGATCTCGTGCTCCGATCCTAGCCATGAATACCGCGATTCGACAAGACTGGTGCTGAGCCGTCTCCTGTTGACCACGTTCACAGTTGGGCGACAAACGCTGCTAGCCGCTCCAACCCCTTTTCTATCGTTTCAATATCCGTCGCATAGGACAGGCGAATATGATCATCCATGCCAAAGGCTTTACCTGGAATAGTGGCTACTTTGGCCTCTTCGAGGAGGCGATCGCAAAACTCCACGGAACTCAGCCCGGTTTTGGCAATGTCCACAAATAGATAAAATGCCCCTTGGGGTTGGACGCAACGCAGTTGGGGAATGCCTGTAATTCCGGCATACATCCGCTGGCGACGCTGGCGAAAGGCTGCTAGCATCTGGGCGACGCAATCTTGGCTGCCTTGGAGAGCGGCGATCGCCCCGTACTGCGCAAACGTGCAGACATTCGAGGTGCTGTGCCCCTGAATTTTTGTCGTGGCTTTAATCAGCTCAGCGGAACCAGCAAGGTACCCCACTCGCCACCCTGTCATGGCGTAGGCCTTCGCAAAACCACTGCTGACAATGGTGTAGCTAAAGGCAGCGTCGCTAACAGCACCAATACTTAAGTGTTCTGCCTCATCGTAGAGAATTTTTTCATAAATTTCATCCGACACCACCCACAACCGATGGCGCACAACGACCTCTGCCAATGCCCGAATTTCCGCTGGGGTATAGACCATACCCGTGGGGTTGCTGGGGGAGTTGAGGACAAACAGGCGGGTTTTGGGGGTGATCGCCGCCTCCAGTTGAGCGGGGGTAATGCGATAGCCTGTTTCAGCAGTGGTGTGGACAATGACAGGCGTGCCACTCGCTAAATGCACCATTTCTGGATAGCTGACCCAATAGGGTGCTGGAATAATGACCTCATCCCCAGGGTTGATCAGCGCCAGCATTAAGTTAAAAAGGGACTGCTTGCCGCCATTGGTCACAAGAATGTTTTCAGCGGTGTAAGGGAGGTGGTTCTCAGTTCTGAGTTTGTCGGCAATGGCTTGACGTAAGGCGGGTTCGCCTGCTGCTGGCCCATAACGGGTTTTGCCTTGATCCAGAGCCATCTTAGCAGCGTCGCGGATGTGGGCAGGGGTGTCAAAGTCCGGTTCTCCGGCACTAAAGCTACAAACATCTTCCCCTGCGGCTCGCATGGCCTTTGCTTTGGCATCAATCATTAAAGTTACCGACGGCGTGACCCGCATCACCCGCGTTGCCAACTCCATCCTTACGTCTCCCTTCGGCACGGATTTTTCTACCTTATTGTAGTTGCTACCCCAAACGGCGAGGGGCTGGGGTGGCTTTACTCCAAAATTCGACAGCGTGGATCCACTAAACTGGCTTTGTGGGGTTCTCGTGGGAACCAAAATGCTGTGCGCTGACAAATGCCCACTAGCATCAGCATGACGGGCACTTCAATTAAGACCCCCACAACGGTGGCCAGTGCTGCACCAGAGTTCAGCCCAAACAATGTAACAGCGGTCGCGATCGCCACTTCAAAATGATTACTTGCCCCAATCATCGCAGCCGGAGCCGCATCTTCGTAGCAGAGCTTGAGTTTTAGCGCCGCCACATAACCTATCCAGAAAATAAGGTTGGTTTGAATAAACAGCGGTACGGCAATTAAGAAGATATGGAATGGATTATTGACAATCAATTCCCCCTTAAAAGTAAACAGCAACACCAAGGTAATCAGCAGCGCTGAAATAGCCACCGGATCGAGATATTTCAAAAACTGTTTTTCAAACCACTCGGAACCTTTGTGTTTCAAAATCCAGTGACGACTATAAACCCCACACAGCAGCGGTAACCCCACATAAATTAAAACTGACAGTATAATCGTGGCCCAAGGTACCGATAAGTGACTGGCAGACAACAGCAACCGACCCAGCGGTGCATACAAAAACAGCATCGTGAGGGAATTAATGGCCACCATCACCAGTGTTAGTCCTTGGTTTCCAAAGGCGAGGTACCCCCACATCAGCACCATCGCGGTACAGGGGGCAATCCCCAGCAGCACCGCTCCGGCAATATAGGACTGCGTGAGGGAAATCTCCTGTCCGTGAATCAGTTCTGTGCCTGCCAGCCAAGGACTGAAGAGCCACCCTAAAAAGAATTGGGCGATCGCCAACATAGTAAAAGGCTTGATCAACCAGTTCACCACTAAGGTCAGCACCACCGGTTTAGGGGTGCGAAAGGCGCGATCGATTTGGGTAAAATCAATCTTGACCATGATCGGGTACATCATGAAAAACAAACAGATGGCGATGGGAATGGATACTTGGTAAATGCTCATGGTATCCAGAGCCACAGCAACATTTGGAAATAGTCGCCCTAATGCAATGCCTACCAAAATACACAAACATACCCAAAGGGTGAGGTAGCGCTGAAATAGACCTAGCTTCATCAAAAAACCTCCGAGCCCCCCACCTTGCATTAGCAGGTAGGATTTTTTGAATACTCTATTGCTACTGAATTATAGACCTAGCTTCATCAAAAAACCTCCGAGCCCCCCACCTTGCATTAGCAGGTAGGATTTTTTGAATGCTCTATTGCTACTGAATTGATGTTGATAGTTGAGATTGATGTTGATAGTTGAGACACAGATCCCACTCTAGCGTAGGCTCAGCGGTGGGTCATTGACCTAATTCCTTGGGGTTGAGCCACGATACGAAAATTTGAAGCACTTAGGAGCCACTTATTGGCGAGGGTTTGGCAGCCTCTGTTGAATCTTCCAGAGGATGGCTGCCAGCCAATTCGTGCAGGTGTGTGCCACAATCGGCAAGAGTAAGTTGTGGGTGGCCACAGCACTATAGGCGAAAAGCCCACCCACAATAGTTGCCCACAGGGCATAGGGCCAGTGTTGTCGGGTTCCGGCGTGAAGAATCCCAAAACAAATAGAGGTGCCAATAATGCCCGCCCAGTTGAGACCTAAACTGGGGAGCAGTACCCCCCGAAACAGGAGTTCTTCGCTCAGGCCGGGCAACAGGCCAATCCATAGCAGATCTGGCCACGCTAAGGGAGTGAGGACAAAGGTGAGATAGGTATCGGAGGCTTGGCGATAGGACGGCCACACGGCGTAGAGAAGTCCACTTAGCCCTGTAATGCCACAGCACAACCCCAAGCCAATGCTAAACGCCCATCCGTTCCATTCAAGGGGCAGTAGCCCGCCAGCAAAGGGGGTGTATAGCCAAATGCGAGCCAAGATCAGCCAGAGGATGGCAGTGAGCGCCATGGCCACGAGAATTTGGGTACGGCTGAGGGCAGGCAAATCATCCATGAAAGCCCCTACGATTTCTGGAACTGACCAAACTGGAGGTTATAGACCTCTTCTTCTTTTTCCGAAATAAGTTTGAGATCAGAGCAGGGGCGCGCTACACACAACAGCACATAGCCCTTGTCCCGTAGGTCTGGACTTAAGCCCATGGCATCACCATGATCAACGGTGCCCTCCTGGATTTGAGCAGCACAGGTGGTGCACACCCCAGCATTGCAAGAACTGGGTAAATCAATGCCAGCGGCGGTGGCCGATCGCAAAATAGGCTTATCGGCTGCTGCTGCAAAGTGGTAGGTTTGGCCGTGGTGGGATAGTTCAATGTGGAAGGTTTGGGTCATTGCCAATCGTTAGAGCTTAAGTGTGACATCTCCCTTATTATCTCCATGAACTACCCTACCGCATAGACAGATGGGTAATTCGGCGCAACTAACTCATAGCTCCATTCAGCAATGCCGGCTCTAGGCGCGGCAGTCGTGGATAGTTCCACACAGATTCTTGGCCGGGTCGCGGGGGAATGCGTTCCATGGCGGCACCCTTACGCCTTACTCTGAGGGTGACGCTCCACTAAACCCTGCTCAATCGCTAGGCGCACCAACTCCGCCCGATTGTGCACTGAGGCTTTTTGGAAGAGACTACTGACATGCTTTTCAATGGTACGGGCACTCAAGTGCAGGCGATCGCCAATTTGGGCATTGGACAGCCCCGCTGCCAACAACTCGATTACCTGCTTTTCGCGCTGGGTCATTGCTAAATGCAGCGACTGGGATGACGCTGCCGAGGGTTGCTGCTGACGCTGGCGCCATTCCACCTGCATTTGCACCAACTGAGAACGATCCAGCAAATTGCGTGCGACCGCCGCCAACTCATTCAGATCAAAGGGTTTAGCCAGATACACATCACCGCCAGTACGGTAGGCACGAATCCGCTCCTCCACTTCTGTGCGGGCAGTCAGATAAATAACGGGCAACAGCCGCAGGGACGGGTGCTGCCGCACCTGTCGCACCAGTTCATAACCATTCATGTTGGGCATGGCAATATCGGTGATCAGCAAATGGGGCTGATAGCGGTGGATCATTTCTAGGGCTTGGGTACCATCCCCCGCCGTCAAACAGCAGTATCCTAGCGACTCCAAAAATTGGCTAACCGATAGCCGAATACTGGCATCATCATCGGCAATTAAGATTGTTAGGGACATAGCGGCTAGCTCTCAACTAAACCACAAAACTTTTCGATACAGCGAAGAAACAATTCCACACCAATACTTAGTACGGTTTCATCGAAGTCAAAGCGCGGATGATGGTGAGGAAAATCTAACCCCAGTGTGCCATTGGCAGAGCCTAAAAAGAAATAGCAGCCCGGTACCGCCTGCAAAAAGAAGGACATATCCTCGGCAGCCATGGTTTGGCAGTGGGGGGTAACGCCGGTGGGCACCTCCATCACTGACTCCGCCACAGAACGTACTAAGTCCGCCATTTTCGGATCATTGACCGTTGGTGGGTACATCCGCTGATAGTCAAATCGATAGCTAGCCCCATGGCTTTGGCAGATACCAGCAATTACCTCTTCAATGCGCTGCGGTAGCCACTCCCCCAACTCCGGCTTGAAGTAGCGCACCGTGCCGCGAAAGGTGGCTGTGTCCGCAATCACATTCTTGGCGGTACCGGCATGAACCGCACCGACAGAAATGACAGCGGTTTCCAGAGGATCAACATTGCGCGAGACAATGGTGTGCAGGGCGGTAATCACCTGGGCAACGACCAGCACTGTATCCACCGTAAATTGCGGCAGGGCAGCGTGTCCGCCCTTACCGTGGATGGTGCACTCGAAAAACTCTGCTGCTGCCATCAGCGGGCCACTGCGCACGCCCACCGTACCCACGGGTAAAAAATTCCACAGGTGGAGGCCAATAATGGCATCCACCTTGGGGGTATCGAGTACCCCAGCCTCAATCATGGGCTTTGCACCGCCGGGGCCTTCCTCCGCAGGCTGAAAAATAATTTTAACCGTACCGGCAAAATCGCGGTGGCTAGCAAGGTATTTTGCAGTACCGAGGGCGATCGCTGTGTGCCCATCATGGCCGCAGGCGTGCATTTTGCCCTCATGGAGTGAGCGATAGGGCGTTTCATTTTCTTCCTGCACCGGCAGGGCATCCATATCGGCACGAATTGCCAGTACAGGCCCTGGACGCAGCCCCGGAATCACCGCCACAATCCCCGTTTGCGCAATACCGCAACGGTGTTGAATTCCCCATGCCTGCAACTTGCTGTGGATAAAATCTGCCGTCAAATGCTCTTGAAACCCCAGTTCCGGGCGTTGGTGGAGATACCGTCGCCATGTCACTAATTCTGGTTGTAGTGCCGCCACATCCGGTCGAAGGTGGCAGGTTAGCTGGGGAAGGTGGAAGGCCATGGCGAAAATGTTTAGAATTTGTTAAGCGTTACTTTCTAGGATAAACGATGGTCTTTACTGCTGCTAGGAAGAGGGCTGGCTGTTGACAGCCTTGCTGCTAGGGAGCTTGTGACGCACCTCCGACTGCGCAAATGGACGTACTCTGAGTCTTAGGACAGTGCTTGAGTGTTATCTCTGAGCTTCTTTTGCGGTATATTAATAATCGTTGTGATTACCTGATTGTGAACTGCTCGTTCTTGATTTAGCCATTCTTGAATTCGACGCTTTCCTACTTTTCCATAAGAACCTTATGTTTTTGATTCTAAAATAACTCAAAATAAACGTAGATGAAATTTCAGTTAATACTTTACGTTCTCGACTATTAAGACTATTAAGATTAATCATGGAATCACGTTCAAAAAAGATTAAGCTGCTCAGTTGTTTTTAGTGGATTTCTATGATTCAAGGCTTCTAGAATTTTATGGGCAATAGCTCTCACTAAAGGAATAACAACGGAATTACCAAATTGCTGATAGGCTCTTGTATCACTGACAACTATTTTGAATGAATCTGGAAAACCCATTAACCGTGCACACTCCCTTGGTGTTAGCCTTCGAGGATTTTGATTAATTTGAGGAATCAAAATCTCTGATCCATCTTTGTAATACCTTGCACTTAATGTTCGAGTAAAACCATCTAAATTCACAATTCCATATCCAAAACCATTACCTTTTGCTCGATGTTTTTCAGCATATTTTTGTAGGTACTGCCAAAGATGATCTGTTAGCGTGTACTTTGGTGCAACTTCAAATTCTAAAATGTCTTTGACTCTCAGATAAGGAATTGGTAGATCTGGAAATGCAAACTCAATGGGTTCTTTAAAGCCAGCAATAAAAATTCTTTCACGATGCTGTGGGACAAAATGAACAGCATCAATTACTTGATAGTAAATGTAATATCCTAATTCATTCAAAATTCTTTGAATAATCTTGAATGTTCTACCTTGATCATGGCTCTGTAAGTTTTTAACATTTTCTAATAAAAAAGCCTTCGGTTTTTTGTCTGCCAGAATTCTCACTATCTCAAAAAATAAATTACCTTGAGTAGGGTGATCAAAACCATGCTTTACACCCAAAGCATTATGCTTACTGACTCCAGCAATACTAAATGGCTGGCAAGGGAACCCTGCAAGTAAAATATCATGCTCTGGAATTTCATCAGTGGTAATTTGGGTAATATCTCCAGCAGGCATTTCAGAAAAATTGGCTGCATAAGTTATTTGGGCAAACTTATTCCACTCTGAACTGAAAACACATCTTGCTCCTGCTTGAGTAAATGCCAAACGCATCCCACCAATGCCAGCAAAAAGATCAATAAATGTTAGGCTTGTCATAGGACTAGTATGAATGCGCTATACTAGCATCTTAATTTCTAGATTAGAATCACTGAGCGGGTAATTCTTTCCTAATTATCACCTTAATTTTGAGGATCTCTTGCTGGCGGGGTGAGCATATCTAGTGACAATAATGCGCAGGCGATCGCCTTGTTGCGGCTAGAGGATCACGCAACCGTATAGGGTCGGTTCAGGCGATCCAACTGCTGCACCATCAGGCTTAGGAATAACCCCACATCCGTGACCACACCGATGGACTCCACAGAGCCACGATCTGCCAATTTTGTCACTACCGCTGGGTTAATGTCCACACACACTAACTTCACACCCGCAGGGGTCATGTTCCCCACCCCAATGGAGTGGAGCATAGACGAGAGCATCAGGATCATGTTGGCACCCTGCACCAAGCGGCTATACTCCCGCTGGGCTTGTATTAAGTCCATGAGGGTATCGGGCAATGGCCCATCATCACGAATGGAACCGGCTAAGACAAAGGGGATATTGCGCTGAACGCATTCGTACATCACGCCGCTGGTGAGAATCCCTTGGCGCACGGCCTCGGCAATACTGCCACACCGGCGAATCGTGTTAATGACCTTCAAATGGTGCCGATGCCCACCCCGGACGGGCACGCCCCGCTGCATATCAACGCCTAGGGAGGTGCCCATCATTGCTTGCTCCATATCATGAACGGCAATAGCGTTCCCCCCCAGTAGCCCTTGGACGTAGCCTTCACGGATAAGCTTCGCAAGGTGTTCACCGCCGCCGGTGTGAATCACTACTGGTCCTGCTACAACGACGACTTTACCTCCCTGATCGCGAATGCGCCGCAGTTCCCAAGCAATTTGTTCAACGACGAGTTCCACCCGCCGCTCGCTAGAAACCCCCGACCCCATAAAGGTAAATTCTTGGCTGTTGCGCTGTGAGTCGGCCTTACGCACGGTGCGAATCCCTTCGACCCCAACTACGACGCGATCGCCCACCTCTAAATCTCGCAGGAGGCGGCATTCGGCCACGGTGCCCTCTGGAGTGGAGCGCACCACAATCGCCCCATCCATCCGCTGGTTTTGTACCCGCACCCACTGGCAGTTCACCCGCACTTCTGTTGGATAAATTGTGGTGACGTAGAAATCATCCGGTGCCACCCCAGCGAGGGTTACCGTCTCGAGCGTGGCATCGCAGACCTCGCTCGGTGGCAAAATGGCTCCCAAATCAATGAGTTGAGCCATAATCTCGTCCATGACGGCGGCATCCGGTGCCATCACCCGCACATCGGCTTGGGAGGGACTCTGCCGCTGCTCCCCAAGGTTAAATTGCAGTACTTGGAAGCTGCCGCCACTTTCGACAATGGTATCGAGGACACGATTCACTAAGCCGGAGTCTAGTAAATGCCCCTCTAAGTGAATGACACGGCTGGGGAGGGTTGCAGGCGCACGAAGTTCTGCCCGCACTGGCTCGGTGACCCGTAGGGTTAAGCATTTGGAGGCACCGCCCGCCTTGAGAAACTCGGTTAAGGGGGTTTCCACCACCTCAAAGCCTGCGGCGGCTAGGGCATTTTTCAGGTCTTGACTGGCACGGTTGAGAATTACCGTATGCTCAATATTGACAGCATTACAGGCAAAATTAACGGCATCCGCCTCTTGGACAACAATCCGTTTTGCCGCTGGCACCCGCAGTTCAATCAGACGGTTAGAGTAGGCATCAAAGGCCGGGGGGTAGTACAGGAGGTAGCCATCGGTGAGAGGGCAAAAACAGGTATCGAGGTGATAAAAACGCTCATCCATTAAGCGCAGCGATAGGACTTCAATATCCAACCATTTGGCTAAGTAAGCGTGGGAGTCTAGTTCGGAGCGGAAGCCGTAGCCGGCCCATAACCAGCGACCTTCGCGATCTAAAAGTGCATCCCCTGCTCCTTCAAAGGGGACTTGTTTGGGCAGTTCAAAGACCTGATAGCCCTCAGAGGTAAACCATGCCTTGAAGTAGGGTTCTTCTCCTTGGCGCTCAGGGTGGTAAAAGCGACTGAGCACGACGCGATCGCCAAGTACTAGCCCGGCATTGGCTGTAAAGACCATATCTGGCCAGCCGCGTTGGGGTTCGATCAGGCTAACAGTTGCCCGTGCCTGAAGAATGTCGTAGAGTTGCTGCCACTGCACCTGTGCCCGCTCTTGAGAAGACTTGTGAATATTTCCTTCCATCCATGGGTTAATGACATAGTCCACCTCGTAATAGGTGGGAGGGCACATGAGGAATCGCAGTGTAGAACTCATAAAAATAATGGCGATGTAAAACGGCAGAGGCAGGCATAGCAATGCGCTATGCACAACCTTTTATCGTATAATGAAAAACTATCTGAAGTGCCGCCAGCGTTATCAAACCTTGATATTTTAGGGGCAGCTATGGGCAACAATGATTGCTACGTTGCCTCGCACCAGAGGAACTAGCACGACAGCGGCCAGCGCGTACGATACGATAATCATTTGTGCGATCGCCACTGGATGTTACTGCTGCACACTAAATTTGAAATTTGCGAAGGGGAATTGCCTTGACTAACGCGACTGAATTGATTTCGATTACTACAGAAGCTCGTCCCAACAGCCAGCTTGCTGCCACCATTGAGGTCACCGCCGATCGCTCCCAACAGGTCTATAACCAAGTTCTCAACGACCTTGTGCGCAACACCCAACTGCCGGGATTTCGCAAAGGTAAAGCCCCTAAACAACTCCTGTTAAAACAGATTGGTGCGCAGCGGTTGCGTTACGCTGCTATGGAAAAGCTCATTGAAGACACCGTTAAAGAAGCCGTTAAGCAACAGAATATTCCCTACCTCGGCAACCTCAAGCTGGAGGGGGATGTCGCTGAGGTACTGGAGCAGTTTGACCCCCAACAGCCCTTCCGGTTTAGTGTCACCTTTGACGTGACCCCTGAGGTGAGCGTCAGCAGTTACCAAGGGTTGACCATTGAGTATTCGCCGGTTACGTACGACCCAGCCATGGTGGACGAGGTTTTGCAGCGACACCAGCGCGAGCACGCCACCCTTATCCCCGTTGAGGATCGGCCTGCACAGTGGGGGGATGATGTCACCATCAAACTAGAGACCAAGGATGCCAAAACAGGGGAGATTATCGACACCCTTTCCGCCGCTGAGTTGCCCCTCACCCTCGATGAACAACAGCCCTTTGTGCTCCGAGAAATCCCCGCTGCTGTTGTGGGGATGGCGATCGCCGAGACGAAAACGGTTACCGTTACCCTACCCCAGGAGACTGAGGGGGCAGCAGAGGAGCCAACTACAGCCATCGCCGAGATTGAGTTACTGGAAATCAAAGCCCCAGAGTTGCCCCCCCTCGATGATGCCTTTGCAACAGAGCACAGCGAATTTAGCACCATGGCGGAACTGCGCTCACACTTAGAGACTACCTATCAGGAGCGCGCCCAAAAGGAGGATAAAACTGCGAAGGAGAACGCCCTCATCGATGCGCTGATCGCTGCCAATGAGGTGCCAGTGCCTGCCACCTTGGTCGATAGGGAAGCAGAACATGAGGTCAAAGAATCCCTTTACCGCTTGCAATCTCAAGGCTTGGATCTGTCTAAAGTCCTCACCCGCGACCTCTACGACAAAATGCTGGTGGAGGCGAAGCCAGCGGCGGCACGAAACGTCAAGGCAAATCTTTTGCTGCGGGCGATCGCCAAAGCGGAGGGGATTGTACCAACGGAGGAAGCGATTGCCGAGCGGGTTAAGGAGTATATGGCTGCCCTTGGCAACACCAGCCCTAAACAGCGGCAGGCTTTGCGGGATATTGCCAGCACCGAACTCACCAAGTCCCAAACCCTTGCATGGCTGCTCGAACACAATCAGTTTCAACCCCTAGCGGCGCCAACACCACCCGAGCCAGACGCAGAACATGCCACGGCTGAAGCGGCTGAGCCTGCTCCGGCCAAGGCCAAAAAACGGTCGGGGAAAAAGGCCACACCCCCTCTAGGGATCGAATAGTTCGCCATAATAAAAATAGTTTCATGCCCATGCTATCGGGCAGATGGCTAGAATACTGTAGTAACCGGTCATTAAACGCCACTATGCTGCATTCTCACTACAATCGCCGCTCGCCAGAGCTAAACTTGCCTGCTACCCATGCCAATATCGTGCCCATGGTGGTTGAGCAGTCAGGCCGAGGGGAGCGAGCGTTTGATATTTACTCCCGCCTGTTGCGAGAGCGGATTATTTTTCTGGGCGGGGGATCCGGCGATCGCCGTGGTATTGATGATGCCGTTGCCGATGCGATCGTGGCGCAACTGCTCTTCCTCGATGCTGAAGACCCAGAAAAGGATATTTATCTTTATATCAACTCGCCCGGAGGCTCTGTGACGGCAGGGATGGCGATTTACGATACCATGAAGCACGTTCGCCCGGATGTGTGCACATTGTGCTTTGGGTTGGCGGCCAGCATGGGGGCATTTCTACTGTCGGGAGGCACCCCGGGCAAGCGGATGGCTCTACCCCACGCCCGCATTATGATTCACCAGCCCCTTGGCGGTGCCCAAGGGCAAGCGGTTGATATTGAGATTCAAGCCCGCGAAATTCTCTACCATAAGCGCAAGCTCAATGAACTTTTAGCGCTCCACACCGGCCAACCCATCGAGCGCATTGAGGCAGATACGGAGCGCGACTTCTTTATGTCTGCCGAGGAAGCCAAAGCCTACGGCCTTATCGATCAAGTCGTGACACGGCAAACTCTGCCTAGCCATTAAATCTCTCCCACTCTGCTAGCCTGCAACCCTAGAGGTTCCCTATGGCCAAATATGATACCCACCTCAAGTGCTCCTTTTGTGGCAAGTCACAGGAACAGGTGCGTAAACTCATCGCTGGCCCTGGGGTCTATATCTGCGATGAGTGCGTTGAATTGTGCAATGAAATTTTGGATGAGGAATTAACCACAGTTCCTAACCCCACCCCCCCGCGGCGCGAACCCGCCACGCCGCGATCGCCCCGCAGTCAGCCGCGTCCTCGCCCTTTAGGACAAGTGCCTAAACCTCGCGAAATTAAGGAATACCTTGATAACTATGTGGTGGGTCAGCACGAAGCCAAAAAAATCCTCTCGGTTGCAGTCTATAACCATTACAAGCGCCTGAGCTTGCTTGATACTGAGCAGCAGGGGGATGATAGCGTTGAGCTGCAAAAATCCAATATCCTCTTGATTGGGCCAACTGGCAGCGGTAAAACCCTGTTGGCGCAAACCCTTGCCAAAATGTTGGATGTGCCCTTTGCCGTTGCCGATGCCACGACCCTTACTGAAGCGGGCTATGTGGGGGAAGATGTGGAAAATATTCTGCTGCGGCTGTTGCAAACCGCTAACCTCGATGTGGAAGAAGCGCAGCGCGGCATTATTTACATTGACGAAATTGATAAAATCGCCCGCAAAAGCGAAAATCCTTCGATTACCCGAGATGTTTCTGGGGAAGGGGTGCAGCAAGCCCTGCTGAAAATGCTGGAAGGAACCATTGCCAACGTGCCACCCCAAGGTGGGCGCAAGCACCCCTACCAAGACTGTATTCGAATTGACACCACGAACATCCTCTTTATCTGTGGGGGAGCCTTTGTGGGTCTTGAGAAGACCATTGAGCTACGAATTGGCAAGAAGGCCATGGGCTTTGTTCGCGATGGTGAACCCCTACCCAAGGAAAAACGCGCCGCCGACTTGCTGCAACACCTTGAGCCGCAGGACTTGGTGAAGTATGGCATGATTCCAGAGTTTATTGGTCGCATTCCGGTACTTGGGGTGCTAGAGCCGTTGAACGTCGAAGCCCTCGCAGAAATTCTCACGCAACCTCAAAATGCTCTCCTCAAGCAGTATCAGAAGTTAATGCGCATGGATAGCGTTGAGTTGCGCTTTGAACCGGCTGCGGTTGAGGCGATCGCCAAAGAAGCTTACCGCCGCAAAACGGGTGCGCGTGCCCTCCGTGCCATTGTCGAAGAAATCATGCTAGATGTGATGTACGAGTTACCCTCCCGCAAGGATCTGCGAGAATGCACCATTACCCCAGAAATGGTTGAAAAACGATCTACTGCAGAGTTGCTGCTTCATCCGTCGTCGCTGCCTACGCTCTCGGCCTAGCGTATCTTTGCGAGGGGCGATCGCCTTTGCTATGATGAAAAACCGTGCTACTGGAGAGGTGGCAGAGTGGTTGAATGCGCTTGACTCGAAATCAAGTTTAGGGTCACACCTAACGGGGGTTCGAATCCCCCCCTCTCCGTAACCGCTCAACGCCTTACGGCATCTGAGATACAACAAAGTTGAATGCCGCTTATCCGTCTCCCCACGCACATAGCGGTTGATGGGGCTATGGCTGATGCCTTCGAGATCGTCAGCCAAGTTTGTGACGGTGTAGTTGACAGAACTGCCGAGCAGATACTGGCAGTGGTGCTAGCCAGTCCAGTACCCATAGGCTACAACACGCCCGGTTGGACTCGAACCAACGACCAATCGCTTAGAAGGCGATTGCTCTATTCCACTGAGCTACGGGCGCACCTCACAAATCATTTTCTCACAGCGCATAAGCTAGAAGAAGAACTGCACACCAAGGATACTATCGATGGAGTCTTTTGCACCGCCATCTCGCCTACTGCTTGTTTGCACGGACAATAATTTATCGCAACGGCTAGGCCAAGACTTACAGGCTGCGGGCTATGACCCAGTCATTGCTACCTCAGAGAAGGACTGTCATCTAGCCTGTGAAGAGTGGCAGCCTGCGCTGATTGTGATGGATCGCTATATCGGGCGTCTGAGCAACCTAGAACTGTGCCAACGGCTACGGGAAGCAGGTATGAGCCTTCCGATTGTGGTGCTCATGGAAAGCGATCGCCTCGAGGATCGCATCGCAGTCCTAGAGTCAGGCGCAGACGATTACTTGTTACTGCCCTACACCCCCAAGCCATTTCTGCAGATGATCCAGCTCTACCTTAAGCCTCCCGTTGCGCACGGGGAAGTCCTACGGTTTGATAATTTGTCCCTTGACTTGCTCACCCGCCGTGCAGAGCGCAATGGCCGCACTATTGACCTGACGATGAAGGAGTATGAACTCCTAAAATTTTTAATGGAGCACCCCCGGGACGTTCTCAGCCGTGAACAGATTCTTGAAAATGTTTGGGGCTACGACTTTTTAGGGGAGTCTAACGTCATTGAAGTCTATGTGCGCTATTTGCGCTTAAAAATTGAACCGGAGGGGGAGAAACGGTTGATTCACACTGTACGGGGAGTGGGCTATGTTTTACGGGAAGGGTAACATCCGTTTTTTGGGGGTGCTACTCATCAGCATCAGTCTATTGCTCGGCTGCCAAGCCCTCAGTCAAGGCGATCGCCCCCCAGGGATCAGTAGGGGGGTACCGCAATACCTACCAATTACCGCCAAGGTCAACATTCATGACACTTGGATTGAGTTGGAGGTAGCGCGTACCCCAGCACAGCAGCAACTGGGGTTGATGTTTCGATCGCAATTAGCTGCCAATCGCGGCATGCTCTTTCCGGTGTCACCGCCCCAAGTGGCCAGTTTTTGGATGAAGAACTGTTTAATTGCCTTAGACTTAATCTTTATTCGATCCGGCCAAGTGGTGGCCATTGTTGCCGATGCTCCCCCCTGCCAAACCCAAGAGTGTCCGACCTACGAGTCTGGGGTACCCGTTGATTATGTCTTGGAACTGGCGGCAGGACGGGCGGATGAACTGGGACTCAGGGTGGGCGATCCCCTCACCATTCAATACTTAGATGCACCACAATCGATGCTGCCAAAGTAGTATCATGGTGGCAATTTCCAAGGAAACCAATCATGGATGGCTTTTGGGAAAACGTTCTACGGTATCAACGCTACTTTGTCACAGTGTTGCTCGGGGTGGTCTGGAATGTCGTTGAACCACTGGTGCCTCTCTTTAAGCGCCCCGCCAGCGCGATCGCCTTGGTGGGTCTAATGGTCGGCCTGTTGGCGTTTGTGGCCTTAACGCTACGAGCCATGCTGGGCCTGCCGGTTGTTTGACCCATTCCTACCCTATGCTGGCCACCTCACTGCCGATCAAAGCGCAGATTGACCTGATTCTCCTCAGCCTTGAGGCACTGGCTCATATTGGCTCAGGTGAGGTTTTGGCCTTGGCGGGAGCCATGGGGTTTGAAGCGTACCTACCGGATCGGGTTGGGCTATGGCGACTACGCCAATCCAGCCCCTTGCGGCGGGGTCGTAGTGGTCGTCGCAAGCTGGATATTGATGAAGCCCGTGCTCTTGCTCTTGTCTGCAGCCGCTTAGCTCAGCGCCATCAGCAAACCATTCGCACAGCGGTCGAGCATTGGCAACAGCAGGTGGAACAGCAGCACCCTCCATACCATGATCCCCTGCTAGGGGATTATCTGGATCGTTTTACCAGTTTGTATGCAGAACGAATGGCTAGTCCCAGCCTCAATGGCGAAGAGCTGACGCAGTTAGGCTTAGACTTACTGGTTGATCTGCTGTTTTACAGTACGCCCCAAGGATCGCGCCGCCTTTGGATGGCGCTACTAGAGCGAACTGCCCCACCAGAAGAGCCACCTCTAGAGCTACTGGAGCCAGAACCCACCCCACAACCCACCGCCGATCTACCCACCCTGTTTCCCCACTCAGATGCCTGATGAGTACGACGCTAAGCTATCACCAGCCCACTTGCGAGCTTGAGGTCGCCGCTGAATTTTTGCCCCTGAGCCAAACCTTGCCCCGTGCCCCCGTGCGATCGCTGCACTTTACCCTCCACCTCGGTCAACAACTCACTGTGACAGGCAACGATCGCCAGCTTTATCGCTTAAAAACCGCCGTCAATACCTACATTGATGCGCTGCTGAGTCGCCGAGTCACACCAGTTACCGTTAGGGAAGATAACATTTCCCTGCGATCGCGATCTCTCTTGGAGCACGAACTCCATTGGCCAGAGCACGAGGTTGTGGCTCTCAAACTGACCGAGCTGTACGACTTAGCCACCGTCTTAGATGACTGGTCAGCCGCCATGCAACCCTTACCAGAGCTGGTGGCCACCTCCCAAGCCAAACTGGCACAAATTCCCATTTGGCTTAAGAGCACTGCCATTGCCGTAGGGGTTTTAGCTGTCTTCACCCTCAGCCAACAGTGGTTGCTGCGCTCACCGATGCCCCTCAGTCAAGCGCCTATTCCCACAGATCAGGCCAGCTTGCCATCGTTAACAACACCGCTGCCCTTGCCGGAACCAACCCTGAATCCTGAACTTGCTCCCCTGCCAACCACACCAGAGGCTCCCCCGGCCACCCCCCCCAGTACCACCGAGCTAGTTCCCCTACCGCCGCCACCGGAGATGCCCCCACCGGCAGTGCTCCCTCCCCCACCTATCGCTGCTGTTGAACCCGCTCCCGTGCCGGATCAAAATCCGGATCAAAATGCTGCTGTTGAACCCGCTCCCGTGCCGGATCAAAATCCGGATCAAAATAATGTGGTGGTCGAGTCTCCCCAAAGTCGCGTCTCTGCAGGCATTAGCGCCGCACCAATTGCGCCGCCCGCCAGTAGTTCTGTGTCAGCCACAACCCTGCGGGAAGTAAAAACGTATTTTCAAGATCGCTGGCAGCCCCCCACTAGTTTAGACACATCTCTAGAGTATCGGCTGGTTCTGAATCCTGACGGCACCCTTGCCCAGGCATTACCCCTGAACGGCGCTGCCGTACGCTTTATTGATCGCACCCCCATTCCCCTACGGGAAAGCCCCTTGGCTAGTCCCTTTGGCAGCAATCAGCCCATCTTGCTACGGTTAGTGCTGATGCCGTCCGGCACTGTACAGGTTTTTGGCGAGAGTTAAATCCTTTGGGGGGTTTAGTTGAGGGATCCTTTTCACCACGTTGAGAAAGACAACACTCCAACGCAACGCCTGCCATAGCCCTACGTTGTGCGCGTGGCTGAGGCTATCTAGAGAGGGTAGAGAGTCACAGCGAATTTCGGATCGCCACAACTCTGGAAGAGATGGCCCTTGACTTCTCCCCTCCTTGAAAGAGAGGGGATTCCCAAAGGATGCTACGCAACGGGCTGAAGCCGCGTTGCTTCGCTTTTCCCTTGAGCTGTCACCCACAACTTAATGCGGGTGGGGGCAGTCA